>JAEEGH010013688.1_pt1 | contig 17946 bp, 17 predicted proteins | sample 9134181 | NCBI WGS metagenome assembly JAEEGH01 (sample SAMN16246544, study PRJNA631951) | gut metagenome | biome: gut microbiome; feature: rumen; material: DP-attached | host: Bos | place: Iran: Karaj | collected 2018-10 | reverse complement strand
ACAGCGCGAAGGTGAAGAATGCGAGAAGGATGGACAGTTTGCGCATAATGATTCCTGTGGTTTTATATAATTTTGTTGTCTGTTGACGATGGATTAATCGACGGTCAGGACGATTTTTCCGATGTTCTCTTGGTTCATCATGATCTGCTGGGCGGCTTCCGCCTCCTGCAACGGATAGGTGGCGTAGATGACGGGACGAACTTGACCGGATTCGACAAGCGGCCATACCTTTTCGCGGAGTTGTCCGAGTACCCATGCCTTCATCGCTGGCGGACGGCTGCGAAGCGTGCTACCGATGAGGCGGAGATTCTTCGTCAATGTTTCTCGTAGGTCAATTGTCGTTTCACCGCCGCCTAGCGTGGCGATGAGAATCCAGCGGCCGCCATGCGCCATTTTGTTGAAGAACTTGCCGAGATTCGCTCCACCAACGCAGTCGAGAACGATATTTGGCGGATTGGCGTCCAAAACAGCGCCGACGTCTTCCGTCTTACGGTTGACGACGATATCCGCTCCGACTTTGCGGGAGGCTTCCGCTTTGCGGTCGTTGCTGACAGTCGTGATAACCTTTGCGCCCCAAGCCTTTGCAAGTTGTGTTGCGGCGATGCCGAGGCCGCTGGCGCCTGCTTGGATGAAGACAGTGTCGCCAGCCTTGATGCCCGCTTCGAACTGGAGGTTGAGGAAACTTGTCGCATAGACTTCCGGCAGGGCGGCCGCTTCGATCATGGAGACGCCTTTCGGGACAGGTAGAAGCATGGAGCCGTCAACGGCGACTTTTTCCGCATAGCCACCGCCGCCGAGCAGTGCGCAGACTGCGTCACCGACCTTCCATCCACCAACAGCTTTTTCACCGACAGCTTCCACGATTCCAGAGACTTCTAGTCCCATCCATTCCGGCGATCCGGGCGGCGGCGGGTAGTTTCCTGCCCGCTGGAGGAGGTCTGCGCGGTTCATGGCGGCGCATTTGATTTTGATTAGGACTTCATTGTCATGCATCACGGGATCGGGGACTTCGATCCATGAGAGGCTTTGATCGTCATTGATTTTGATTACGTGCATGGTGTGTCTGTTCGTTGTCGGAGGGAGTGTTTTTTCAATAATTCTTTACCATAATATAGTGCAAAATGACAAATGCAAGTAAATTATAAGATGAAAAATCGATTTTAAGGTTGTGTCATGGGCGATTGCGCATGACGCGGGCGGCTTTGGCCGTTAGAACATGCTGATGGAGAAAACGATGAAGATGCTGAAAAGCTTGTCGATTGCGATGTTGTGTGCGGCTTCCGCCGCATTTGCGGATGGCGTGGATTTTTACAATCGTGAAAAGTATGAATGGGCGGATTTCTGGTGGAATGATGCACATGATGCATCAAAGCCCCGTGTGTTGATCGTGGGCGATTCGATTACCAATGGTTGCAGCGGCGTTGTCTATCGGCAACTGGCCGATGTGGCGTTAGTCGATAAGTATGTGAGTTCCAAGAACGTAAAAGATCCCGCGCTTTTGAAAGAAATGCGCTACATGCTGAGCGAATACAAGTACAAGGTCATCCATTTCAACCATGGCCTGCATGGTTTCCGCATCAAGGAGGAGGAATACGAAGGCTATCTGCGCGCCTATGTCACGGAAGTGAAAAAACTTGCGGGTGATGCGAAGCTCGTTTGGGGCCGCATCACGCCGTTGCGTGGCTCCATGGATCGAAAAGAGAACGCCTTCTTGGAACGTCGTAACAAAGTGGCGGACAAGGTGATGGCGGATTTCGGAATCGAAATCGATGACTTGTGGGGCGTCGTTTGGAGTCAAAACAATGCAGATGAAATTCGTTCAGACAACAAAAATGACGCCTATCACTACAATGCAAAAGGCAATGAACTCTTAGGCAAAGCCGTCGCGGATGCCATCCGCAAGGCTGGAGGCTTCCCAGAGAAAAAATAAGAAGCGGTATACCCAAAACTTTAATTGTGTGGGACGATAGGCTAAATAGCAAACAAAAGGAATAAAAATGGTCAGGAGATTGAGCGGAATCATGGCGGCCATGATGCTTGCGGCGAGCGTGCAAGCGGCGACGCATGTGGAATGGAAGAACGAAAAAGTCATCGTTCATTGCGACAAAGCGGATGAATGGGACAAAAATATGCGCATTGACGATGCTATCCAATGGAATGGCCGTCCGACGGCCTGCTGGGAGCATGCGAAGAGAGTCAGTATCCGCCTGCCAAAGGCTCCAAAGGACTGGTCAACTCATACCCACGTGCGATTGTTCATGCATTCTGCTGTGAAGACAGGCTCTGGATTCATTATCATGCTGGAAAGCGAAAATCCCGCGTCAAACGGTCCGGACTACTACCATTTGCGGTTTTATATCGACTGGGAGGGATGGAAGGAATTCCGCGTGCCGATCAGAAAGATTGGCGCTGCTCGCAACCCATTGGGATACGATAAGTTAGAAGGTGTGCAGTTCATATCGCAAGGATGGGGCTTTACGCCTGATCCGCGTGCGGTCATCCATTTTGGCGATATATCGTTTGTTGATTCGGAGGAATACATGATGACGGAAGGCGAATTATTTGATGCGTTGGATTTCAGTAATCCAGGCTTGGAAGAGGCTGGAAAAGCATGGGAAAAAAAGGATGTTGATGAGACACGAAAACTGACGGCGGCGTATTTCCGCAACCGCACGTCCGTTCCATGGCGGTTTGATCCGCACAATATCAACCGTCAAGTCCGCTACAACAAGGCGGCGGCCGACCGAACGGTCGCCGGCGGAATGACTGAAGTATGCGTCGATTACACATATCCAAACGGCGACATCGATTGGCTTTACAACCACACGTTTGCTGATCCGAAATTGCCGAACAACAACGAATGGCAATGGCAACTAAACCGCATGGGCTTTTGGGACAATCTTGGCCGAACGTATTGGGCGACACAAAATGAAATATATGCACAGACATTCGTAAAACATTTGCGTTCATGGACGAAACAGTGCCTTGAACCAGGCGATTCGGGTAATTATGCAAAATCCTCTTGGCGGACGATCGAATGTGGCATCCGCCTGCTTGGTTCATGGCCAAATGCCTATCATTATTTCCTTCATTCAAAGAGTTTTACGGATGAAGATTTGATACTTTTCCTACGGTCATCATTGGAACAGATGCGGCATTTACGTAAATATCCGACTGGCGGAAATTGGCTGACAATGGAGATGAACGGTGTCTATACGTTCGCGTCGCTATTCCCTGAATTCAAGGAGTCGAAGGAGGCGCGGATGGATGCGATGGACCGTATCTACAAGAGCATGAAAGGGCAGTTTTTGCCAGACGGTGCACAATTCGAACTGACACCTGGCTACCATCAGGTGGCTCTTGGAAATATCATGGCCATTGCCGATTCCGCATTGCGCACGAATCACTTGAATGAATTGCCTTCAGACTTTATCGAGTTCCTTGAAAATGCTTTCGAATATAACATCAAGCTAGCGACGCCAAACCGAGACATGCCGCGCTATAACGATTCATGGCGCGTGGATGTCGTCAATTCTTCCCGTCGGGCCATGTCATATTTCCCTAAAAATGAAACGTTCCGCTGGATTGCGACGGATGGAAAAGAAGGAAAAGAACCGCCATACAAATCGTGCTTCCTGCCGTATGCGGGCTATACGGCGATGCGCTCCAGTTGGTCGCGTGACGCGAATTACGTGAGTTTTGACGTCGGTCCGCTCGGCAATGCGCATGTCCATCAAGACAAACTAAGTCTGTCGATTTGGGCAGGCGGACTGGACATTCTGTTCGATGATGGCGGCGGTTGCTACGAATCATCGCCGTTCCGCTCATACGCGACGTCCGCCTACGGCCATAATACGATTCTCGTCGATGGAAAAGGACAGGCCCGCGATCACCGTGATCCGAAGAATCGAGTCGTGTCCGAACCAATCGACGCGCATTGGCTTTCGATGGATGAATATGACTACGCCTGCGGCACGTATAATCAAGGCTTTGGAAAAGCCAATGATTTTATCGCAATGCAGACGCGGCAAGTTCTTTTCCTCAAGCCCGGAATCGTACTCGTCGCAGATACGTTGGAGCCAAATGACGACGCAAGCCACACGTATCAAGCACGTTGGAATGTGAATTGCACGCAGCTGAAAGACGTCGTGGCAGGGCATCCCACGTTGGCGACAACGCTGGAAGGAAAGAAAAATCTAGTGGTCGTTCCATTGCTGACGGATGGCTTGGAGAGTCGTTGGGTGTCCAAACAAGAAACACCGGAAGTGCTTGGATGGTATGTGATTAAGGATGCAGGCCCGTATATTCCGGCCGCGACGATCTGCCATACAATCAACGGAAGTGGCATTCGTCGTTTTCTGACGATGTTTGTCATTCTGGAGCCAGGTGAACAGTCACCTGTTAAAAGCGTCAAGCAACTGTCCGATAAATCAGCTGAAGTGGCTTTCGCGGATGCCCGTGTGATGACAATCGTCATGGAACGTGAACAGTTGAATTATTCTTTCGCGAAATAAGTAACTGAAAGATAACGGCTTTCATCACAGCCAGAAGCCGTTGTCTTTCGGATTTTTAGATAATTTGGGCTTTGCTTCTTGCGTCGCGCCGTTCAGAGCACGCTGAAGAGGACAGTCCGATGGTGCGTCGTCGCCGCGGCGATAGTTTTCTAATAAGGCGAGTGACTCATGGGCAAGATCGCGCCGCACTTCGCGGCGCTTTCCCGCTACATGCGGAATGTAACGATGGTCGTAGTCAGTCGTGTTGTGGCGCATCCATGCGATGACCGCCGCGCGAGCCCGCTGTTCAATCGGAATGCGCTGCGTTCGGGCCACTGTGCCGCTACCGACGGGCGTGGTGAAATCCGTGATGGTTTTCGCAAGTTTGGTCGCCAATTCGCGATAGCGGTCATGAAAATGGAGGAACAGCAGGACGGCTTGTTCAAAATCTTCCTGATACTCCTCCTGTTCCTTTTCGCGGCGTCTGCGGCCAGCCTCCAGTTTTCGTTGGTATTCAGGCGTTTCGCGTTCTGTCTTGAGCTGTTCGGCTATGCCGTCCGCGAGTCCTTTCGGCACGCAAAGCCCCACGCCGAACTCCTTACGGCCGATTTTTCGCTTTACAATCCAATAGTCGCTTGCGGCGGCTTTGAGCCGCCGCGTCAACGCGGGATCGCCGGAAGGAATGAATTCCCATCCTTCCGGCATGTCCACAAAGCAACCGTCCTTCGAGTATCGGCTGAGGCCTTTCAGTTCATATACGACTGTTTCCTTTTCGTCCATCAGTCATTTTGAAAACATGGATGGCCTTTTTCGTTGGTTTATTTCCCAACTGCTGCGAATGCCTGGTCGATATCGGCGATGATGTCTTCGACATCCTCCAAGCCAACGGAGAAACGGATCATTCCGCCTTCGATACCAGCGGCGACAAGCTGCTCATCCGTGAGTTGGCGGTGGGTTTCGCTGGCCGGATGAAGCACGCAGGTGCGGATATCCGCGACATGCACTTCGTTGGAGGCGAGTTTCAGTGAATCCATGAAATGCATGGCTGTCTCCTTGCCACCACGAATGACAAACGAGATGACACCGCTGCATCCTTTCAGATATTTCTTGGCCAATGCGTGGCATGTGTCGCCTTCCAACCCCGGATAGATAACACGTTCCACCTGTGGCATTTGTTGCAAATGCTGAGCGACGGCCATGGCGTTTGCACAGTATTGCTTCATACGGACGGCGAGCGTCTCCAGGCCAAGATTCAGCAGGAAGGCGGAATGCGCGGCGGGATAGACGCCGAAATCACGCATCAGTTGCATTCTGGCCTTGATAATGTAGGCGCTCTTGCCGTAAGTCTTTGTATAGGAAATACCATGGTATGATTCATCGGGCTCCGTCAGTTCGGGGAATTTGCCGTTGGTCCAGTCGAATTTACCGCTGTCAACAATAACGCCGCCAACCTGCAGGGCATGTCCATCCATGTATTTCGTCGTGGAGTGCGTGACGATGTCCGCTCCGAAATCAAAAGGCTTGCAAAGCACTGGAGTGGCGAATGTATTGTCCACAATCAACGGCACGCCGTTTTTATGTGCGATCCGTGCGAAGCGTTCGATATCGAGAACCGTCAGAGCGGGATTGGCGATGGTTTCGCCGAACACGGCTTTGGTGTTGGGCTTGAAGGCACGGCAGATTTCATCATCCGTCGCATTTTTGTCGATGTAGATGCACTCAATGCCTAACTTCTTGAGTGTGAAGGAGAAGAGGTTGATGGAACCACCGTAGATTTCCGCCGTGCTGACGAAGCTGTCTCCTGCACTGCAGATATTCAGAATGGAGAGCAGAGTCGCGGCTTGCCCTGAACTTGTGCACATCGCGCCGACACCGCCTTCCAAAGCCGCAATTTTGTCTTCGACCGCCATCACCGTCGGATTGGCGAAGCGTGAATAGATCAAACTTCTTGTCGGATCGTCGAAAACCGCCGCCACATCTGCCGTGGAATCATAGACATATGTCGTGCTTTGCACGATCGGTACGACGCGAGGCTCCGAGTTCTTCGGTGTGTATCCGGCGTGGAGGCATTTGGTTGCATCTTTCATCTTCTTGACATCCATTGTATGAATACTCCTTTCTGCTGATATCTGGACGGCGGTATGCCGTTGCAAAATATTGAAATAGTCAAAATTAAAAAAATAGCACGGAAAACACAGATGACAAGCGGATCGGCTGGTGGATGTGTTTCGATCGTCATTTTTAATTCAACAACGACATGCATGTTTCATGTTTTCCGCCATATGTCACATTCGGTGGAAAATGTTTTGCCCTGCATGCCAATAATGGTCATGAGTTGCCGAAATGTTTTAGATTTTCACCATCCACACGGAGCGTTACCCATTCATCTAACCTGTTGGCGCCAAGTGAGTCATAGAAGTCAAGGCTGGGCGTGTTCCATTTAAGGCAGCTCCATTCCAGTCGCCCCCAGCCATTCTCGAGGGCGATATCGGCAAGCCGTTGAAGAAGCGCCTTGCCGACGCCTTTATGGCGGAATTGCGGACGCACGTAGAGGTCTTCCAAATAGATGCCCGGCCGAGCCAGCCACGTTGAGAAGTTGTTGAACCACAGAGCATAAGCAACTCTCTCTCCATTGTATTCGGCGATCAGCACCTTTGCAAAACCGCGTTCGAAGATGTTTTCACGCAACATGTCCTCCGTCGATTCATCCTTTTCCGCAGAGCGTTCGTATTCAGCGAGTTCATGGATGCATAGTTTGATGAACGGAACATCTTCTTTTGTGGCAGGGCGTATGGTGATTGTTTCGTTTGTCATATCGTTTCCGTCATTTTTCATTGTTCAAGCTTCCAGCCGAAATCGCCTGTGTAGATCATGTTACGCGTCATGCCGCCATCGATGCAGATGTTTTCGCCTGTGATGAAACCAGCCTTGTCCGACGCGAGATAGAGAACCATGTTCGCGATATCCATCGGATTGCCGACGCGTCCCGCAAAGTGCTGTGTGGCGTCTGGTCCGTCGTAAGTTTTATATAATGTGTCGATCCAGCCGGGCGAGATGGAATTAACGCGAACTTTTCCGGCAAGACTTGCGGCGAGCCCATGCGTGAGCGCCGCGATGCCGCCTTTGGCGGCCGTGTAGCTTTCCGATTGCGGCTGGCTCATGCGGTCGCGTGACGATGAGATATTGATGATGGACGCACCTCTACCGAAATGATCTTTGAACAATTTCGCGAGATAGAATGGCGCAACCACGCCGACCTTTTGCGCATAGACGAACTCCTCATACGTACATTCGTTGATGCCTTTGAAAAGCGGAAGTGCATTGTTGACAAGTACATCGACATGCCCGCTCTTCGCCAGAACGTCGTCGGCGAATCGTTCCAACGTCGCTTTGTCGGAAAGGTCGCCGACAAACCACGGCCCTTGTTTGATGTCGATGACATGGACCACAGCGCCTTCGCGTTCAAAACACTCCGCGCAGCATTTGCCGATGCCCTGTGCTCCGCCGGTGATGATGACGATTTTATCTTTGAATGACATTTCCATTAATGTATTGCCTCCAGTTTTCCGCTACCGCTGATTCCATAAGCCTGTGGGACATCGTCCTCTAAAAGGACACTAAGGTACTGCTCCATGTGCGGTGCGAGGCTGCCGTTTCGCATCTCATCCAATGTCATCCATTCCATTTGCCCTTCGGCGGAAGATTTCAATTTGCCTGTGAACGTGTTCGTCCGAAACATGAAAACGATGTATTTGGATTTTGGGATATTATCCTGCCAAACAGTGCTTTGCGGCTTTTCTGGCACTTCCCATTCGACCACGCCGCACATCTGCAGATTTGAGACGGTAAGACCCGTCTCTTCATAGATTTCGCGAATGGTCGATGCTGTGATGGATTCACCATATTCGACATGCCCTCCGGGGAAGGTCAACCCGCACCATGGATTCGTCGGTTTCGGCAACCGATGCTGCACCAATACGCGGCCATTCGTCGCGTCTTCGATCATGCACATGTTGCAGAGGGTGACGTTCATGGCTCGTCACCCACGAAAATGGCTTCGCCCGTGGAGTTTAGGACAAGAACCGCCTCTTGTTCGAACATCTCGCAGTATTTCTTCGCGATGGTCATCACTTTATCCTTTGCGTCGGCGGGAGCGATGATCAGCAGCACGCGGGAGTTCTCCCGTTCCGTCACGTTGCCGCCTCCTTTCCAGTGCCCGATCGCCTCCATGGACGTATAGCCGTCCGGAAATGCCGTCGTGACATGCTCGTCGCAGAACCGTTGCCAATCCGCCTCGGTGATTTCGCCGTTCTTGCTGGACATGCCGCAGAATATTTTGTATTCCCGCCAGCCTGCATCCGTGCAATGGACGCAGCCGGTGAACGTCAGGAAGACGGCCAGCAGGAAGAACGATGACAGTTTTGTGAAGCGGTTGCTGAATGAAAACATTGTTTTAAGGTTGTGTTGTTATGATGTGAAGATGCCGTGGTCACGGTAGATCGCAGATTTCGCCGTCTTCGGGAATCAGTAGCCGACTGCCTAGATTGCGTTTGGCGGCGAAATCGCGGATGTCTTTGCGCCAAAGCGTCGCATGCCCAACGTTGTCCAAATGGCTGGCGATGACAGTCGCGTATGGCGCGGCCGTCAGGACATTTTCGATGTCCTCCAGCCCCATGATGATCGGGCCGAATCCGGCGACGGCCGCCCGTGCGGCGTTGACGACGATGACGTCCGGACGATGGGCGTTGATGGCGGCGGCCACGTAGTCGCACCATACCGTGTCGCCTGCCAGATAGAGCGTTTTTTCATTCGGATGACGCATCACCACGCCGCATGCTTCGCGGCGAATGGGCAGGTTTTCGTAGAGGCGGCCGATTTCGCCCGGCTGCCCATGGATGCAGTCGGTTTTGATCAATGTCACGCCGTTGAAGTCCAGACCGCCGTATTTTAGGATGCGCACATCGGCAAAGCCGTTGTCGCGCAATGTCTTGGCGTCAGTTTCATCCTGAGCGAATATTGGCATGGCCTTCGGGATGGCCTTCATCGCCGTGTCGTCGAAATGGTCGAAATGCAGGTGGGTGGCGATGACGGCGTCCACGCGGAGGATTTGCTCCAATGGCAGCGGCAGTTCATGCACGGGGCAGCGCAAGTCCGGATTGGCCGAGCCTGGAATGGGCGGGCAGGCGTCCTTCGGAGCCAGCCATGGATCGATGAGAAAACGGCTGCCGCCGAAAGTGACAATCGCCGTCGCGCTTCTGATTTGCTGAAATTTCATCGTCACGCCTCTATTTCTGGATTTCCTTCATAATGAACGCTTTGACTGCTTCCATGTCCGCTGTGGGCTCAAAGCGGGCGACGACGTTTCCGGCGCGGTCGATGACGAATTTCGTGAAATTCCATTTGATGTCGCTGCTGTTTTCATAGCCTGGATTGATTTTCGCGAGATGGCCGCGCATAAGGTCCGCCATCTTCCCTTCGCCGAAGCCGTTGAATCCTTTCTGCGACTTCAGGTAGGCGTACAGGGGGAGCTGATGCTCGCCATTGACGTCGGATTTCTTCATCTGCGGGAAGGTGGTGTTGTAGTTCAACGTGCAGAAGGTGTGGATCTCTTCATCCGTGCCCGGTGCCTGGCTGCCGAACTGGTTGCACGGTATGTCGATGATTTCCAAGCCTTTGTCGTGCAACTCACGGTAGATCTTCTCCAACGGCTCATATTGAGGCGTGAAGCCGCAGGCCGTGGCCGTGTTGACAACCAAAACGACCTTTCCTTTGAAACGGTCCATTTTCACCGTCTCGCCAGTCTGTGACAAAAGCGTGTAGTTGTAGAATTCCGCCGTTGCCGTTTCTCCTTTGTTCATTGAATCAACGTTTTCATTCCGCTGGAATACGACCTCCGCGTTGCCGTTGCCGAGTGACTTCGCCAATCCATTTATATCGGAAATGTGACCGATCCGCGTGTAGGAGTAGGGCGTGTCAAACGACTTGTAGAAGACGACCAGGCAGTTGTCTCCCCAAAGCATGACATCTCCCGCCTCGATGCGGCGGACTTTTTCTGTCTTGGTTGGCAACGGCTTGTCCAGATTGGCATATTTCTCATTTCCATTGAGTTCCGTCATGGAGAGGCGCATGGGAAGCCGCTCCGCCAGAAGGCGTGCCGCATCCGTGTCGGCAAGCGTCGCCGTGTAGTCCGTCCCGCCGATGGCAAGGCGGATGGTGTTGTTTTCTGTTTTCATCGTGTTTTCCGTTTGGGTGGTTGAAGTTGCGTTGACGGCCGGTTGCCCCGTGTTGTCCTGCTTGGCGCATGCGCACATCAGAAGAGGGGCGATGGTGAGAAACGACAATGCCAGCAGCCGTCGCCGACCATGCGAACGCGACGACACGGAATCGGTGAAATCTCTTCTGGAGACAACAGTTGATTGGTTGGTTTGTTTCATGGTGGAGTGTTTGGCTGTGGTGGAAAATCAGGCGGCGATGCCACCGCCATTCGTTTTTGTTTTATTCGCCTTTCTTCATGAGCGGGACGCCGGCTTTCCAGGCTTGCCCGACCTTTTCCCCCGAAGCGTAATAGCCATGGCGGAACTGGTCGAAGGTCAACGCATCCAGTTTCTCTGGAACGACTTTTCCGCTTTCGTCCAGAACGCTTTCTTCGGCGGCCGTGTTCACGATTTTGCCGACGATGCAGTAGAAGCTCTCCGTGTTGACGACTTCCGCCAGCTCGCATTCCATGACGACGGGAAATTCGTCGATGATCGGGGCGTTCACAAACGTGCTTTTGACGGCGGTGTATCCTGTCCGTTCGAATTTGTCCGTCATCTTGTTGCCGGTGGCGATGCCGAAGAAGTCCGCCACATCGATATGCTTGCGGTCGGCGAGACTGACTGTGAACGCTTTGCTTTGCAGGATGTTCTGCGTGGTTTTGTGGTCTTCGTCTATGAACAGGGCGATGCGGTCCGTATTGCAGATCATGCCCCAGGCGGCGTTCATCACATTGACTTTTCCGTTCGCGTCGTATGCGGCGATCATCAGAACAGGCATCGGATAGACGGCCTGAATGACACCAAGATTCTTTTTCATGTTGGTAACTCCTTTATAATATGATGTGAAGATTAAAACAGGCTGTTCAGCCATGCGACGACATCGTCCTCCGTATGATGGGAGGTCACGCCGATGTTGAGACGGCGTTCGATCTGGTTGGAGCCGCGCGCCGTGAAGCCTTTGAGGACGGTCGCCTCCGGGCAGGCCGCCTTCAGGTCGCGTTCAACGAGCGGCGCACCGCCTCCGCCATGGGTGCTGAAGGGGATAAGAGTCTTTCCCGCAAAAGGATGCGACTTGAGGAACGTCGCCATCGGAAGCGCGTGGGTGCCATACCAGATGGGTGCGCCGAGGAAGATAATATCGCAATCTTCCTGAACGGTGATTGGCTTGATGGCTCTTTCCGTCTTCTCCTTGCGCTCCTTGCCAACTGCCTTGAGCGTTTCAAAATACGCATCCGGATAGGGCTCGTCCAGTTCGATGGCGATCATTTCGCAGCCCACATGCTTTTGGATCCATTGGGCGATGGTGGCCGTGTTGCCGACTTTCGACTGCGAATAATAGATGATGACGGCCTTGCCTGGAAGCTTCGCGGTCATGGGGATCGTGGCTTCCGTGTTGCGTTTGCGGAAGATGCAACATCCGGCCAGCGCGATCGCGGCCACAAGGCAGATGGCGAGAATGATGATGACTGTTTTCATGAATGGTCTCCGTTTGGGCTCAGGCAATAATCAATCACCCTACTATACATCTTGCAGTGACTGCAAGTCAAGAAGGCACGACTAATTTATGGAACGCTTTTTGACCGTGTCATTTTGATGATGATTCTTTCCCGCAGTATTTTTTGAAGACATCAAAATAGCCGGGCTCGATGATGCTTGGCCCGTCGCAGACCATCAATGTTTTGCCGCCGGCGGCGAGAATCTGGCGGATCTCCCGTTCCACATCAGCGGGAGTCTTATAGCCGAGACTGATGTTGGAATTGGTGTTAACACCCTGGAAAGGAATGCCTTCCACGTTGGGATAAAAATCTTTTGCGTGTTCCGTCACGTATTTGGTGTAACGCTGTATCTTCTCCTTGGGCCATTGGAAATACCAAGCGACCGTCTGTCCGCAGTAATCCGCCTTGATGCGGTTGCCAAGCAACGGCAACGGTTTGAAATCCGGATAGGCATGCATGACAACTTTGAATTCAGGACGTTGTTTTTTGATATAGTCGATGACATTGTTGTAGTAATCAACCAACTGCCCAAGATAGAAGTCGTTTTTGTTCTTTGTCGTATCCTCTAATTTACGTTCTGACAGATATTTCCTGTATTTTGCAAGGCAGTTTTCACAGTAGCATCCATTGTGGTTCATATAGCCGACATAATCAATGTATATTCCGCTTATGCCAGCAGGAGCTGTGTTCAAAATTCGATCTAGTTTCTTCTTCGTGAGAACCAGATCGTCGTCGCTGATAAAGCATTTGATTTCCGCATCATTCAGTGTGTCGATATCCGTCACCATTTCACCTCCGTAACGGTGGTTTTTCTCCCCCTTGCGCAGGCTGGTGATTTTCATTCGCTCTTCACGGGGCATCTTCGAATCAAGATCTTTTCCGTTGATGTAATTGAAATGTTTTGTCTCCTGTTCGTTCATGACCTGACAATGGGGCCCGTCTGGCGTGAAGCATGTCCAATAGCCTCTCATGCCGTGTGTTGTGGCCAGTTCGAGTTGTTTTTCACTATAGACGATGATATCCGTCACACCGGCCTGCGCATATTTTTCAGCGGTTTCTTCATTCGTGGGCGGCCCCCATGAGAACAGCCGTTCGAATTTCATATTATCTATATTGACTTTCTTTTCCATCGTCCTGCATCCTGTGAAACATATGACCATACTTGCCAAAAGTAAAAACGTTTTCATGAGTGGGATCTCTTATAACTACTTCAAATGTGAAGAAAATTAGTATAATTATGAAAGTTATGTATTCTTAAAAAACATTTTTTAATCGTTAATATCCACATCTCTTTATATATTTCTGGGCTTGTTTTTGGGTAATTTCTATTGCTTCATCAATCCTGTAAGTCCATTCAGGTTCCAGAGGATAATGCCTCTCGCGTATTTCTGAATTTTCAGGATGGACAAGTCGCCCATCGCAGATCCAGCACTTATCTATAAGATCATACCATACATGTTCAGTTGTAAATTTTCCTGCATTTTTGTCAATTAACCAGCATCTAACACGGAACAATGGCCCATGTGTACCTGCCGCACGGTATTGTGCGATATCTTCATGTGCTGTTTTCCAAGTAAGATATCTGTTGTAATCCACATCATCAGTATATTCAGGATTATTTATTCTAGGAAATAATTCAACGACAATGAATTTGAATTTCCAATTGTCGTTTCTGTCTTGCCAGCAGTCAAGTTCTATACAGTCAATCCATTTATGATGGGTATTAATTTGACGTTTGCATAAATCGCGAACAATATAAACAGCTGTAGCTTCTCCGCTAGTGCAATACTCAAGGTATTCAGGATTCTTTCGCCAACTTTGGTTGGATCTACCATTATTTGTTGTCATTTTTTACTCCTATAGGTATATTCAGTCTTATGTCATAATAGGAATACTTTTTATTTTTTTGTCCCAAATTGTTTCAACCGCTCATCATCCATGCGCAATTGGACCCATTCATCCATCTGGCGGGCTCCCAGCGATTCATAGAAGTCGAGACTGGGCGTGTTCCATTTCAGACAGCTCCATTCCAACCGTCCCCAACCATTCTCCACGGCGATTTCCGCCAGCCGTTTGAGAAGCGCTTTCCCGACGCCTTTGTGACGGAACTGCGGACGGACATACAAATCTTCAAGATAGATGCCCGGCCGCGCCAGCCACGTGGAGAAGTTGTTGAACCACAAGGCATAACCGACCTTTTCGCCATTGTATTCGGCAATCAGCACCTTTGCGAAGCCGCGTTCGAAGATGTTTTCGCGTAACATGTCCTCCGTCGATTCATCCTTTTCTGCAGAGCGTTCGTATTCAGCTAGTTCATGGATGCACAGCTTGATGAACGGAACGTCTTGTCCTGTTGCATAGCGTATGGTGATTATTTTGTTTGTCATATCGTTTCCGTCATTTTTCATTGTTCAAGTTTCCAGCCGAAATCGCCTGTATAGATCATGTTACGTGTCATGCCACCGTCGATGCAGATGTTTTCACCCGTGATGAAACCAGCCTTGTCCGACGCGAGATAGAGGACCATGTTCGCGATATCCAGCGGGTTGCCGACGCGTCCCGCAAAGTGTTGCGTCGCATCCGGACCTTCGTAAGTTTTGTATGATGTGTCGATCCAACCAGGCGAGATGGAATTGACACGCACTTTTCCTGCAAGACTCGCGGCAAGTCCATGCGTGAGCGCCGCGATGCCGCCTTTGGCGGCCGTGTAGCTTTCTGATTGCGGCTGGCTCATGCGGTCGCGAGACGATGAGATGTTGATGATGGACGCGCCTTTGCCGAAATGGTCTTTGAACAATTTCGCAAGATAGAACGGTGCAACCACGCCGACCTTTTGCGCATAGACGAACTCCTCATACGTACATTCGTCGATGCCTTTGAAAAGCGGAAGTGCATTGTTGACAAGTACATCGACATGCCCGCTCTTCGCCAGAACATCGTCGGCGAATCGTTCCAACGTCGCTTTGTCGGAAAGGTCGCCGACAAACCACGGCCCTTGTTTGATGTCAATGATATGGACCATAGCGCCTTCGCGTTCGAAGCATTCCGCACAGCATTTGCCGATGCCTTGCGCTCCGCCTGTGATGACGACGATTTTGTCTTTGAATGACATTTCCATTAGTGTATCGCCTCCAGTTTTCCGCTTCCGCTGATGCCGTAAGCCTGCGGGACATCGTCCTCCAAAAGGACACTGAGGTACTGCTCCATGTGCGGCGCGAGGCCGCCGTTGCGCATCTCATCAAGCGTCATCCATTCCATTTGCCCTTCCGCAGAAGATTTCAATTTGCCCTTGAACGTGTTCGTACGGAACATGAAAACGATGTATTTGGATTTTGGGATATTATCTTGCCAGACAGTGCTTTGCGGTTTTTCTGGCACTTCCCATTCGACCACGCCGCACATATGCAGGTTTGAGACGGTCAGCCCCGTCTCTTCATAGATTTCACGAATGGTCGATGCCGTGATGGATTCACCATATTCAACATGCCCTCCTGGGAAGGTCAACCCGCACCATGGATTGGTCGGTTTCGGTAGCCGATGCTGCACCAACACGCGGCCTGTCGTGACATCTTCAATCATGCACATGTTGCAAAGTGTGGCGTTCATTGGTCATCCCCCACGAAAATAGCGTCGCCAGTGGAGGTTACGACGAGAACCGACTCCTGATGGAACGTCTCACGATATTTTTTCGCGATGGACATCACTTTTTCTTTAGCGTCGGCAGGAGCGACGATCAACAGTACGCGGGAGTTTTCCCGTTCCGTGGCGGCGGCGTCTCCTTTCCAATAGCCAATCGCCTCCATGGACGTATAGCCGTCTGGAAATGCCGTCGTGACATATTCGTCGCAGAACCGTCGCCAATCTTCTTCTGTGATTTCGCCATCTTTGCTGGACATTCCGCAGAATACTTTGTATTCACGCCAGCCTGTATTCGTGCAATGGACACAGCCAGTGAACACAAAGCAAATGGAAAGCAAGAGGAACAATGAAATGATTGTGATTGTTTTTCTAGATGATGTGATCATTGATAGATAAGTTTGCAATTTAGTGTGTTTTGAGTGTTTTGTGGACAAGAAATTTCGTGCTTTTTAGTGCCTTTCGTGGTTCAAAATCAACGGCCGCAATATTTTCTGAAGACATCAAAATAGCCTGGTTCGATGATGCTTGGGCCGTCGCAGACCATTAGCGTTTTGCCACCGGCAGCGAGAATCTGACGAATCTCCCGTTCCACATCTTCTGGAGTTTTATAGCCGAGACTGAGATATTTATTTGTGTTAACACCTTGGAATGGAATTCCTTCTACATGCGGATAATAATCTTTTGCATGCTCTGTCACAAATTTCGTATAGTACTGTATTTTTTCTTCTGGCCATTGAAAATACCATGCGACCGTCTGCCCACAGTAATCCGCCTTGACAAGATTGCCGTACAATGGAAGCGGTTTGAAATCCGGATAGGCGTGGATGACGATCTTGAATTCTGGACGTTGCTTTTTGACATAGTCGATGACGTGGTTGTAGTAACCGACCAACTGTTCCAAATAGAAATCATTCCGGTTTTCTGTCGTGTCTTCCAAGTGCTTGTCCTCCAAATATTTCTTATATTTTGCAATGCAATTGTCGCAATAGCAGCCATGATGGTTCATGTAGCCGATGTAGTCAACATATATGCCGCTGATACCGTTGGGAGCGGTACTCAGAATACGATCCAGTTTCTTGCGGGTGAGGGCAAGATCGTCGTCGCTGATGAAGCATTTGATTTCCGCGTCGTTGAGCGTGTCGATATCTGTCACCATTTCGCCGCCGTAGCGATGTTTTTTCTCGCCTTTGCGCAGGTTGGTGATTTTCATCCGTTCGTCGCGAGGCATGGACGGATCGAGATCCTTTCCGTTGATGTAATTGAAATGCTGTGTCTCCTGTTCGTTCATGACTTGACAGTGCGGTCCATCTGGCGTAAAGCATGTCCAATAGCCTCGCATTCCGTGTCTTATGGCCAATTCGAGTTGCTTCTGGCTATAAACGATGATATCCGTCACGCCTGCCTGCGCATATTTTTCGGCGACTTCTTCCGTTGTCGGCGGCCCCCATGAGAACAACCGTTCGAACTTCTTGTTCTCTTTGTTGGCTTTCGTTTCCATTGTCTTGCATCCGGTGATTAACATGATCAGGCTGGTAAAAAGTAATAATGGTTTCATAAGCGATTTTTGTGTGGTAACTTGTGCATCTATTTCAATTATAACTATTTGCAATGACGGTAGTACATGACTGACTTGGTCACTGACTTGGTCACTGACTTGGGGGCGTGCTTCGACTGGGGGTAAATCTCCTTCGACCGTTTACTGGACCGTTTACTGGACCGTTTACCGGACCGTTTACTGACTTTGACTTAGTCACTGACTTGGGGCGTTAGTCCATTGACTGGGGGGTAACGTGCTTCGACTGGGGGGTAACGTGCTTCGACTGGGGTAGCGACAGACGTGTCGGCTGGAGTAGTGCTTATTGTAAAAATTTGGAAATGAAGAATATCGACAGGGGTATTAATTTCTTTTGACTTGGGGTGTTCCCGCCATCGACTTGGGGTGTTTCTGCCATCGGCTTGGGGTGTTTTGTGCTTCGTTTTTATGGGTGATTTAGATGCCGAGATGTGTATCCTTTTTATTTACAAATGCTTGTGCTGGTGGCGGAAGCCGCCAGACTTGTA
>JAEEGH010013684.1_pt1 | contig 17950 bp, 16 predicted proteins | sample 9134181 | NCBI WGS metagenome assembly JAEEGH01 (sample SAMN16246544, study PRJNA631951) | gut metagenome | biome: gut microbiome; feature: rumen; material: DP-attached | host: Bos | place: Iran: Karaj | collected 2018-10 | reverse complement strand
ACCTTTAAATTGCGGAAAAGGATTGTGTTTTATGGACGACGCAAAAAAAGTGCTGCACCAGCAGGTGTTCAATTATCTTGAAGCTGAAATTCTTGACGGGCACTATAAGACAAACGACACGCTGAACGAAGTTCAGATTGCAAAAGAACTTGAAGTGAGCCGCACGCCTGTCCGTGAAGCTATAATGCAGCTTGAATCTATCGGGCTTGTTTCAAGCGCAGGCGGCAAGGGCTTTGTCGTTTCGGGCATTTCCGAAAAAGACTTGGACGACATCTACACAATCCGAATCAAAATTGAAGGCCTTGCCGCCGGCCTTAGCGCAAAGAACATTACCCAAGACGAAAGTTCCGCGCTCGAAAAGATTGTCGACCTTCAGGAGTTTTTCCTTATGAAGAACAAGACCGAAGAACTTTGGAAGCTCGACACCGATTTTCATAAGATTATCTACGAAAGCTCGCGCAGCAAGACTTTGCGTTTTATGCTTTCTACGCTGCACAATTACGCAAAACATGCGCGCGACATTTCGTTCAGCAGAAAAGAGCGCGCGGCTGTTTCAATTGAAGAGCACCGGCGCATTCTCAACGCCATTCAGAGCGGCAACAGCGAAGCTGCCGAGCAGGAAATGGTCAACCACATAAAGAACGCAAAAGAAAACGTGCTCAAGGAATTCAAAGCGTAAACCTGTCTGCCAGCTTGCAAATGCTCAATGGGTAATGTGAGATAAGATTCCATGAGAAAGCTTTTAATAGTAATTTTTACATGTCTGCTGTTTGTTTCCTGCGCAACAACAAAAAATGCCTCAAACAGCATTGAAAATTCAAGATATTTTCATACTCCCAGTTTAAACACATCACGAATTGAAATTACAGACAATCAGGAACTCCGCGGTTTATTTGATGAATTCAATGAGCTTTATTTTGAAGGCAGGCTTATTGTTGATAATATTGGATATGTTGATGGCTCTCTTTTGCGCGGTAAAGGGAAAACATATAATTATGCCGGTTATGCTTTTTGGGAATGGCACGTAGACGCATGCCGCTATGGCATAGCTATGGTTAATAATATGAGTATAGCTGAAAATTATTTTAAAGGTGTATTACTTCACGAAATGACACATCTATTCTTTTTTCAGAAAGGAATGTATCACGAAAAACATGGAAAAAATTTCCGCGAAATGATTGACATGCTTCACGAAATGAATCCTGAATACGAAAAAGTATATGACTAAAAGTATTTGCTTCTAAAAAAACGCTGATTAATGTCATTGCCGTGCGAGACACGGCAATCTTGCAATAGATTCCCGGGGCAAGCCCGAGAATGACATTGTTTGGTCTTTTTAGACATTTCCTCAGCTCTATTGGTTCAGAAACTTACGGTACTTATTCAGTAAAATTTTAAACATTTATTCCGTTTAAATAAAATTTTGAACTTTAATTCTGAAAAATCTTAATTTACAAAGCAACTATTCCATTCAATAATCATCTCATTGATATTCAATGAATACAGGAAATGTATTTATTAGGAAAAGGGGGAATATTAAATGAAAAAATTATTGGGAGTTCTTCTGGCTGTTGCTTTATTAGGCACAACGCTTGTTTCTTGTTCAAAGAAACAGTCTGAGGCAAAAGCTTCTTCTGACACAAAGAAGATTAAAATCGGTGTTTCAATCTGGAGCTCAACAGACACTTTGGGAAGCCAGTGTAAACGCATTATTGATGAAGCTGCAAAAGCTCTTGACGTTCAGGTTATGTACGTTGATCAGGGTCATATCTCTGAAAACGTAACAAGCTCAGCTGAAACTTTGAGTGCTGCCGGCTGTGACGGTATTATCATTTGTAACTCAGCTTCTGCTGAGATGACATCGGTAATCAATACATGTACACAGAACAAAGTTTATTGTGCACAGTTCTTCCGTATCATCAATCAGGACACAAATCCTAACGAATATGCACTTGCAGCAAAATCTCCATATTTTGTCGGTGCAGTTCATGAAAACGAAATTGAAAACGGTGAAAAGCTTGTTACTATTCTTGCTGAAAAAGGTAACAAGAAAATCGCTCTTGAAGGTTGGGAAGCTGGCGACGCTACATTCCTTCTCCGCTGGCAGGGCTACAAACAGGGTGTAGAAAAATGGAATGCTTCACACACTCAGAAGATTGAATTGCTTGAACCGCAGTATGGCGGAACAACATCTGATACAGGCCGTTCTACAGCAGAAGCTATCATCAACGCTAACCCGGATATCGATGCTTTGATTGTTGCCGGTGGTGGTGGAGATACTCTCGTCGGTGCTTTGGCTGCTATCGAATCAATGGGCAAAAAAGGTAAAATCGCTGTTGTTTCTACAGACTTCCTTGCTGACCTTGACGAACAGCTCAAGAGCGGCGGTATGGCTGCTGAATCTGGCGGACACTACTGTGACCCGCTCATCGCTTTCATGCTCGTATACAATGCAATCCAGGGAAATTATCCGGTTTCTACAAACGGATTCTACGATGTAAACTTCCCGTATCTTTATGTTGCTTCTCCGGAAGACTATGCAGCTTATGCAAAATACTTTGTAGATGCTCTTCCATATAACGCAGAAGAACTTAAAGCAATGGCTGCTCTTTCAGAGAAAGACCTTGAAATTGCAACAGCTAAGCTTTCTATTGAAGACGTAAAGAGCCGTAGATAGTCATTAAAGGATAATACGGAAAAACTCCGTTTTATCTCTCTTACCAGGGAGCAGCGGAATCATAAACATCAGACGTGTTCGGAAACTAACCGAGTTTACGAACAGATCTGCTGCTCCCTTTTTTTAGGATGCAAAAAATCAGATGAATAATAATGGAAAATTATCAGGCAGCGGAAATTTTGCCAGATTTAAGAAAAGCCGTTATTTTGGCGTAACAACTCTCATAGTTTTAGCTATTTTGTGCTGGGGAATCTTTAAGATTTTGTCCCCTCAGAATTTCGGAACATCAAAACTTATGTCTGACTATCTTCAGACAAGTATTCAATATGCAGTTGGCGGATGTGGCTTCTACTTTATTGTTGTAATGGGCCTCTTCGATTTTTCTATAGGCGCGAACATCGTGCTTTCGTCTATGGTCGGCGTTCTGCTTTCAAGGCATTTCGGCTATTTCGGTCTCATCGGCGGCACTTTGATTACAGGTGCTTTGATTGGTGCTTTTAACGGTGTCTTCTATTCAAAGCTCAAAATTCCTTCAATGATTGTAACCGTCGGCCTTATGCTGATTCTCGAAAGCGTTGCAAATTATGTAGTGCGCCTCGATACTTCGGGCTTTCCAGGCAAGCTTACAAACGCTTCAATTTTGGCATTCAATCATGCTCCGTGGAATTATGTCGTTGCATTCAGCGCATTTCTGCTGATGGTTTTCATCCTGCGCTTTACAAGAATCGGAACTTACTGCAACGCAATCGGTAGCAACGAGCTTGTGGCAAAAAACATGGGCATCAGCGTAGAAAAATATAAGTTTACCGGCTTTGTGCTTCTTCACTTTTTTGTAGGCATTATGGCACTTCTGACCGTAAGCTACGGAAAAGGCATTCTTGCCGTAACAGGCATGACAAGCATGGACAGAAACTTCAAGCCTTTGATGGGAACATTCTTCGGCGTTGCCTTTAAGAAATATGGCTGCCCGGTTACGGCAATCGTAATCGGCGAATTCATCATCACAATGATTTTCAACGGCCTTGTTGCGCTTGATGTGCCTACAACAATCAACGACTTTGTTACAGGCGCAGTTCTCCTTGCTATCGTTACGCTTACCAACCGCGGCAAGCTTGGCAGCGTTGTCAAATAATGGAGGAGAATCAGATGAATCAGGTACTTTTAAAGGCTGAAAATATAAACAAATACTTCGGAATAACGCACGCCGTTAAAGACATGTCGCTTGAGCTTTTTCCGGGCGAGATTCACGGTCTTATCGGCGAAAACGGTTCGGGCAAATCGACATTCAGCTCAATGCTTTGCGGCATCTATTCAATGTCAAGCGGCACTTTTACGTTGCTCGGCAAAGAGATTAAGCCAAAAAGCCAGGTTGAGGCCAACAAAGAGGGCGTTTCAATTATCGTGCAGGAAATGGGCACGTTGCCGGGGCTGACAGTTGCAGAAAACATCTTTTTGGGTGAAGAAGACAAGTTCATGCACGGCATTGTAAAAGATACAAACGCCATGAACAAAGAGGCGCAGACGCTTCTGGATTCTTATGGCTTTACGGATATCAAAGCTTCAAAAATGATAGACATTTACTCTTTTGAAGAGCGCAAGCTTGTAGAAATTGTAAAAGCTACATATTTTAACCCAAAAATCCTTGTTGTAGATGAAACTACGACAGCCTTAAGCCACGACGGAAGGCAGGAACTTTTTAAGGTTATGAACAAGACGCGCGAGATGGGCTCAACCGTGATTTTCATTTCGCACGACCTTGATGAAGTTCTTGAACATACAGACAGAATCTCTGTATTGCGCGACGGCGTGCTTGTAAAGACTTTCAACACAAAAGAAGTCACCACAGACGACTTGAAGCGCGAAATGGTTGGCCGCGAGCTTGACGACAAATATTACCGCACAGACTACGGCGAAGCTGTGTCTGACGAAGTTGTGCTTTCTCTTAAAGACTTGTCTGTTCCGGGCGAATTTGATGACATCAATCTTGAGCTGCACAAAGGCGAGATTCTCGGCATCGGCGGCCTTTCAGAATGCGGCATGCATGAAATCGGCAAGGCTATTTTTGGTGCATCATATAATAGAAAAGGAAAAGTCACTTTAAGCAGCGGCTACGAAATCAAAGACATTCCAGGCGCAATCAGGCACAGTATCGCCTATGCTTCAAAAGACCGCGACAACGAATCAATCGTTATTGCTGATTCAATCGGCGAGAACATTGTGCTGCCGTCTTTGAGCGACCATTCAAAGCACGGCTTCTTGAACCTTAAAGGCTTGGACAGCTTTGCTGAAAAATTTGCAAAGCAGATGAGCACAAAGATGACCGGCATCAAGCAGTATGTTTCAGAGCTTTCGGGCGGAAACAAGCAGAAAGTTGTTCTGGCACGCTGGATTGGCAAAGGCTCTGACATTCTGATTCTGGACAGCCCGACGCGCGGTATAGATGTTAGGGTAAAAGCTGATATTTATTCTTTAATGACAGAGCTAAAAAAGCAGGGCAAATCAATCATCATGATTTCTGAAGAATTGCCGGAGCTTTTGGGTATGAGCGACCGCATCTTTATAATGAAAGACGGCAAGTTTAACGGCGAATTTAAGCGCAGCCGCGAACTTGGCGAAAAAGACCTCATTGCAAAGATGATATAGGAGAAAAGTATGACCAATCAAGTTGCAGTAAAAACTGAAAAAAATATAACTGAAGAAGAATTGGCCAAAAAAGCAAAAATCAAGCAGATTTTTTCTAATTTTGGTCCGGCGTTCGGTTTCATCGGCATTATATTGCTGTTTTCTATCTTGACCGGCGGAAAAATCGTACAGCCGAAAAACTTGAGCCTTATGTTGAGCCAGGTCTTTGTATTAATGACCTGCTGCTGCGGCGTTTTCTTGATAATGACTGTAGGCGGCTTGGACTTCTCACAAGGTTCAATTCTCGGCCTTTCGTCAATCATATTCTGCTGGGTTTCAATGTACAGCATTCCGCTTGCCGTTATAGCATCTGTTGCTTCTGGTGCTTTAATGGGCGCGTTCAACGGCTTCTTTCATGTAAAGTTCAAGATTGCGTCGTTCATCGTTACGATGTGTTCGCAATACTTCTTCCGGGGCTTGTGCAAATACATCACCACGGCCGGTCCTGTTCCTGCAAGCTATAACGTGCTTTCGTTAGACCAGACATGGTTCAAGTTTGTTCTTATGGGTATCGTGCTTGTGGTTGTGTTCATCGTATGGCATTACACGAGGGTCGGCTTTGATTTGCGCGCCATAGGTGCAGGCGAAACTGCCGCAAGGTTTTCTGGCTGCCGCCCTGATTTGACCAAATTCTTGGTTTATGTAACGGCGGGCGCAATTACAGGGTTTGCTTCGTTTATCAACGTCGTTCACGTCGGTGCAATTACAGGCACTGCCGGCCGGCAGCTTGAAACGCAGATTCTTATTGCATTGGTTTTGGGCGGCATGCCGATTTCGGGCGGTGCAAAGGCAAGGTTCTCTAACATCATTTTGGGCACTTTAACCTATTGTGTTCTCGAAAAATCACTGCCGATGGTTTTCCCTGTTGCCGCCACGCAGCAGCTTGTGAAGGGCATAATCTTCCTTATCGTTGTCGCGCTGACAATAGACCACGAATCATTAAAAGTTATTAAATAAAAATCTAAAAAATTACCTCCTATTCGACACCGGTAAAAGTTCGTTGAACTGATGCCGGTGTTTTTTTTCGGGGCTTAAACCAGGGTGCAGCCGTCTTTTAGCTCTTCTGGATGTGCAGTCTCAAAGCCGCAGTTTGCTTCCATATTCAGTTCACGCAGTTCTTTGATTCCGTCTATGTAAAGCTGGTAATTTATGCCTGTGGATTCATAACCGCAGCCAACGTCATAGCCGTCACCAAGCGAGTTACGCACAATTGCTTCACGTTCTTCTCGTGTAGTATCTTTAATCAGAATGCCTGCCATGCTGTGCTCCTTATCCTATTAGAGTAGTCTAAAACTTAATTCTTAAGAATCTTATAAAATTGATGACTGCGCGGATTGCTTCATCGCACAGAACAGCGATGAACACGCCGAGAATACCAAGCTTGAAAACAAAGACAAAAAGCGCAGAAAGCGAGATAACGCCCACAGTTCCAAGAATCTGAGTGAACAGCATCCATTTTGTGTCGCCGTAACCGCGGATTCCGCTGCCGATTATCATGTTGCCGGATTTTCCGAAAAGGTTAGTGGCAACAAGAATAATATAGATTACCGACATTTCGATAATTTCTTTATCTGTGGTAAACAGACTCAAGGTCAGACGCGGGAAAATTGAAACAAAAATCAGCGCAAAGGCTGCAACAAGAAATGACCATTTTACCGCGGTTTTTACAACTGAACGGTAGAGCTTGTGGTCTTTTGCGCCGGTTGCCTCGCCGGTCAGTGTCAGGGTGCCGCTGCCGATAGCGCCTATAACCACAACAAAAAGAATCTCTACAGTGAATACCATCGAATAAATGCCTGCGGCTTTTTCATCAATTGTGTTGAGAATTCTTATAATACAAAGATTGCCGATATTCCAAAGCAAATCCTCACCTGCGCTTGGAATACCAAGCTTTATAGATTTTAAATATGGCGTGATTTCAGCTCCAAGAATCCGTTTAAGACCTGGGCTTGTAAAGAACTTGTCTTTGTTTGTAACTGTTACATAAAAGAGATAAACCGCACCGGCGTATTCTGCAATTGTAGTGCCGAGTGCCGCACCTGCAATTTCCATGCGCGGAAAGCCGAATTTTCCGAAAATCAAAAGATAATCAAGAATGATATTCAGCACCGAACGGAGTATGCCATAAGCAACCAGCGGCTTTGTATAATTCGAAGTCTGGTAAACAACACTATAAGAAGCATAAAGTCCGGTAATCAGATATACGGGTGCATAAAATCTTGTATATGTAACGCACAGGCCCATTACATTTTCAGAGACGCCCATCAGCTTAAATACAAGCGGGGCGCAGAAAGTCCAGAAAAAGAACAGCAGCACAGGTATAAAGTTATGAAACTTTATCATAGAAGCCGCATAATCCTTGGCCTTTTCAATATCTTTTTCACCGACGGACTGGCTTATGAGAATTGATGCACCCATCGAAAGAGAAAAAACAAAGGACATTGTAGTCCACATCGGTGCAGTTGCATTGCCGACTGCACTCATAAGAAGAATATCCATGCGTCCGAGAAAAATTCTGTCAATGAACATCTGAATCTGTGCAATCAGATTGCTCAGCATAATCGGAACGAAAATTTTGACGAGCTTGTTTTTGTATTCAGTTTTAAAAAGCATATTAATCCTCTTTTTATACTATATTATTTTTTTCTCTACAATAAAATAAAACTGCACGGAATGTAAAAAATCGTGCACGAAATGCATTAGAATAGGCTTTATCTGGCGCACCGCTGCCGGTTTTGCTAGCGCAAAACTTGATAGATGGGCGAACATGGCTGCTCGTTTTGAGCATATGTACAAAAGCTTCCAAAATGGGGTGGGTGTACACAAGCTGCCGGTTTTGCTTCGCAAAAGCGGCGCTTTTCGCTAGATAAGCATTAACCGTAGATTAAGCTACTGCGAAAAGAAGATTGCTTCGTCACTCCGTTCCTCGCAATGACGGGTGCGCTTAAGGCGTTCCCTCTATTGGAAACAGAATCAAAATGCCATATTATTTATAAAGCGAGGTTAGAATGAAGAAAAATTTTGGAAAAGAAACTTTTATGTACCCTATGCCGGTGCTTATAATTGCAACTTATGACGGGGACGGAATCCCTGACGCTATGAATGCTGCATGGGGTGGAATCCACGACACAAATCAGATTGGAATCTGCATAGACAGAAGCCACAAAACCGCAAAGAACATTGCAAAGCGCCGCGCGTTCACTGTAGCAATGGCTGACGCTGCACACATAAAAGAGTGCGACTACCTTGGTATTGTAAGCGGCAACAAAGAGCCTGACAAAATCAAAAAAGCCGGCTTCACAGTTACAAAGTCTGAATTTGTTGATGCGCCTGTAATAAACGAGCTGCCGATGGTGCTTGAATGTGAAGTTGCCGAAATGCGTGAAGACAGCGAATATATTGTGGGAAATATCATAAATGTTTCTGCAGATGATTCAATTCTTACAGACGGAAAAATTGACCCGGCAAAACTTAAGCCGCTCTGCTATGACCCGGTGAACCACAACTACAATGTCTTAGGCGGTATAGCCGGCAAAGCTTTTTCTGACGGCAAGGAACTTCTCTAAAGTAATGGCGGCAAGTTCCTCTTAAAAAAGCACAAAATTTTCACTGTGCAATCCGTCAATCTTACCCTGTGAAAAATGCAACTTACCGGAAACCCGGTTGTTTTCTCAAATTTTTGCCTGTATGATACAGACATAAATTACTTGCAGCTAAAGGTGGAGTTTGTAATGTTTCGGATTAAGGGAGAACGTAAGACTATGGAAATTGCATTGAAAATTATTGACCTCATTTTGAAGGTTTTGGTTATCACAACTATTGTGGATATTTTTTTGTTGGGCTTGCTGCGTCCAAAATTTTCGCGGAAAGCAGATTATGCAAAATTCTTTGTAAGCCCGCGCCCTGAAACTGTAAAGACAGAAGCCGGCTCTTATTTTGAATTTCAGAATGGCGGCGGCTGTGCAGGCTTTTCTTCTGCATTTGTGCTGCGCTATTTGGGCAAAGCTGCAAACGGCGTTGATACTTTCAAAGAAGTTCCGTATCAGATGAAAGGCGGCGCGGGTGTTCCAAAAGGAATAAGCGGTTTTTTCAAAAAACGCGGAATCAAAATGACAGCCTGCACCGGAAATTTTGCTGCGCTCAAAAATGAAATTGCAAAAGGAAATCCGGTGATTGTCGTAATCCGCTCTTTTGTAGGAAAAAATGATCTTCACTTTGCCTGCATTACCGGTTATGATGAGGAAAACATTTATTTTGCAGATTCAATCAAAGACTGGGTAAATGTTGAAGATAACGGCGTATATTACAACCGCGTTGTTCCTGTTTCAGAGTTCAAAAAACTTTGGAACACTTCAATGCTTAAAATGCCGCTTTACCGTAACATCTTTTTTGTTATGAATTAATCTGTATAAGGAATTATGGGCGGAGTAAAGTTGAAAGCTCTGCCGGCAAAAACTATGGAAACAGATGAAATTGGCGAAATCCGTGTAGGTTACCCTGACTGTTGTTTTTCTGTTGGAAACAACTGGTTCCGTTGCAGAGCCGCCGCTATTATAATAGAAGATAATTCATTTCTTGTAATAAAGACAAAATCTTCTCCGCACTTTTATACAGTGGGCGGTGGCGTTCACATGAACGAAAAAACCGAAGAATGTATTGTCCGGGAGGTCCGTGAAGAAACTGGTGCCGGCTACGAAATAGACCGTCTTGCCGTTATTTGCGAAAACTTTTTTAAGGGTCAGGAAATCGGGCTGAAAGACAAAAATTGTCACGTCATTGAGTTTTATTACCTTATGAAAAGCCGCGGTTCAAAAGATTTGCAATGCCAGAGCTGCGGTTTTAACCATGAAGAAGAAAAGCTTTACTGGATTCCGCTTGATGAGCTTGCTGAAACTAATGTAAAACCGGAGTTTTTGCGCACCCGTATGAAAGAAATCCTTGAAAGCAGGGAAGTCCTTCATATTATAAATGACGAAAGATAATCATATTTTCTTGTTTTATTGCGTGTATGGGATTATAATAATTTCATGCGTATAAAGAAGATTCATTTATTTACAATTATTGGCGGAATTGCGGCTGCAGTGCTGATTTTTTCATGCTCAACAGTCAACCAGATTTTTGGTTCGCCTGAACTTTCGGTAAAAGGAATTTCCATAAAATCGCTTGATTTTGAAGGAATCACATTCAATATGGATTATGCTATTACGAATCCATATCCGCTGGGCTTTTCGCTGAAAAGCATTGCCGCAGACGTTGCATTTGACAACACTGTGCTTACTAAGCTTAGTGCTGACGAAGGCTTTTCTGTAGCGTCTATGAACACGGCGACTAACAGCGTAGCGTTCAAGATTCCGTATACAACGATTATCAATCTTGCAAAAAACATTATGGGCTCAGGTTCTGGCTCTGGTGCAACTGCAAATGCTAAATCGCTTACAATGACTTCGCTGCCGTTTACAATTAACGGAAAAGCTGAGCTTGACTTGAGCGCAATCTCATTTTTAGAGAATCAGTCGCTCTCTCTGCCGTTCAGCAGAAAATTTGATGTTCCTATTTTCAAGCCGTCAATTTCAATTGCCAACTTGAAGATACAGCTGCCTACACTTGCAGATTTGCAGAATGCGTTTACCAACGGCGGCATGTCACTTACAAAGGCTGCGTCATTGGCAAGCTCTATCATGTCGGGCGGTTCTGTTGCAGAATCAATTTTTGACGGAATTAACTTGAACATGAACTTGAACTTTGACGTTGATGTTGCAAGCGAAGGTTCTGCACCGTGGCAGTATGTGCTTGAAAAATGCGCACTTCAGACTGGTACAGGCAATCTTATTGATTTAAAACCGGCCGGAAACACTACAATCAATTCCGGCGGAAGAATCCCGATGACTGCAACGCTGAATACGCTTAGTGCCGGCAAGCTGATTGCTCAGATTTTGAACAAATCTAACACTGACCTTGTCTTTGCCTTAGACAGCGACCTTACGTTTACAGATCTGCCTGATTACGCGAAAGCACTGCCGCTTTCTTATACAAAGACGCTTCCGCTTTCAAACGTAAAAGTTGCAAAGTAGTCAGAGATTTTTGTAGAAGTCACTGAAAACTGTCATTCTCGGGCTTGACCCGAGAATTTTTTGTAAGATTGCCGCGTCAAGCGCGGCAATGACAGGTCGCAAGTGGAAATGACAGGTCACAAACGCGGCAATGACAAAAGTGTTTAGGCATCTCAATTTTTATTCGTGTGTGCCGATGACTTCGCCCATTTTTACAGGCGTTTCTATGCCGAGGGCGGAATTCTGCAAAATTTGGGTTTTAATTTGCACCGCGCCGCGCTTCAAAAGCACAATTACAGTTGAGCCGCCGTACTCAAAAAAGCCCTTTTCCCTGCCGCGGACGGCAGTGCCTTCGCCTTCAAGATTTACAATTCTGCCCACGAGCATTGCGCCTACTTCCATTTGGATAAATCTGCCGAAAACCTGGCTTTCGATTAGCGTGTATTCGCGGCAGTTTTCGGCGAAAACAGGGCGGGCTCTAAGCGCAACAGGACGCACCGTATGAAGCACGCCCGGAATGAAGATGTTGCGTCCTTTTTTACCGCTGTCTGCATAGCTGTATCTGTGGTAGTTGTCCACGCAAAGACGGAATACAAGGCAAAGCCCGCCTTCAAATTCTTTGGCGAGCGCTTCATCTTTTAATAGCGATGTAACTGTATATTCAGACTGTTTTACTGGAATTACTGTATCTTTTTCGATTTTCCACACAGAAAGAAGCCCGTCGCACGGCGCGCACAAATGCGTTTCTTCCATGTCGAACTGACGGAGCCCGTCTTTGATTTTGCGTCTGAAAAACTGATTGAAGGTTTTTATTCCGTCTGTCTGATAATCTTGGAGATTTATGCTGTTTTTGCGGACAAAGCCTTTGATTAAAAAAGCTGAAAACCGCGAGTCAAGAAATTTTCCGCAGAGCTTAGAAACGGCGCGGGCAGAAAGCATTTTAAGCAGAATCCGTCCGGTGACAGTGTTATATAAAAAAGAAAGCAAATCCATAGAGACGCGTGTTATTGCTTCTTCATAACAATAAAGACATACAGAAGCGCACCGGCTTCAATCAAGCCTATGGCAATCATAATCAGAATGCCCTTAAGTTCAGGCTTTTTTATCTGAATCTTAGAAACAAACAGAAATCCCAAAAATCCCAAAAAGATGAAATACAGAATCGTAAGGTTAGCGTTGAAGAAAATATGCAGCAGCAAAATAGTCGGAAATACAAGCGCAGAGCTTGTTACAGGCAGCCCTGTGTAAGTTTTATTTGCTCCTTCTTCGGTTTTCTGACGTTCTTCTTCTATTACATTGAAATATGCAAGCCGGATCATAGCGGCAAGCGCGTAAAAAACAGAAATAGAGGTAAGTACAACCTTTATAATTGCAGATTTGTCCGCAAGATGAAGGAACTTAAAATCCGGAAAATTCGAAAATCCAATGCTGCTTCTCAGCATCGCAATTCCGATGCAGGCAGGCAGAATGCCGAAAGCCGCCAGATCAGAAAGCGAATCAATCTGAATGCCGAATTTTTTCATCATGTCTGTGCGGTCTTTCTTTGTGCGGGCAACTTTTCCGTCAAAAGCATCGCAAAGTCCGCAGAACATCAGAAAGAACATACCGAGATACGGATGTCCGATGTCGTTGAGGCAGAGCATAATTCCTGTTGTTGCAGAAATCATCGAAAGATAAGTGAGAATCACAGTATAGTCAAAACAACCAATCATAAGGTTTTCCTCAAGCGAAGCATTATATGTTCTAATATTACAGTAAAAATACTGATAAGACTACAGGTAGTAAGAAAAGAAAGAAGATCTTTTTCATGTCAAGATTATCCTATCCATTTTTGAAACAAATGTATATTGAGTTTTGGGTGCAAACCTGATATGGTCGCCGCGGCTGTGCACAACCTGATAGCCTGTGCCTGCTACGCGCTTTGACATGCAGCGTATACATTCTGCCGCCTCGTCACCGGTACAGATTTTGTTGTCATAAAGCAGGTACTTTTTGCGCACACCGGACGGTGAAAGATTGGGCATTACTACATTTGCTCCGGCTAAAATGCCTTTTTCGCGGCCCTGCGGGTCTAGCGTACCGAGCGCCGTTGTTGCAGGCAGCAGCACTTCAGGCAGAATAAGCCTTATTACCGAGAGAAGTCTGAGTGTCATTTCTACAGAGCCGGACGCACAGTCTGCAAATTCGGTGTCGTGGTGCGGAATAAACGGACCGATACCCACCATTTCGGGCTTAAGTTCCTGCAAAAAGCGCAGGTCTTCTACAAGGTTTTTTGTAGTCTGTCCGGGCGAGCCGATCATCATGCCTGCACCAACCTGAAAGCCGATTTCCTTTAAGTTTTTAAGGCACTGAATTCTATGCTCAAAAGACATTTCTTTCGGATGAAGCGTTTCATAATGGGCTTTATCTGCTGTTTCGTGGCGCAGAAGGTAGCGGTCTGCACCGGCGTCAAAAAGCTTCTGGTAGCTTTCTTTTTCGCGCTCGCCGATTGAAAGCGTAACGGCGCAGTCCGGGTGGCGCTCTTTCAGGCCTCGGACAATGCTTATCATGCGTTCGTCTGTAAAATACGGGTCTTCTCCGCCCTGGAGCACAAAGGTTCTGAAGCCTAGCCCGTAGCCTGTGTCGCTGCATTCAAAGATTTCTTCTTCGGTCAGCCGGTAGCGCTCGGCGTTTTTGTTGCCGCATCTTATACCGCAATATTTGCAGTTATTTTTGCAGATATTGGTGAATTCAATTAAGCCGCGGAGATACACGTCTTTGCCGTAGAATTTTTCGCGGACAGCCCTCGCTTTTTCCGCGATATAGCCGCTGAATTCAGGCTCTCTGCAATCTAATATAGAAAGAAACTCGCTGTCGGTTAAATTGCCTGTTTCAGCAAGTTTGTCTGCAAGTTTATAAATCATCTTTTTTCCTTTTGGTTTCAGTTTGATTCGTGCGCAAGTATATTAATTTTATCTGGAATTTGAATATAAAATCAATTGGAAAATTCCAAAACTTATTGTATAATCATCAATTATTATCATAAATTACTGAAGGAGAGATGATTATGAAAAGTCTCAAAAAGTTAATTTGTGCTGTGCTTACAGGCGGTTTTGTAGCGGCCGGTGCATTTGCTGAATCTAATACTACACTTACCTATATTGGTCATGCTTCTGTAAAAATTGTAGCCAAAGACGGTTCTGTGCTTTACATTGACCCGAACTATTACAAAGGCGACTACACCGATGAGGCTGACTGCATTATTGTAACACATCAGCATGAAGACCATAAGCCGTATTACAAGCTTAAGCTTAAGAACGGCGGCGTAAGAATCGACAATACAAAAGCCCTTCACGACGGAATATACGAAAGTTATGAGATAGGGCCATTTAAAATTGAAGCTGTACCGGCAGGCGGCAACCCGAATCACGATGTAAAATATTGTGTAGGTTATCTTGTTACAGTAGATGGAGTTACAGTCTATCATGCCGGCGATACATCAATGATAGAGCAGATGAAAAATCTTAAGGCGCGCAACATTGACTATGCCATGTACCCGATTGACGGCATTTACAACATGGATGCTGCTGAAGCTACAGAAGTTGCAAATCTTGTAGGCGCGCGTTTTAATATTCCCATTCATGAATTTGACCAGGGTAACAGCAAAAAATCTGACAAATTTACTCCGGCGGGACGTCTTATCCTTGAATATGGTGAAACTATTACCATAAAGCCTGAATAATTTCAGCTTTTAAGGCTTGCTAAATTCAACAAGGTATGATATATATTTAGAGATATTGGAGTTATTCAGCCTGTATGACAAAGACTGTTGCACTGCAGCTATGTGACGAATACAATTTTGATGATGTTTACGCAGCCATAAAGCGCATGTTTGAGCTTGTGCCGCCGCCTGATGTTACAGGCAAGACAGTGCTTCTCAAACCGAATATCCTTTCTCCCAAAAAGCCAGAAGCCGCTGTCTGCACGCATCCTGTTGTTGTGGGTGCAAGCGTAAAGGCTTTTGTTGAGCTTGGCGCAAAGCGTGTCATAGTCGGCGAATCTCCGGCAACGGCAAACCCGACTTCTGCTGCAAAATCTACAGGCATGTATGAACAGATTCTTAAGAACGGCGGCGAGTGGGTCGAATTTTCTGGGCAGCACATTGTTCAGTGCGAAGAGGGCAAAATCGTAAAGGTTCTTGATTTTGCTGAAGCGTTCACACAGGCAGATGTCGTAGTTTCTCTTTCTAAGCTGAAAAGCCATCAGTTTATGTCTTACACCGGCGCAATGAAAAACCTTTTCGGGCTGGTTGTTGGCTTAAAGAAGGCGCAGACACATTACAGATTCTCTAACAAAGCTGATTTCGCCGCATTCTTAACAGACTTGAACATTGCGGCAAACGCTCAATATGCAATTATGGACGCAATCGTCGGCATGGAAGGGCCGGGCGGACCGGGCAACGGCGACCCGGTAAAGCTGGGCTTTATGGCGGCTTCAGACAATATACTTGCGCTCGACTGGACTTGTGCAAGTCTTGTGGGCTATAACCCATATCAGGTTGCAAACCTGAAAGACGCAATGGAACGCCGCCGCTGGCTCAATTCGCCGGATGAGATTGTGACTGTTGGTGAGAATATCGCTGCAATTAAAGTTAAGACTCAAAAATTTAAGGCTGTGCACGATTCAGTTGCGGCTGTAACGCTTCAGCGTATGCTTCCGGGCTTTATCAATTCGGCGGCAAAGCTTGTGTTTGTCAAAACGCCGCGCTTTCATGCTGAAAAGTGCATCCGCTGCGGCCGCTGTGCCGAAATATGTCCGCCGCACATTCTGCGCTTTTCGGCTTATGCAGACGGCACAGACCAGGCAACAATTGATGCCGCGCCTAACAAGAACGCCGCAAAAGATGCGCACATCTATATGCTTGACAGAAAGAAGTGCCTGCACTGCTTCTGCTGCCACGAAATCTGCCCAGTCGAGGCGATTACGCTCCACAGATTCTAGTGTAAACCCATGATTATTGTTGGTGCATAGCTCTATAGGATTGTATTTTTCTGGCGGAAAGTAGTGATTTGCGGACGCGAACTGCCTCGTGGAAGCGAGCGGAAGCGAGTCTAACCACCAATTATCCCACGCGAGCAGTGAGACGGACGCAAGTAACGGATTTCCGCCAAGCAAAATCTCATTCTAATGCCTTTTATGCTGAATCCCTGCAGGTTCTAGTTTTCCCATTGCATAAATCTTCGATATTGTTGTAATATACGGAGTTATGAAATTATCTACTTTTAAAGGCGGTGTACATCCGCCTGAAAATAAAAAGCTTTCTTCAGCTTATGCAATTGAAGAAGCCATGCCGTCAACAAAGACAGTCGTAATTCCAATAACACAGGGCGGCGCACCAAATGTGCCGTGCGTTTCTGTCGGAAATTCTGTCGCAAAAGGACAGATTATCGCAGACGGAACAGGTGCTTTTTCTGTTCCAGTTCATGCTTCAATTGCCGGCATCGTCAAAAAGATTGAACCGCACCTTGTAACAGGCAACACTGAAGCATTGTGCATATTTATAGAAGCAGACGGCACAGACCGAACAAGCTATCTGCCGCCGCTTGACCCATTCTCATGCGAAAAATCTGCCGCCATTGAGCGCGTGCGCCAGTGCGGCATTGTAGGCATGGGCGGTGCGGCTTTTCCGGCTCATGTAAAACTTAATGTTCCTGCTGACAAGACAATAGACTGCGTTATAGCAAACGCCGCCGAGTGCGAGCCTTATCTTACAATTGATGAACGTGCTCTTATTGAAGAAGCTGACAAAATTGTAGACGGGCTTGCTATTTCTATGCATTTAACAGGCGCAAAACGTGCCGTTATTGCTGTTGAAAATAATAAAGCTTATACAGTTGAGAATATTGAAAAGGCAATCGCTAAAAGCGGTTTCAGCAACATTTCAGTTAAGCTGCTTAAGACAAAATATCCGCAGGGCGGCGAAAAACTGCTCGTCAAGGCTGTTCTCGGCCGCGAAATTCCTTCAAGAAAGCTGCCGGCTGATGCAGGCTGCGTCATTCAGAATGTGGGCACGCTTATTGCAATGTCAGACGCATTCAGATTGGGCAAGCCGCTTATAGAGCGCGCCCTTACAATTTCGGGCGGCTGCTGCGAAACACCGAAGAACCTCCGCGTTCCGGTCGGCACTTTGGTCGGCGATTTAATCCCTGAAGTTATAAAGCTTAAGCCCGGCGTAAAAAAGATTATCAGCGGCGGCCCGATGATGGGCTTTTCTATGATGAACGCGCAATTCCCGGTTCAGAAAAACGTATCGGGCGTGCTGTTCCTTTCTGAAAAAGAAGTGTCGCTTAATGCAGAAACGCCGTGCATCGGCTGCGGCAAGTGCGTAAATGCATGTCCGTGCGGACTTACGCCTGTAATGATGATGCGTTCTGTAAAAGCTGAAAACATTGAAGCTGCAATCAAATACGGCTTGATGGATTGTATTGAATGTGGTTCGTGCGCATACGTCTGCCCTGCAAAAGTGCATCTTGTTCAGTATTTCAGACTTGGCAAGATGAAG
>JAEEGH010013681.1_pt1 | contig 17951 bp, 15 predicted proteins | sample 9134181 | NCBI WGS metagenome assembly JAEEGH01 (sample SAMN16246544, study PRJNA631951) | gut metagenome | biome: gut microbiome; feature: rumen; material: DP-attached | host: Bos | place: Iran: Karaj | collected 2018-10 | reverse complement strand
GACCCACATCTGGGCGATGCCGACGGACGCACGTGGGTAGGCACACTCTGGTTCCGCAAGGAATTCAACGTGCCGCAGGAACTTGTCGGCAAGGATTCCCTGCTTCGCCTGGGCTGCCTCGTCGATGCCGATGTGGCCTATCTGAACGGCGTGAAGGTGGGCGAAGTCACCTATCAGTATCCTCCGCGCAAATATACGCTGCCCGCCGGCCTGCTCAAGGCAGGGCGCAACGCCCTCGTCATCAAGCTTCGCACAAATGGAAGCCCCGAAAAGTTTGTCAAGGAGAAGCCCTACAAACTCTTCTTCCACGGAGGCAAGACCATTGACCTCGAAGGCAACTGGCGCATGAGGCGGGGCATCCTGATGCCACGTCAGCCAGGTGTCGAAGGTGTCAACAACGGCAATGCCTCAGCCCTCTACGACAACACCATCTATCCTCTCCGCAACTACCGCATCGCTGGCATCCTCTGGAATCAGGGAGAGACCAATGCCGGTCGGCCCGACGAGTACCTCAAGCTGCTCCCCGTGCTGATCAACGATTGGCGCCGCGACTTCGGCAATGTGCCTGCCGTCATTTTCGGATTGGCCAACTTCATGGAACGTCACGCCGATGCCAACTACAACGGAGGTTGGGCCAAGATTCGCGAATCGCAGCGTCTGGGTACCCAAGCACTCGACAAGGCAGGTTTCGTGACAGCCATCGACCTTGGCGAATGGAATGACATCCACCCGCTCAACAAGAAGGAATCGGCTCGCCGTGCTGCCCTGCAGATGCAGCGCCTCTATTGGGGCAAGAACCAGGAGGTCTGCGAAGGCCCATCGTACGAAAGTGTAACATTCAGCGAAGGCAAGGCGCGCATCTCGTTCAAGCCAGGCACAGCCGAAGGCCTTGAACTGCGTGCAGCCAAGCCCCACAGCATAGAGAACCCCTGCCTCGTCTCGAAAGGTTTCAGCATCGCCGGTGCCGATGGCATCTTCCATTGGGCAGAAGCACAGGTCGAAGGCAATGAACTCATCGTCTGGTGTGATGAAGTAAAGGATCCGAAGGCCGTACGCTATGCCTGGGACGACGATCCCATCGTCACCCTCTACAATGGTGCGGGACTACCGGCTCCTTCGTTCTCGACGAAGTAAGGGTTGTTTAAAGGGATATTAAGGGATATTTGGGGACTTTAAGGGATATTAAGGGACGATACATTCGCCTGTAGAAAATGAGGCAAAAAAAGTATCGTCCCTTAATATCCCTTATTTTCTCTTAAAATCCCTTAGTTTTTTCTCTCAAAAGAAGTACAAAATGGTACAATAACTCGTCAAAAAGGCGCAATAAACCATACACAAACTCATCAAGGAGGCCCAAAAGTAAAGATTATTTATCAAATTTATCCTAAATTGTAAGCAAAACGGACGCAAAAATTGGATTTTTTGCATTTTTTGACAGAAAACGTCATTTTTTTCAACTTTTTTTTTGCAGTTATTTTTTTTATACATATCTTTGCAGCCAAATTTCGAGTCAGAAGGCTTCAGACAATTGTATGGTCTTCTCTTCTCTTGAGATAATAAAACTGCACAATAAGTGATTTCTTGTCGAAACAATATACAATGTGTTCAATAAATATTATTAATGTATCAGTTATGAGAAAACTCTTATCTATCATTGCCATGCTCGTCCTGAGCTTGTCAATGTTGATGGCGCAAAACAGAACCGTTACAGGTAGCGTCATCTCAGCCGAAGATGGAGAGCCAGTCATCGGTGCGACTGTCATTGTCCCCGGCACGAACATCGGTACTGTTACCGGCCTCGACGGCAAGTTCTCACTCAATGTTCCCGAGAATGCCAAGCAGTTGACCATCTCTTATGTAGGTATGGCCAGCCAGACCGTCAACATCAGGAACAACAAGGTCAATGTCAATCTCGAAGCAGATGACAAGATCCTTGATGACGTTGTAGTTACAGCCTTGGGTCTCAAAAAATCCGAGAAGTCCATTGGTTATGCTGCTACAAACCTCAAGTCGGAGGACCTCCACGTAGTCCCCGTGAGCAATGTAGGTGACGCTATTGCCGGTAAGGTAGCTGGTGTAAGTGTTTCCACTACATCAACTTCTCCTGGTGCTGCTTCGTCTATCACAATCCGTTCCTTCAGCTCACTGACTGGAAGCAACCAGCCTCTTTGGGTTGTCGATGGTGTACCGATTGTCAACAACAACATTGGTTCCGACCAGGGTGACAACACCATGGGTGGTGGTGTCACAAACCTCAACCAGGACGATATCGAGAGCATGACCATCCTCAAGGGTGCAGCCGCTACTGCCCTTTACGGTAGCCGTGCAGCAAATGGTGTAATTCTCGTTACCACCAAGTCCGGCAGCAATCTTAGGGACAAGAACTTCATGGTAGAACTGAATGCAGGTATGCAGTGGTCAACCGTCGGCATCCTTCCTCAGTTGCAGAACGTCTTCGGACAGGGTTGGGACGGTAACCGTACACTTGACGAAAACGGCTCATGGGGTCCTCAGATGGATGGCAAAGAACGTGTATATGGTGCCATCTACGACAACGCCCAGCTTCTCCAGAAGTTCCAGGCCGTAGAAGACAATGTCAGAGGCTTCTTTGACACAGGTGTTTCCTACAACACTTCGATCAGCGTGTCTGGAAAAAGCGACAAGACCGACTATTACCTTTCATATTCACGCGTAGGAGATGATGGCATCATGCCCACCGATGCTGACTCTTATGGACGTAACACCATTTCGATGAATGGTAGTCATCGCTGCACAGATTGGCTGAAGTTCTCGAGCAACATCAACTTTGCAAACTCCCTCACCAAGACGGTTCTTACCGATCAGGGTACCACCGTAATCGATGGTCTTTATGAGATGCCACGTAACATCAGTGTGGCCGACCTTGCTGATCTCAGCAGCCCATTCAATACCCCTCTCGCCTACTACACCGAGTATGGTATTACCAATCCCTATTGGGCATTGGAGAACAATTACAGCCAGCTCAGCCAGAAGAAGATCTACGGTAAGGTTCAGGCTGATATCAATCCTATCAAGGATCTGACCCTCACCTACCGCTTTGGCTTCGACTATTCCGACTATGACCTCAAGGAAGGTATGGCCAAGATTTCGGTCGACAATCCATCCACTTCGGGCGACAACAAGCAGGATGGTACGGTATATGCACTCTATCAGCGTCGATATGAAATCAATCATGATTTCCTCGCTAATTATACTCACACGTGGGGAGACTTCGAATTCAACGCCACTGCTGGCGTGAATATCAACGAGCGTTTTGCCACGCAGATGTCAACTTCTGCAGAAGACCTCACTATCGAAAGCGGCTGGTGGCACCTTGCAAATGCAGCTTCCCTCACTCCCTCTGAGTCTTCAAGCAAGCGTCGTCTGGTAGGTGTCCTTGGTGACTTCTCGCTGGGTTGGAAGGATATGCTCTTCCTGAATGTTACCGGACGTAACGACTGGTCGTCCACCCTTCCAAAGGACGGCAATCACTTCTTCTATCCTGGTGTCACTCTCAGCTGGCTCTTCTCTGAGCTGCTTTCCGACAAGATGAAGGATTACATTTCATATGGTAAACTCCGTGCTGCATTCGGTAAGACCGGTAACGATGCCGATCCATACTTGACCAACAATACATTCGTAAGCGGTTTTGCCAACAATGTTTATACCGAAGCCACCAACTTCCCAATGTCGAACGGCACAAACGCCTTCAAGACCTCAGCCACCCTCGGTTCCAACACCCTTACTCCTGAGATGACGACCGAATGGGAACTTGGTGCAGACCTCTACTTCCTCAAGAATCGTATTCACGTTGACTTCTCGTACTACGACCGTACTACCGACGACATGATCATGACGCTCAATGCTGACCCAGCTTCTGGCTACAGCTTTATCGTCACGAACTTCGGTTCGATTCGCAACCATGGTGTCGAACTCATGGTCAACTTCACCCCAGTACGCACCAAGGACTGGCAGTGGGATGTAAACTTCAACTGGAACAAGAACTACAACAACGTAGAGAAACTTCCTGAGGAACTGGGTGGAGAATATGTTATCAATGGCTTCTCGACCTCTAAAAATGCAGTCCGCATGAAGGCTGTTGTTGGTCAGGAACTGGGCCAGTTCTACACCTACGAACCACAATATGTTGATGCAAACGGTAATTTGAAGTATATTGTCATTGACGATGTTCTTCAGAGCAACCCAGCCTACTCGGGCGAAGGCAATATTGTTGTCAATGAAAGCGACGGTCTTCCCGTCCTCACCTCCGATATTGTTGCTTCCGGCAAATCCACTCAGAACAAGTGGACGGGCGGTTTCGGCACCAGCCTTCGCTACAAGGGATTCTCCATCAATGCCAACTTCGACGTACGCTATGGTGGCTATATGTTCTCCCGCACCAAGAACCTGATGCGCTTCACCGGCAACGGCATCGAGACTATCTACAACCAGCGTCGCGCTTATGTTATCCCAGGTTCTGTTAACGTCACTACTGACGATAACGGCAAGAATATTGTCAGCGAAAACCACACTGGCATTGACACTTATGGTGATGGTATCCAGGCGCTGTATGAACTTGGCGGCATCGCTGGTGGTGAAGAACTTCTCATCGACCGCACCTATATCAAGCTTCGCACACTGGCAGTTTCCTACACTTTGCCTAAGGCATGGTCCAAGAAAGTCTTCCTTGACGACGTTCGCGTTTCGTTCGTTGCCAACAACCTCTTCACCTGGACACCTGCCAGCAACTGCTACATCGATCCAGATGCATCTTCCTATGGCACCGACCTCTCCGGCTCGTTCGGCGAACTCTACTCCAACCCTTCTTGCCGCAAGTATGGTTTCAACATCGCAGTTAAGTTCTAATTCTAACGAAGTGCATTCATTATGAAAAAGATTATATTTTCCCTGGCATGCATGGGTCTGATGACCCTTACGGCTTGCGATGACTATCTTGACATCAATGACAGCCCCAATGCCATTTCGAGTGTCGAGAATGATTACATTCTTCCGACACCAGAAGTCAACATCGCCTCAACAGTAGGCGTTCAGTTCAACGTATTGGGCGGCTACAATGCCCAAGTATATGGACAAAATGCAGGCTGCTCCAACTACCTCGACTATTCACGTTTCCTTGTGACAGCCAGCAACTGCCAAAACGCATGGACCCAGCTCTATTCTCGCGCACTCCAGCAGCTCGAGGTTATTCGCACTCAGTCAGCTGAAGAGCCCGGCACCTTTCTTGCAGCTACCGTACTGCGCGCTTATGCTTTCCAGCTCATCGTTGATGCCTGGGGCGAAGCACCCTTTACGGAGGCCCTCAATCCTAGCATCACCCAGCCCGTCTATGACGATGGTGCTGCCATCTATGCCAGCATCATTGCAGAACTCGAAGCTGCCAAGGCTGCTGCTCAACCAAACGATGCTGTCTGTGCAAACCTTCTCTTTGGCAAGACTTCGGCTAAGGCCGGCACTGCTGCCAACTGGATCAAGTTTGCCAACACCCTGCTCCTCAAGCTCTATATGCGTGAGCATGGTGCTGTGAGCGTCAATGACAAGTTGAACGCCCTTGTCTCCGAAGGCAACTTCATCACCGAGGATGTCACCTATGACCTGTGCTGGGGCAATTCTGCCGGCTCCTATAGCCCACTCTTCGCCGAGAGCAAGACCATCAGCAACGATATGGCTCTCAATGTAGCACTGCAGGGTACAACCCTTTCCTCTCCTGGTGATCAGCGTCTTTCCTATAACTTTAAGCCAACCGCCAATGGTTACATCGGTGTCGTATCGGGTACGAACCTTTCTGCCGAGATTGGAGGCGCCAACACCAGCGACTTTTCTCAGCCCAACTACCGCTTCGACATGCCTGTCAATCTGCTTACCGTATTCGAGCTGGACTTCTTCCTTGCTGAATACTATGCTACTGTCGCTGGAAACCACGCTCAGGCCGAGGCATATTATCGTGCAGCCGTCGCTGCTTCGTGTGCTCTTTGTGGTGTGGAGGATGCTTCCAATGCCGTCCTTGCAGCCTATCCTTATGAGCAGGCCAACCCGATGAAGAACATCGGCATCCAGAAATGGGTGGCCCTCGGCACTGCCTTCTCTGGCTTTGAGGCATGGTGCGAACTCCGTCGTCTCGGATACCCCGAGTTCTCTGACGTGAAGGCCGACGACATCATCAACAACGATGTTGCCAACTTCAACACGGTGCCCAACACCTACGTAGCCGGCACTCTCTACACCCCCAAGAACGTAGTTGCAGAGGTCGGAGCCAAGACTCTCCGCCAGCGTCTGCCCTATCCAGCTAGTTCGACAAGCTACAACAATAACGTTCCTGCCACCAAGGGTGCTACCGTCAAGGTCTTCTGGGCTAAATAATCAATGTAAAACAATTAGAACATTGAAGATATGAAAAAGACTATCAAATACAGCATATTAGGCGTCATTGCAGGTGCTATGCTTGCATCCTGTGAAACAGAGCCCGAAACAGGTCTGGTGAGACTCACCCACTATGCCACCTTCGATCTGACTGGGGGAGAAATCTACTCAGTTCCGGTTGGTGGCTCGTATTCCGAACCCGGTGTGGTATGTATGGAAGGCACAGAAGATATCTCCGACAAAGTCAAGACCACCATCTACGACATCACTGGCCAAGTGGTCAATTCTATCTCGACCGATGAAATTACGTTCTACAATGTAGAATACTCAGCCGTCAATGTCGATGGATTCTCGTCTTCTGCCACACGTACCGTATTCATCTATAACCCGGATGTTAAGGGCAGCTGTGCCGGCAAGTTCGATGTCGATATGGATAACACTACATACAATGGCACTCCCATTATCGAAGCTGCTACAAAACGTGGCTATAAGACTTCGGCTGAGGTAACCATCACCGAACTTTGTCCTGGCATCTTCTACACAAACGACTTCCTTGCCGGCTGGTACGAACAGATGCGCGGAATCGGCGCCAGTTACGCTATGTACGGCTACTTCAAACTCAATCCCGACAACACCATCGATTTGATGTACAGCCACGTCAATGGTTGGGGTGATGGCCTTGACTATATCCAAAATGGCAAGTGGGACGAAGAAACCGGCACACTCTCCTACGAATCTGGTTATGCTGGTCAAATCTTCATCAACCCAGTCCTCAAACGTAAATAATACTTAATCCGCAAAGCAATTATGAAAAAGATATTATTTTCAGCTTTTGTACTCGCTGGTGCTCTTACAATGAGCTCTTGCAGCGATGGCGCCTTCGGAGGAGACTTCGTGGTGGACAATACTGAACTGGTTGATATGGCTGGTACCTGGTGCTGCACCGTTGAAGCCAATGATGCCTATTACACCACACAGTATTATATTTACAATGGCTACACAGCAGAATTCCTTAACTCTTATTTCGGTGATCCTGTAGGCTACTACAATCCGGATGTCAATGGTGACGGGAAAGTAGATATGTCCGACCTTGAGAGTGACGAATACGCCAACTGGTGGGCCGAAAGGTCAGAAGGCGTCTACGAGTTCCGTACTTTCAATACAGCCGCCAACAACGTCACCGAGATGTGGGTGGAAGATGGTTACTGGGGCACACAGACCAGAGTGAATGTGGATTTCAACAACATGACCTTCGAAGCCCCCGGCACACTGGAACAGGGCGTCAACGAGGTAGAGACCGCTCCTGGCGTAATTACCAAACTTGATGAATATTCCAACAAGGCTAATGATGTGGCCTATGGTTGCGGTGTCGTGATTGTAGGTGGCAAGATTCTGAAGGGCGCTGCCCATGCCCCAGGCTCGGGCATGCAGACCGACTCCATTTTCTTCTACATCAAGTATGACGACGATTATGGCCAGAATATCTATACCAAGGTATCTGGTTATCGCAAGACCGGTTATACCGAGGACGATTGATTCGTCTGTCGTATTTCTATAATAAATGCCCCGAGGATTGATTCTTCGGGGCATTTCTTTTTTTAATATATATAATGTATAATCCTTTAATACTTATTGAACGTCAACTCAAGCAGAGATGAACGGAGAGAAAGGTGTTTATTGTCGAGTCTAAGGATTTCAAACCGTTCGTCGAGGCTCTGGATACCGTAGGGTTGCAGGACTGTGGCATCGTCGAGCGGCTTGTCTCCTTCGTTGCGAGCCGACAGATAAGGGTCATAGACGCGTAAATGGGCATCATCCTGTTGGAAACGCAGCAGGTAAGTGCTGTTCCTTCCACTGTGGTCAGAAAGTTGCAGCAGATGGAGTTGCACCGACCAGAAGATGCGCGACGAAACCATATCGCATCCTCCCCCACCGATGGTGTCGATGCGGGCCAATTGCCAGAATCCGTCGAGTTTCCCATTGTCCGACATCTCAAGGTCGCAGGAGCTGAAGGAGAGAAGGCCGAGAAGCGGGAGGGTGAGAAGTATGCGTTTCATTGTTGATTTATCTTTTGTTATAGTAACCATAGTTTCTATAGTAACTATAGTCACTATATTAACTATAGGTACTATTACTTTATTATATATATTATAGTCCACTGGGTTCCCAGATTATTGCCCAGCAATTCGCCGTGGTCGTAGCCAACGCCGGCGCGGAGGGAGAAACCTCGCAGCGGACCATTGTCCGGGAAACAATAGGTAGCCTCAGCGAGTAGGCTGAGGTTGCGCTGTGGTTCGAGGAAGGGAGACCCATAGGTTCCCAATCCTTCCTGCCAAGATGCCAATAGACGGTAGTGCAAAGCCTCTATCGGGCTTCCAGCTATACCAATATGCCAGGCCGTAAAACGATTGTCCTTGACAGAAAGCGAGCCATCCTCGTTGTAAATGGGCGAGCGATAGAGGGGATTGCCCATCACCTGCCCCCAATGACTCCAACCGGGATAGAGGCGATGGTTATAATAGTTGTCAGTTCCTCCGATATGATCGTTCAAGCCAGGATTGTGGTCGTGATAGATAGGGCCACTCTGATAGCGCGTATTGAGGAACTCGACCACCACGGCATCTACCCAAGGTGAATCATTCAACTTCAGCTCTGCCCCCAGCAGAATATCCTTGAGGGGATAAAGCAGATAACGGTTCTTCTTGCGGTTGTCCCAATCTGGACCTGAGCCATAACCATCGTAATCGAGAAAGAACATGGCAGAATGATCTTCGAAATAATGGTCGGCATAGAGGGCAAGGCTCATTTCGTCGTCCACATAATTGAGCCGTGCGACCCAACTGCCCAGATGATCACCACCCACATTGGTATAGACCTCATCCACCTCGTCATCGCCTGAGGCAAAGAAGGCATCCACGTAATCCTTGAAGCCTTTACCTACCTCCAAGGTTTTCGTGGGAGAGAGATGTAGTGTACCTCCAAATTCGCAGGCCATCTCAAGTCCCAGTTCCACACTGAATGGATGTTTCTCATCGGCAGGACCGATGCGCAGATAGCCCGACTTGCTGTGATAGCGCACATCCTCGGCATAATGCATCTTGTTTAGGGTCCAATCCTTCTGAAAATGGCTATCGGTCAGCCATCCATATGAAAGATGTCCCTTGATGGCCAACCAACCGCCCAAGCCGGGTATATTCCAATAGTCGGGAAACGACAGACGCACCTCGGGAATCGGTCGGGCATTGATACCAAAAGTTTGTGAGCCGCTACTGAGTTCCATGTTCTTAAGTTGCATGGGCTGCTGCTTTTGCCCTATCGTAAGGATTCCATGCTTGTAGCGCACCTCGGCATAGCACTGCTGGATGACGAAGTCGCTGGTATAATGCAGCGGAACAGCTAGGTCGAGGCCATAACCCATCCCCCACTCCTTATTGGCATCCACACACAAAGGACGCTCCACACGACCACGCGCATAACCATTGGTCGAGCTGAGCGAACTCAGTCCATAACGATTCGCATTGAGCCAAAGAGGAGTCAGATTCGTGCTTGCCGACATCTGCAATTCATACGTTTGCTCCAGGCCCTCGGAGAGTGTCTGGGACAAAACAGGCATCGAAATCAGCATCAGAAGCAAGCCGGCGATTCGCATGAGAGAAGAGTTCAGTCGTCGGTTTCGGTCTTCGAAATGACAAAAAGCGTATAGAGTTCAATCACTACGGCGATGCAGAGGAAAGGCAGCCATTCCATCCCGCCCTTGAACATGAAATAGGCAGTGACGCAATAGAACAAGCCGAGCAGCCAGCGCATACGCACGATGCGACGCCTGCGTAGATTCTTTCCATCGTAACGTTCACGCAGATGCGTTGCCAATACGCCAAGTGCTCCCACGGCCATCAGCCAAGGAGCAATCGTTCGCGAAAACGTCCAAACGATGGCTGCAGCAAGTATCAAGAGATATGCGATTCGTTCTAAGATTTTCATAGATCAACAGAAACTATAGTGACTATAGTTATTATAGTTACTATAGCCACTATAGGATTAAAACTAGTCTTCAATAATATAAAGGTCTTCGTTTTCGCGATGCATACGCATCCGTTCACGGGCATGACGTTCGAGTTGTTCACTATCGACACTCACTTCGTCGATGCGACGCTCGAAATTGCTGATCGAGTCCTTATACTCCTCTATCTCCTTGCGCAATGCCGCCTCCTGCGAATGCAAGGCGACAATATTCTTCAGGCTATACTCTCCTCCAAAACACATATACAGGACGAAAGTGAAGCAAAGGATACCAAACCAATGACGCAATATGAAACGACTTGTAGTCTTTATCTTATTCATTATTCTTTCATTTTATGCTGCAAATTTACGCTTTTTCGATGAGAATGTAAAGTTTTACACAAAAAAACTGCTTATTTATTGAAAAAAAACCTTCGATTTGCTTATTTTGTCGAAGTTTTCGTTATCTTTGCACCAATAAATAGACCTAAATGACAGAACTAAACGAACTCATCGAGCGTCTCTATAGCGAAACCATCGAACGAGGCGAGTTGCCAAAGCCTTCCAACGAAACGCCATCCATCTCAGTCAAGCACGAAGAAGAAGCCGACACCCAGCGTATGCTTCATGTGCTCAACGAAATGGGAGCGCTACTCAACGAAGATGACCAGCCGAAGATTGAAGAGAGTCCTTCCGAAGAGGCCCTCCTCCGCGTCCTGAACCATTGGGAAGCAATGACACATTCGGTGCAGGGCATCAAGGAACACATGCAGAGCCTCGAACAGGACATCGTCAAGATGCAGCCTTGGGGCGACTTCGACGTGATGAAGGTGGAACAACTCGCTCACAATGGATGCTACATCCGTTTCTGGAAGATGGACAGCGTTCGATTGTCATCGCAGTTTACCGAACCTTGGTTCATCGACGGCAATGTGCTTATTGTGACACAGGATGCTGAGACTTCCTATTTTGTGACAGTTACCGACAGCAACGATCATCTGCCCGTACCTGCCGATGTCGAAGAGATAAGCATCTGCCCATGTCCTGTCAGCACACTCATCATGCTTCAGACACGCGACAAGGACTCGCTGAAGAAGATGGAGACACTGCTCGGCGACTATGCACTGGTTCACTATGGCGAAGTCTATTCCGCGCTGCGCAAGAAGTTGCCCAAAGGCACCGAACTCCCCCATCTTGCTGTCCGTCGCGAAACGCTGAGTGACAAGATTCGCCGCTTCTTCAAAAAGACAAAAAAATAGATACAAATATGCTTCCAGCCGAATGGGAACCGCAAAGGTTCGTACAACTGACTTGGCCTCATGCCGACACTGACTGGGCTCCTTATCTGGATGCAGCCCAAGAATGTTTCCTGAACATCGCCCGTGCCATCACCCGACACGAGCCATTGCTTGTGGTCACTCCCACGCCAGAAGACGTGGAAGCGCAACTGCGCGAAGGAGGTGTGGATATGAGTCAAGTGGTGATTGAAGAATGTCCGACTAACGACACCTGGGCTCGCGACCATGCCTTCATCTGCACACGCGAACCCGACAAAATCGGTGGTTCGACCGATGATTATGTGGAAGGTGGTGGAAACATCATCCTTCATGACTTCACCTTCAACGGTTGGGGCATGAAGTTTGCAGCCAACCTCGACAATCAGATCAATCGCACCATCTACGACGACGACACTTTCGCAGACAACGACATTCTCGACATCTGGGATGCTACCTACCAGGATAATCGCGACAAAATCCTTGAGGGTGGCTCGATTGAAAGTGACGGCAAGGGAACCATCCTCACTACCACCGAATGCCTGCTCTCGGCCAACCGAAATATCTTCGAGGGCAAATCATCGTTCAAGCGCTGGTTCTTCGACGACTTCGGTGCACAACGTGTCCTTTGGCTCGACGATGGCTTCCTCTTGGGTGACGACACCGACTCCCACATCGACACCTTGGCCCGATTCTGCCCCAACGACACCATCGTCTATGTGAAGTGCGAAGATCCTGACGACATTCATTACGACGCCCTGAAGCAGATGGAAGAGCAGCTCAAAGGGTTTAGCACCGTCGATGGCAAACCCTTCCGTCTCCTGGCTCTACCTCTCCCCGCTCCCATCCTCGAATCGGACTTCCCCGATGCAGTAGCCAGCGAAGGCGACCAGCGTCTGCCTGCCACCTACGCCAACTTCCTCGTCATCAATGGTGCCGTGCTCTATCCGACCTATAATCAGCCTGACAATGACCAGCGTGCTGCCGAGGTGCTGCACGATGCCTTCCCCGACCGCGAGATCATCGGCATCGATTGCCGCGTCCTCATTCGCCAGCATGGCTCGTTGCACTGCGTGACGATGCAGTATCCCAAGTGAAACGCTAAGAATCCCTTTATATCCCTAAAAAAGACCGCCACTCCTTTTGGAATGGCGGTCAATTATTGTTTTGAATATCTTCCTGAGATTATTTGAGCTCAGCGAGGTACTTAATGGTGCGAACCATCTGAGAGGTGTAAGAGTTCTCATTGTCGTACCAAGAAACAACCTGTACCTGGAAGGTATCGTCGTCGATCTTGCTAACCATGGTCTGGGTAGCGTCGAAGAGTGAACCGAACTTCATACCGATGATATCGGAAGAAACGATCTGATCCTCGCAGTAGCCGAAGCTCTCGTTGGCAGCAGCCTTCATGGCAGCGTTGATGCCCTCTACGGTTACGTAGTTGCCCTTAACGACAGCAACAAGGATGGTGGTTGAGCCAGTTGGAGTTGGAACACGCTGAGCAGAACCGATGAGCTTGCCGTTGAGCTCTGGGATAACGAGGCCGATAGCCTTGGCAGCGCCAGTAGAGTTAGGAACGATGTTCTGAGCACCAGCACGTGAACGACGGAGGTCACCCTTACGCTGTGGGCCATCAAGAATCATCTGGTCGCCTGTGTAAGCGTGGATGGTTGACATGATGCCAGAAACGATAGGAGCATAGTTGTTCAGGGCAGCTGCCATAGGAGCAAGGCAGTTGGTGGTGCAAGAAGCAGCAGAGATAACAGTATCCTCTGGCTTAAGGGTCTTGTGGTTGGTGTTGTAAACGATGGTTGGGAGGTCCTTGCCTGCAGGAGCAGAGATAACGACCTTCTTGGCACCAGCCTTAATGTGAGCAGAAGCCTTCTCCTTAGATGTATAGAAACCTGTGCACTCGAGCACTACATCTACATTGAGTTCGCCCCAGGGAAGCTCAGCTGCATTTGGCTTGGCATAGATGGTGATCTCCTTGCCGTCAACAGTGATAGAACCAGGAGTAACAACGGTCTTGCCGTCCTCAGCCAAAACAGCATCCTTGTAAGAAACACAGTGCTTGCCCTCGCCGAACTTGCCAGCGAAACCACCCTGAGCGGTGTCATACTTGAGAAGGTGAGCAAGCATCTTTGGGCTGGTGAGGTCGTTGATAGCAACTACTTCATAACCCTCTGCTTCAAACATCTGACGGAAAGCGAGACGACCGATACGACCGAAACCGTTGATAGCTACATTTGTCATCTTTTTATCTTAAATTTTTTAAAGGTTTGTGAATAATGATTGATGGAACACGTGTCATAATCGACATTGCAAAGATATAGTTTTTTGCCTAATGTTGTGCAATATTTGAGCAATAACTATGCAAAAAAGTTACTTAGCCCTAACGTTTGCCAAATAGACTTTGCTTTTTAACAATGCAACATGCGTCACGACTGCTTGAAAAGCAAGCTGGAATCGCCGTAACTGAGGAAACGGAAGTCGTGCTCAAGGGCATAGCGATAGATGTTATGCCAGTGTTCTCCCACAAGGCTGTCACCATCGACAAACGCACTTACAAGCAGCAATAAGGTGCTTTGCGGCATATGGAAATTGGTGACCATTGCCTCGACAAGTCGGAACTGGAATCCCGGTGCAATCAGGATCTGAGTAGCAGTTACAAGATTGTCCTGTCCCGTCTGCTGAAGGTAGTCGATGATTGTTTTCAGAGCGGTCTCCAGACTAATGGTGTGCACTTCGTCGTAAGGCTCCCACTGATGCACCACGAGGTCCTCTGGATGGACGTTTTCGAAGTCCTTCATCCCAGAAAGTTTCTCGCCGATGTAATACAGACTCTCCAACGTTCGGACACTGGTCGTTCCAGTGGCTACAAACCGTGCTCCCTCTGGGCGATGGATTTCAAAAGCATAGATATCCTCAATAACCGAACGAGGCACCGAGATGAATTCGGTGTGCATGTCATGCCCCTCTATCGTCTCACTCTTGACGGGCTTGAAGGTTCCTGCCCCCACATGGAGTGTCAGGTATTCCAGGCGAATGTCTTTCTGCCGAAGCGCTTCGAGCACCTCCTGCGTATAGTGAAGGCCAGCCGTCGGAGCGGCCACACTACCCTTGATGCGCGAATAGACGGTCTGATAGGTCTCCTTGTCCTTCTCTTCGGTTGCACGATTGAGGTAGGGAGGAATGGGTAGTTCGCCCATCGCATCGAGCAGTTGCGCGAAACTGACTGCCGTTCCGCCTTCGGGCTGTTTCCAATAGAAATGAATCAACTGACTCGGGCCAAGACTTCCTGCACGTTCGCAATACAAGGTGACCGATTGGCCATCGGGCATAGTGACACTCAACGAAAGGGGACCGTCCTTCCACTTCTTGCTATTGCCCACGAGGCATGTCCAGGTACATTCCGTTTCGCTGGCAAAGTTCTGCTGATAGTCCTTCGGCGATTCCGGTTCGAGGCAAAACACCTCGACAATACCTCCCGTAGGCTTGCGGAAGTGCAGACGTGCCTGAATCACCTTCGTATTGTTGAACACAATCATCGAACCGGCAGGTATCTGCGAGGGCAGGTCGCAAAAGTGATGTTCCTCGATCTCGCCCTTCCACACCAGCAGTTTGCTCTGGTCGCGCTGCTCCAATGGATATTTGGCAATACGCTCTTCGGGGAGGTTATAATCGTAATTTTTGATCTCTAGATTACGTGGATTAATCATTATAATATAAAATGTGTAACGTTCAACTGAATTTTCGACTGCAAAGATAGAGCGAAAATAATTATTTCCCAAATTTATTTGGCAAATTGTGCAAAAACCCCTATCTTTGTGCCCAAATACAAACGAAAATGAAAATCGGAGATAGAGTCAGGTTCCTCGATGCCCAAGGAGGAGGCATCGTAAAAGGCTTCAACAGCAATGGCCTTGTGATGGTGGAAGACGAAGACGGATTTGAGATCCCAACCATGGCGTCGCAGTGTGTCGTTGTCAGCCAGGAGGACGATGATCGTCAAGCAGGCCATGCCCCCGTGCATCAGGCACCGTTGACACGTGCCCAGAAGGCTGCACGCGAAGCGATGACCGAAGTTGACAAACTCAAGGAGGAGAATGGCCAACTCAAGGCCAGGATTCACGAGTTGGAAACCGAGATGAACAATCTCAAGCTGCAACTGCTCAAGGCACAATACCAGAGTGCCGAACAGCAGAAGCAGGGCAAGGGCGGAGTCCATCAGGCCATCAAGACCAATCCCTACGAGGTGTTGCGCAACGGCATCATCGAGGTCGATCTGCACATCAACCAACTCGTCGATAGCACAGCCGGCATGAACAATGCCGACATGCTGCGTCATCAGCTCCACATCTTCCGTCAAACCATGGATTCCTACAAGCACGCCAAGGGGCAGAAGATTGTCTTCATCCACGGCAAGGGTGAAGGTGTGCTGCGCAAGGCCATCATCGACGAACTCAAGCTGCATTATCCCAAATGCGATTACCAGGATGCATCGTTCCAGCAATATGGCTTCGGTGCCACCATGGTCACAGTACATTAATAACTATGAAAAGATTCACTAAAATCATCCAGCAACGCCAGTTGAAGCAGATGGCCAAGGACTATGTCTTCATCTTCGTCGGCATCTGTCTTTACAGCGTGGGCTATTGTGCCTTTCTATTGCCTGAAAAAATCGTGATGGGTGGCGTCACCGGTATCTCGACCCTTTTCTACTACTCGTTGGGGTGGAACCCTGCCATCATGTTGTGGGTCATCAATGTCCTCTTGCTGGCCATTGCCTTCCGCTTCATCAGCATGGAGTTCACCATCCGCACCATCGTCGGAGTAACATTGCTGTCGCTCACCATCGGTGTGATGCAACCCATCTTTGAGGCCCATCCCGTCATTACCGCTGGCGAAGACAAGTTCATGCACGTCTTGATTGCCGGACTGTTGGGCGGCGCCGGACTCGGATTGGCCTTTGTACACAACGGATCGACAGGCGGCACCGACATCGTCGTGGCACTTATCAGCAAGTTCTCGCGAATGTCACTCGGTCGTGCTCTCCAACTCACCGACATCTGCATCATCTCCAGTTCATACTTTCTCTTCCACTCCGCCGAACTCATCGTCTATGGTGTCTGCTTCGTCCTCGTCGCTTCGTTCATGATCGACTATGTCGTCAGGGGCACCCACCAGACTGTTCAGTTCCTCATCATCTCCAAACGTTATGAAAAAATTGCCGACGCCATGAACAACAGTCTGCATCGCGGCGTTACTATCCTGCATGGCGAAGGTTGGTATTCGAAGTCTGACGTTGAGGTGGTGATGGTGCTTTGCCGCAAATACGAGAGTCAGTACGTTTTCAACCTCGTCAAGGCCATCGACCCCAATGCCATGGTCAGCCAGACGTTCTGTCAGGGCGTGTTTGGCGAGGGCTTTGATAAGATAAAATAATATGAAAATCGGTTTCGACGCCAAACGCTATTACCACAATCACACAGGCATCGGCAATTACAGCCGTGCCATCATCAAGGGATTGCAAGCGCTCTATCCCGACGACGACTATCTCCTCTACGACGAGAAGACCTTCTCTCGCACCTTCCGACTGGGACGAAAGGCAGCACGCGACGGCTGCGAACTTTTCCATGGACTTTCCAACGAACTACCTGCCGACATTCTGAAGAGTGGCGTACGCTCCATCGTCACCTTGCACGACACGGCATGGCGCACCTACCCGCAGATGTACCATTGGATCGATCGCCAGCTCTACGACTACAAATATGGTCGCAGTTGCCACATCGCCAACCATGTGCTTGCCATCTCCGAAAGCACCAAGAAGGATGTGATGCGCTTCTACGACATTCCCGAAGTCAAGATTTCGGTCATCTATCAGCCCGTCCAGGAACTTTTCTACAAACCACTCTCCAGCGACGAAGCCGACCGGCTCATTGCCGACGCTGTTTCATCGGGAATGCTTTCGGCTGCCCTTCCCAAAGACTTCATCCTCAACGTGGGTAGCATCAACAGTCGCAAGAACCTGTTGGGACTCGTCCGGGCCCTTGAACTTATTCCTGCTGAGCAGCGCCCTCCGCTTCTCGTTGTCGGCAACGGCCACGAATATAAGCGCGAAGTAATGAATTACATCGCAAAGCATCATCTCGAGCAGTATGTCCGCATCGAGACCGGCGTCAGCGACAACAAGGTGTTGCAAGCCCTCTATTCCAAAGCACTCCTGATGGCCTATCCTTCCCACTATGAAGGTTTCGGGCTACCCGTGGTCGAAGCAGCGCT
>JAEEGH010013677.1_pt1 | contig 17958 bp, 12 predicted proteins | sample 9134181 | NCBI WGS metagenome assembly JAEEGH01 (sample SAMN16246544, study PRJNA631951) | gut metagenome | biome: gut microbiome; feature: rumen; material: DP-attached | host: Bos | place: Iran: Karaj | collected 2018-10 | reverse complement strand
GAGCAGAAGCCTCATCCACGCGGGGTCGGTGTATGGCGTCAGATCCTTTTTCGTCTGCACCATGAAATACACGTTTTTGCCGTCGTACGTCGCCTTTGACGACACTATATCGTTTCTGCCCGTTTCGTTATTGTATTTGTAATTAGTTTTTGTCGCGTTGTTTATATAGCCTCTCGTATGGCGGTCGAACACGTCGTTTCCGTACGTTTCATACGTGCGGCTGACCTTGTCCCAGCCGTCGCCGGTTTTTATATCGACCGTCACCGGCTCGTCTACTGCGGGAAGCGCCGAGGTGCCTTTGTATATGCGTATGTAATTTACGAGCTGATAATAATAATGGTCCTTCAAATCGCCCTTTGACGGCTCTATGTCGCGGCTGTATTCGTCGCTGAAATTGTCGGGAAACGCGTTTTTCACACCCCAGAAATCCTCAAAATGTCCCGCGACCCACTCGTTCCAGCCGGTTACCCAGATGAACTCGGGATCAACTTCAAGCGCGTATTGCCACTGCGTCTCAAAATATTTGCCGTAGAGCTTTGCGTTCTCGCGCTCGTCTACCTTCTCCTCTTTCGGGTCGTAATGGCGGCCGTAGACCTGATATTTCGGGTTGTTCATAGCGGTCAGGTGCGTTTCCTTGCACCAGTTGTGCGCTATCGCTACGGCGACCTGCTCCGGCGTGCCGTCCTTGTTTTTGTTTATAAGCTGAGGATAAACGGATATCCAGTTCCAGAGCTGATATTTTGCCTTTATCTCCTGCTGTATCGCGCCCATCACGAGCGGCTTTCCGTTCTCGTCCTGAACCTGAATATTATCCGCCGACTGCGAGTGATTTATAACGCGGTAGTTGAAGAAATCAAGTATTTCCTTATCCGTCGTGTTCTTTTTGTCGAGCTTTCCGGGATAGCCGACTATGAGCGGCTTGCCCTTCCAGTAAAACCACAGGTCTTTGTATATGCCCTTGCCGTACAGCTTTCCGTATATCTCGCGCAGCTGGATCGCCACAAGGTCGTAATCGAACATCGGGAGCATAAAGGATATCTGCGGCGTTTTTACTCCGTCGGCTCTCGCCTGCGACCATACGCGGCAGAGCGTCAGCACGTCGTCCATAAAGGTCGCCGTTCCGTTTGTGTTGTCAAAGAAGACGGCGTCAACGCCCGCGTCCGCAAGAAGCTCGGCCTGTCTGCGCAGCACCCACTCGTCGTTTGACTGGTAATAGCCCCAGATCGGCTCGTTCCAGTGGTACGCGCCCGCGCTCCCCCACAAAGGACTTGAAAAATCGTTCTGTATCTCCGGATGTTCTTTAAGTATTTCCGTAATGTTGCGCGAGCCGAGCAGACTGTTCGAGGTGTGCCAGGTGTGGAAAAACAGACCCACCGTCTTGTTCTGCCGCCTTGTGTCCTCGCTTGAGTTTCCGATCTTTCTGCCGAGCCCGTCCGTCGCGACCCACGTGTCCGCGCTCGTCACGAATTCAAAACGGTTTTCCGTAAGCTCTCCGAGCGAGCCCTCCGCGCCTGCCCAGGTGAGCGCGACCTTTGCGGAGAGCGGATGCTCCGACGCGTTCATATAAGTTCTCGCGCCGTTTCCCTCCGACAGACCTATATAAAGGTTTCCGCCCGCGTTATGAAGATACAAAAGGTATTCTCCCGCCTCTGTTTCATCGAACGCAAATGACGCGTCCTCTCCCGTTGAGACGCCCGTTATACCGGCGGTATGAAGCGGCGCGTTTTTGAGCGTTTCGGAGTAGTTTTTGACAAAGCGGTAAAGCTCCGCCGTAAAATATCCCTTTTTGTCCGCCTTGTCCGCCAGCTCAACGTGTATCAGAAGCTCTTTGAAGGGGCGGTCGACTTTGAACTGCACCGCGTACGTGTTGTTCACGAGCTTAGCCGTCTCTGTCTCGCCCTCTTTATATAAAAGCGTTGTTTTGTTTTCCGCCATTGCCGAAAGACCTCCGGTAAACATAAATGATAAAGCGGTGATAACGGACAGTATGAAAGCCGTAGATCCGCGGAATTTTTTTGAATTGAAAAGCATTTCAGCCACCCGTATCAGTCGAGTATCACTATCCTGCCCTCGACGTGCGCGTCAAGTCCCTTGTGAGTGGAGAAATATTCCTCCACTATGTTGTTTACGGACGTCGCGACGACGCGCGGACGCATACGCTCCTTTATCGGGGCTATCGGTACGTTGAAAAACTGCTCGAAATTATTGTAGTGGTACGTCTGCATCGCTATCAGATATTCGTCGCCGTCCTCTATCTCCCTGCCTCTGAACGACAGCTCCTCAAGCTTGTGCGTGCTCTTGCGGTAGACTATGCGGACGCCTTTTGAAAACTGATAAAACTCCGTGTGTCCCTCCCACGCCTCGTCGCGCATAACGTACTGTATCATACGGCGGAACTCGTTTCCCGTGACCTTTATCATAAAAAGCTTGTCGTCAAACGGCGTGTTCTCCGTCATATCCTGATATTCCACTATCGGACCCATCGCCTTTTTGCGTATGGCTCCGGAGCCCATCAGCATTATATCGAAGCTCGAATCCTCCTGCAGAAGATCGGCGTAAAGGTTGCCCATTTCCGTCTCCTGTATCCTCGTCGGATGCGTCAGCTCGCGGGCGAACGTGGTGACAATGCGGTGGTATTTCGCGTCCGTCTCCGTTTTGTATCTCTGAAGGAGCTGTTCGACCGTCGGATCGACCGGCGCCGTGCTTTCGTCGATAGGCTGAAGACGCCATTTCAGATCGACTATCTTCTTTTTTTCGTCGTCGTAGACTATGTCAAATCTGCCTATCTGTCCGGAGCCCGTTCCCGCCTGGACTATCGGTATGCCGTTTACCACCTCCGGCTCCTCCATAAACGTGTGGGAGTGACCGCCGATGATCATATCGACGCCCCATTCGCTGTTCAGAAGTGCGGCAAGCTCTTTGTCCTTTTCAATTCCGATATGAGTCAGAAGCACGAGGATATCCGTGTCCTTCGTGCGGTAGTTGTCGGCGATTATACCGACCTCCTTCGCCGCCTCCGCGACGTTTATATAAGTACCTATGACTCTTTCGCTCTTCGTGGAGCTTATGACCTCCTCCGTAAGAAGTCCTATGAACATCACGCGCATACCGCCTATCTCTATATTGAGATACGGCCGGAAAAGTCTCGCGTTGTTCAGCGTTATGTATAAATCCGCGTTGATTATCGGGAACCTCGCGCATTTTTCAAGGAAAAGAAGATGCGCTATGCCGTAATCTATCTCGTGGTTTCCTATCGTCGTAACGTCGGGCGCGAGTATGTTCATAAGCTCTATCGTGGAAAGACCCATGAATTCCGAGTCTATGACCGAGCCGCGGAACATATCTCCCGCGTTTGCGAGGATAACGTTCTCCTCCTCGCTCCGCACCTTTTTGACGTATCCGGACAGGCGTGAAAGTCCGCCCTTATACATTCCGAACGCGCCGCGCACGGGGAGAAAATCCCCGTGTATATCGTTTGTGTGAAGTATTGTCAGTTTCTTTTTCATAAAAACCTCTTATTTGAATCTGATGACCGCCGTCGTCACGGAGTACGCGGACACGGCAAGCGTCACCCTGCAGCCGTCCGTTTCCGCCGGCGCCGGCTCTTTTTCATCGCTTCTCGTTATGAACGCCGCCTTTACCGGCGTTCTGAACGTCAGTCTGACTTTCTGATCCTTACCTTCGGTATCGTAAATACGCACGGCGATGCCGTCTTTGTCCTCCGCCTGCTTTACGCACGATACTCTTACGTCGCCCTCGGTCTCAAAGAGGGAAGAGCGCAGCGGCAGACTGCCGCCGTGCTTCGTGGCGGACAGAAACGCGAGCGGACGGCAGAAGGCGGCTGAGATATCCTTTATCCTGCCGGGCTCCGATACGGCAACGCCTATGCGTATATCGTGGATCCCACGCTCGGGATACGGATCGGGATCGTATGCGGAGCGTATGAGCGTAACGCTCATTTCCTTGCCGTAATATCTGTATCCGTATTTGCTGTCCGTGAAAAGCGCCGCGCTGTTCTCGCCGTTGTCGGCGCAGATATAGGACAGAGCCGGTATATCGTGTGCAAGCTCGTTACGCTTTATTATGCCGTACGGTATGTCGGCGGTGAATTTTCCGCCGTTATCGTATCCGACGGGTACGCAGAAGGAAAGCTGAGGTACCTTCTGTCCGCGTACCGCCGCCTCCGACCAGTCGGCGCGTACGTCAAACTCAAGCGTCGGACTGTCCTTTTTGAGCGTCACGGTACAGTTAAGCTCCGACGTGCCGAAACGGACCTCGTACGACAGACGCGAATAGAGCGGATGTACGTTGTAATACGTATATTTAACGTCGTTTTCCGCGTTCACGTCGCGCACCTTCATATAAGGACCGACGCGCCAGCTCGTCATGCCGTATAACGGGTTTTCGTCTGTATATTTGAAATAACAGGACGGAGAGGAGATCAGCCCGGTACCCGTTTTCTTGTTTATCAGGCTTGTCAGACGGCACGTTTTTTTGTCGAAAACCGCGCGGATCAGTTCGTTTTCAAGAATGAAGGGAGCGTCGTTTATATGCTTGTCAACGTATTCGTAGACCTGCGGACGAAGCGTCTTGTGTCCGTCCTCGTCGCGCTGTCTCAGTATCAGCGTCGTATATCCGAACGCCTTTACGGAGGCTTTTACGAGAAGCGTTGAATAAACGTGTCCCCAGTAGCCCGTGCCGCCGTTCAGCACGGCAAACGGTACGACGTTTCCGTCCGCGTCCGTCATCTCCGCGTTATCAAACCCGTAACCGTAATCCCATACGGTTATCTCCGTATATTCGTCGCGGTCCTTTCCCGTGGTGTTGAAAAGCTGAAAAGCGCGCACGGGACCGTTTCCGCGCTCCGCGGCGGTATATCTGTAATGCGTGTTCTGCGCCTGTAAATAACCGGCGCCGCCGCCCTCCGACGTCGTTTCCGACATTTTCGTAAACGGTATCGACGACGTATCCGTCGCCTCGGAGATCCGGCGCATGCAGACGTTTCCGTATACGTTTATATCAGCCATGGCCTCCTGGAAGCGTCCGAGCGCGAACTCGCGCGTCTCGACCGTGCCGGAACCCGGGAGTATGTCGTGGAAATGGTTGAACAAAACGTTTCTCCACGCGCGGTCAAGCCTGTCCGGCTCCGCGGGCGCGTCCGCCATAACGGACGCCATTGCGGAGAGCGCCTCCGTCTCGTTCAGCCTTGTTTCGGCTATGCGGTTAGCCATTTTTATCCTCGTCTGCGTCGTATAGCAGCCCGTGAAGAGGAAATTGCGCTCCGTGTCGTAAACGGGATATTCGTTTTCGCTGTTTTCAAGCACGCTGAAAAACTCGCGGAACGTGCCGAAGCGTATAACGGGGGTTAGAGGCCAGCTCTTGTATTCCTCGATGCGCTCTATATCGCGCCTCGACGGTCCGCCGCCGTGGTCGCCCACGCCGAAAACGCAAAGATACGTGTTTACTTTTTCGTTTGCGCAGAACTGCGGCACTATCTCAAATTTGAACGGGCTTATCTCGCCGTTGTACCAGGCGTATTCACGGTAAACGAGCACGCTTTTGCCCGACGGGGAAGCGTAGCGGTAAACGCACGGTCCCTCGTGTCCTCTGCAGTGGTACATATATTTCACGCCCGCGTCGGACAGTATCTCCGGAACGTTCGCGTTATGGCCGAACGTGTCCGGTACGAAGTTTATGTTGAGACTGTCCGGTGAAATATCGAGAAGCTTTGACAGATATTTGCGTGACTGCAGTATCTGTCTTGTGAGGGATTCGCCGTCCGGCATATTCTTGTCGGGCTCGACCCATTCCGCCGCGGTCACCTCCCATCTGCCTTCCTTTATGCGCTGTTTTATCTCGGGCAGAAGCTCCGGACAGTATTTTTCGACTATCTCGTAAGTCGACGCCTGAGACTGACCGAACGTCATATCGGGAAACTCCCGCATAAGGTCGAGCACCGTGCGGAACGTGTCGTACGTGACCGCCGCCGTCTCGTTATATCCCCACATCCAGTTCATATCTATATGTGCGTGGGAAATGAATAATTCCGTGTATTTTTTTGCCTCGGGCTGAAGCGGCATAAGGCTTTCCTCGGCTTTTTTTGCTGCTTCCTTCGTTATTACGCCGTCCTTTTCCGCGGCGGACAGAAGCATATCGGCCGCTTTTTCTATAAGAGCGTCGAATTTTCCGTTTTCGTTTTTTGATATCGCGTCAAGATACGTGATCTCCGAGCATATACGCTCGGCGTGTACGCCGTTGTTTCTTTTGGCGTCAAGCGCTTTCAGTTTCTGAAGGTAAGTCATGTTTTTCCCGTTTTCTTACAGTATTGTACCTAAAAGCGGGCTGTTGCCGCTGCAACAGCCCGCCTGATAATGCCGTTCAGCTGTTAAGGCTCTTGTCAAACGCCTTTACGACATTTTCTATTCTCTTTTTCGCGGTCTTTGCGTATTTCTTGAGCGAGGACGCGATATCGGTCGATTTGTTCTGCAGAAGATCGCGCACGTAGGAGCCCACTCCGTCGTGCATATTGACGTACGCCATATCGAAAACGCGGTTTCTTACTATGTAGTCTATCATCTCGGCGGATTCCGCGTCGCGCGTCATTTTGCGCTTGAGGTACGTTTCGTAAAGCACGGGCGTTACGGTCTTATACGCTTCGCTCGCCATCGCTTCGATTATTATCGAAACGTATTCGCGGTCGGATTCCTTGACCGTCGCGGGCACGCAGATCATGCTGGCGGCTCCGTTGACGAAGGATTTGTAATCATTCTGGCTCTCGTCATACTTCGGAACGGGGATTATGCCGAATTCGTTGTCCATTTCGCGCAGCTCCTCGGCGGTGTGCAGCTTTGCGTCAAGGAACATGGCTCTGCCGTCCGCAAACAGCTTTGCAACGTTCGGAAAATCGGAAGTGTTCGTCTCGTAGTACGCGTTGTTCGTTATTATGACGTCATATATCTTTCCGTATATTGCGGTGTCGCGCTCAAGCTGAGGATTGTAGAACGGAACGTCGTCCTGATCCTTTGAAACGAGCATACCGCCCGCCGCGTAGTAGAAGCTGTACGGAACGTCGAGATACCAGGACGAAAGACCGTAGATATCCTCCTTGCTGTCGGGCGTTATTTTTCCGTCGCCGTCAACGTCGGCGGTTATGTCCTTCGTATATTCAAACAGCTTGTCAAGCGTCCACTTGCCGTCCTTTACGAGCTGATACGGATATTCAAGGTCAAGCTTGTCGAACATCGTCTTGTTGAAGTACATGCAGGACGTGATGCTGAAGCTCGTCGGGCTTAAGTCTCCGTTTACCATCATAAGGTTGTTTCTTATGGAGAAGCCGTTTCCTATGGCTTTGTCCCACCACGGCTTTGAAAGGTCCACGTACGGCAGCTTTTCAAACGGGAGCACGGCGTTGGACTGCGCGAGCGCAGAGCCGAAAACCATCTGAACGTAGCAGAGATCGTACTCGTCGGAGCCCGCCTTAACGCTGTTGCTTATCTTGCTGTTTATCGCGGCGTAATCGTCCGTCGATACGTCGAACGTTATACCGTAGCGGTCCATTATTATGTTGTTTCTCTTGAACACGGCGTCATGGAGCGGGTCAGACGTTTCATGATCCTCCGTAAAAACGTCCGTCGCCTGCATACCGTCGGGCAGGATTACGCGGAAAACCTTACCGTCGTATCTGACGTCGGGAAGATCCGGCAGGATCTCGGTGACCTCCGGCTCGGTCGTTTCCTCCGCCGCGGTCGCCTGCTCGGTCTGCGTATTTACGCCCGCGCCGCCCTGATTTACACAGCCGGCGGCAAACACGGCGCTTGAAGCAAGCAGAACGGCAAAGATGATACACAATGCTTTTTTCATTTTGCTGTTGTACCTCTCGTTGTTTAATTTATTGTATTATATCATATATAAAAGAAAAAATCAATGGGGTTTTTGTATTTTTTGACGAAAAACGCCTTTAAAAAAAGCGCTTTTTCTCGTCAGCGGGCGACTAAATCGGATATTAAGCATACCGCCGCGCCGTTTCTTTTCTTTTTCTCGGTATAAAACAATATTTACCGACACTAAGGTGCGACACCTTTATCGCCGTTTATACTGTATGATGTAAAAAAAGAAAAATGCAAAGGAAAAAGAAAAAAATGAAAGAAAAAATAACACGTTTGACAAAAGGTATGCCGCTCTTTGAAAAATCGGCGTCGTTTTTAAAGGAAAAAAGATACGCCGTTTTATACGGTCTGTTATACGGCGCCGCGTCGTTTCTTTTCGGGCGCGCGGAGCTTTTGTTTGAAACCTCGCCTCTCGGCCTGGCGTTTGTATGCGCGTCAAGAGAAGGGATACCGTTCGCCGCGGCGGGCGCCGTGATCTCCGCCTTCGTGCTCGGCGGCGACAAAACCGTGACGTACTTATCGGGGCTTATCGTTTCTCTCGGGTTCAGATACGCGCTGTCGTTTTTCCTTCACAGGGACAAGTCGTCCGTATACCGGCTGAACGACGGGCTTGCGCCGCGTATCGCGTCGTCCGCGGCGGGCGCTTTGACGGTCTCGGCGGTGAGGATAATATACGGCGGATTCAGATATTACGACCTGCTCGCGGGCGCGTTTTTTATTCTCTGTTCGTGCGGGGCGGTATACGCTTATTCCTGCTTTACGGATAAGGAGAACAGGGATACGCAGAAATACGAGGCGGGGCTCGCCGCCGTTATTTTCTCCGTCGTTCTGTCACTCAAAGGGCTTTCCGTTTTAAGCGTTTCGCTTTCCGCCTTTGCGGCGTCGCTTCTGACGCTTGCGGCGGCGAGACGCGGAGGCGCTCTGCGCGGCGTGGTCGCGGGGTTTCTCTGCGGCGCGGCGGTCGACATAACGCTTTGTCCGCTGTACGGAACGGTTGGCTTTATCTGCGGCCTGCTCAGCCCCCTGTCCGCCTATATCGGCGTGCTTTTCTCCGTTATCGCGGGGCTTTTCGTAGGGCTTCAGACCGGAGGCTTTGAGACGCTTACGTCAAATCTGCCGGAGGCGGCGTCCGCCGCGGCGGTCGTGCTGTTCGGCGAGTATTTCGGAGTGCTCGGGAAAAGGCTTCCCGTCTCCGTTTTCACAAAGGAAAAAACAGCCGTTTCATACGCCGCCTTCATCTCCGACGAGCGCGAAAGAGAGCTTGCGGAGATGAAAAAGCTCGCGGACGCGTGCAAAAGCATATCGGAGCTTACCGCCGACGTGTCAAAAGCGGAGAGAAGACCGGACAAAGCGTCTCTGTCCGCTTCGTGCGGCTCCGTTTTTTCGGAATTCTGCCCGGACTGCAGGAACAAAAGCGTCTGCGGCGGACCGGACCGCGCGCAGACGGACGCTCTCGCCGGACTTCTGATCGGAAAGAAGCATCTTTCAAAGGATGACCTGCCGCTTCCCGCGCGTGAAAAATGCGAATACGGCGACGGTATTGCCGTGAAGCTGAACATAGCCGCCGCCGATTATATACGGCGGCTGACGGAGCTTGACAAGGCGGGCGTCACGTCCTCAGACTTTGCCGCCCTGTCGAAAATACTTAATAAACGTACGGCGAAAAAACCGCCCGAGGCTTCGGCAAAGCTCGGCGCGGCGCTCTCGTCCCTGCCGTATTACCGCGAGCTTTTCGGCGGCGACATAACCGTGTGCGACGGCAGAAAAAAGTACGTCATCGCCTCCGGCGCGGACGCGCGCCGCATAAGGCAGAGCGCGTCGGAGCTGAAAAAAGCGGCGGAAAGGGCGCTTTTCGTGAAGCTTAAGGAGCCGGAGGTGACTGAGGAGGACGGAGTCGCCGTATTCCGCGCGGAGAGCGCTCCCGTTTTATCGGCTGAGGTGAGCACGTCGGACAAGCCGAAGGACCGGGAGATAGTGAACGGCGACACGTCGTTTTACACGGAATGCGACGACCGCGTTTTCTGCGCCGTCTGCGACGGGATGGGTAGCGGACACGACGCCGCCGTATCGTCGCGCCTGACGGGTATCGCGCTCGGAAGACTGCTTTACGCCGGGTGTGACCGCGGCGTGACGCTTGAAACGCTGAATAACATAATAAGGCAGAGACGCGCGGAATGCTTTTCCACGGTAGATCTGCTTGAAGCGGATCTTATAACGGGAAAGGCGGCGTTTTACAAGTGCGGCGCGTCGCCGTCGTTCATAATCAGGGGAGGCAGGGCGTACAGGATAACGTCGCACACGCCGCCCGTCGGCATCATGCGCGAGCTTTGCGCGGAAAAGGTGGAGTTCACCCTGCGCCGCGGCGACGCCGCCGTGATGGTGAGCGACGGCGTCACGGGAGGGAACGAGGAGACGGAATGGCTCTGCGACCTTCTCTGTTCAACAGATACGAAGGATCCGGAGTCAATATGCGCTGCCGTGCTTGAGGAAGCGGAGGAGCGCTATGGCGCGGCGGACGATATGACCGTGCTTGCCGTCAGGTTCAGCTGAAAAGTCTTTGCCGAAGGGAAAGCCGTATCGGACGGCGCCGCGCAAAAAAAGCCGGAAAACTCCGGCTTTTTTGAAGTTGTATGTTTTAATCCAGCTGGCTGATGATACCGTTTATGAAGCTGTCGCTGTTTGAGAGAAGTCCCGTAACGCCGTAGATTATCGCCATGATGATGCCGAGAACTATCGCGATGGCGGAGATGATTATGCCCGCTATCGCCACGCCTCTCTTGCAGAGCGCCGTGCCGATTATACCGAATATGAGTCCGAGAAATCCGAAGACGAGCGCATATACGATGCCGAGCGCGGGTATCCAGCAGGTGCAGAGCGCTATCAGAGCGAATATAAGGCTGTGTATGCCGAGGATTATGCTCGCTACCTTTTTGCCCTTGCTTACCTGTTTTACGGGCTTTGCGGCGGGCTGAGCGACCGGCTGCTGAACGTAGTAAACCTGCTGCGGCTGGGGCTGAGGCTGCGGCTGCGTGTAGAATACCTGCTGTACCTGCGGCTGCTGCGGTTGAGGCTGCGGCTGCGGTTGAGGCTGCGGTTGAGGCTGCGGTTGAGGCTGCGGCTGCGGTTGAGGCTGAGGCTGGGGTTGAGGCTGAGGCTGGGGCTGGGGCGCGGGCTGTATCGTCAGCGCCGTTCCGCAGTTGGTACAGAATTTTGTTCCCTCGGCGTTCTGTGCGCCGCAATTAGTACAAAATGCCATAATAATGAATTTCCTTTCGTATTATATATTTAATCAATCTATAAAGATACCGAAGTTTTTCAAAAAGTCAAAATTCGGTCCTCCGTTTATAAGCACTATTACGAGCGAGATCAAAAAGAACGCAAGACCAATGATGGAGAGGATAAGTCCGATCTTTGCGATAGTCCTCGAGGTCCTTGACACGCCGAGGATACCCGTTATAAGACCGACTATGGAGAAAACGGGGAAGAAACAGCACAACAGGCCGAGGATGCCGAACACAAGGCTTGCTATGCCGAGACCTTTTCCGTCGGACGCGGGCGCCGTATCCTGCTGCGGCGGGGGCGCGTACTGCGTATTCCCGTACTGTCCGTTATACCGGCGGTTATACATCTCCGCGCGCTGTTCCGGTCTGTTGTTCTGCACGTACTGTCTGTACTGATCCTGCCAGTTCTGCCCGGGCGCGCCGTTCGTTTCAAGCGGATTTGAGCCTCCGGGGATACCCGTGTGCCCGGTCCCGTTATCCGGTACGGTGTTCTGCCCTTCGTTCTTTATATCCTCCGGATTTTCCTCCTTTGGTATAAGTCTTGTTCCGCATTCCGTACAGAAGGATTTTCCCGGCTCTGAAAAAGTACCGCAATTAGGACATACGGGCATATGTTTTTTTCTCCCTTCGCTTTTTTATTATTATACCGCATATATGCGGTTTTGTCAATATTATTTTATAAAAAGATATCGGGCGACAGGTAATGAAACGGCGGAAACGGCAGGTTTCTCACAATAAGAAACACGCCTATGGTCACGGCGTAAATAACGGCGCCATTTTCCGTTATCCTTATTTTTTTCATGATCTCTTTTCCGGAAACGACGGATATATACCATTTTACAAGAAACAGAACGGCAAGAGGCAGCGACAGGGTGAAAAGAAGATTGTACTGCAGCGCGTCCGTTATTTTAAGGTGAAACAGCGCGTCAAGCGCGCGCCCCGCCCCGCAGCCGGGGCAGTACAGACCCGTCGCGCCGTGAAAAAGACACGGCGGAGAGCCGAATTTCAAAAACAGAAACACGAATAAGAATAAGGCGGCGGGTACCGCTATACCTGTGATGACCCTTACCGCCCTGCCCGTTTTTTTCATTTATCTGTTTATTCCCACGACAAGCAGAGCTCTGCTGTCGTTGAATCTCTCCTTGTTGTCCTTTGCGCCGAAAACGCCGGAAACGACCTTTTTTGTGCTGAACGCCGCGGAGCCTATGAGACAGCAGCCCGCCTCCTCCGTGGTCCCGGTCTTCAGACCCGTCGCGTTTTCATAGAAATACGGACTGTCCGGATCAAGCAGCTTGTTCGTGTTCGTCCAGGTGTTTTTGTGGCCGCTCGCGTATCTCACGTTGTCCGACGGAAGCTGCGCGTATTTCATTATTATCGGCTCGGACAGCGCCGCGCAGGCTACGGTCATTATATCTATTATCGTGGTGTAGTGTTCGTCGTCGTGATATCCGTCGGGACAGGTGAAGTTTGAGCCCGTGAGCCCGAGCTCCTCTTTGCCGTATCTGTTCATTTCGGCCATAAAAGCCTTTACGGCTTCCTTGCCGGAAAGCTCCTCGTTTTTCGCTATCCTTCTTCCGACACCCGCCGCGACGACGTAAGCCGCGTCGCCGCCGGACGGCAGTAGCATACCTTCTATAAGCATCTCAAGCGTCAGCTCGTGATTTTTCTTTACGTAAGCCACGGTCGAATCGGACGCAAGAAGCTCAAGCTCATCTCCGGGCTTGAAAACGGCGTCGGGCTCGCAGTTGCGGAGCGCGACGATAGCGGTCAGAAGCTTTGTGGTGCTCGCCGGATATATCTTTTCGTCCGGCTCGCAGTTCATATAAAGTATTTCCTTTGTGTTGGCGTCTATCAGTATGGCGTGAGGAGACGTGACCGTGACGTTCACGACGTTCTGCTCATACGTGAAAATGCCGTACGGAGAGGGCGGCGCGGGTTCCGTTTCCGTCGCGGGCGCGGGTTCCGTCTCCGTCTCCGTCGTTATATCGGTTTCGGTCTCTTCCTCCGTCTCCGTCTCCGCCTCTGTCTCCGTACCGGTATCCGGATTATACGTGACGTACGTATCCTCCGTTCCGCCGCCGCAGGAGCATAAAAATACGGTATATATAAATATCAGGGATAAAAAAAGACATAAAAGCTTTTTCACAACGGTAACCTCGCTGTTTTTTTTTATATGATAACGCAAAACAAGACTTTTATAAACGTAAATATAGTAAGGAATTGTAAAATTTTATACCGTCCCAACCGTTTTGCGGCGCTGATCCGCGTTTTGCCGTAAAAGAATAAATTTTATCATTATTCGATAAAAAGGTATTGACAAAACCGATTTTTTGTGGTATTATACAGTAAACTGAAAAAAAAGGAGATATTCGTATGGATTCACAGATCGGATATATGCCGTCAGAGGAGAAAAAACGGTACGGGACGGCGGAGCGCGTGTTCGCGCTGTTGTATTTTGTTTTGGGTTATCTGCTGCTCAAAGCGTTTACGGGAGCGGGCGCGGGCTTGGGCGCTTTCGTGTCTGTCCTGATTCTGACGGTTTCCGCCGCGGTATATTTCGCGGTAAGGCATATAAGGCAGACGGCGTTTCATTTTATTTATCTTGCCGCTGCCGCCGCGTTCGGTCTTGTCTATATCATATCGGACAACGGCTTCATCAAATTTCTCGTAACGGTATTCATACTGTTTGCGCTTATGTTTTATATGTATTTTACAGAGGGCTCCGGAAGATATGAATTCATAAACGATATGTTCATATTCGACGGGATTAAATCGCTTTTCATAATGCCGTTTTCCTGCTTCGCGTCGATATTCCCCGCCGCTTTTTCAACGAACAGAAAGACAAAAAGCGGATTCCGGGCGTGGCATATACTTGCGGGGCTCGGCATAACGGTGCTGCCTACCGTTATCGTGGCGTCGCTTCTGATAAGAGCCGACGCGGGCTTTTCGGAGGTCATGAGAAAAATAAGCGGATTTTTCACCTCAAACGTAAGCGCGGAGCTTTTGCGCCTTATATTCGCCGTACCCGTGGCGATGTACTTTTTCGGCGGGCTTTACGCAAACGCGGAGGGAAGAAACCGGTCAGTGCTCACAAAAGAGCAGAGAAAAAGCTTTTTGTCCGCGATTTCCGTTTTTCCGAAGGCCGCCGCTTACGCCGCGGTCACGCCGCTCTGCGTGCTGTACGTGATTTTCCTTGCCGTTCAGGCGGAGTATTATTTCGGCGGTTTTTCCTCCTCCGTCCCGGCGGAAATGACGTACGCGGAATACGCGCGCTCCGGCTTCTTTGAGCTTTGCGCGGTATCGGTCATAAACGCCGTCGTCATAATCGCGCTTACGGTCTTCACAAAGAAAAAAGAGGACGGAAAGCCGTCCGTTTCACTTAAGATCTATTCCACCGTTCTTTGCTGCTTCACGCTGCTTCTTATCGCCGTGGCGATATCGAAAATGGCGGTGTATATCGGTGGTTACGGACTAACGCGTCTGCGCGTTTATACGAGCTGGTTCATGATCCTTCTCGCGTTCTCCTTCATATATCTCATTATAAAGCAATTTGCGCCGAGATTCAATTTTTTCGCCGTGCTGACAGCCACGTTCATAGTGCTGTTCGGCGCTCTCTGCTTCTCCGACGTTGACGCGAGGATAGCGGAATATAACGTGAATACGTATCTTTCGCAGAAGGATGCGGACGTGGACCTTGACGAGCTTGAACGGCTGTCGGATTCCGCCGTGCCGTATATAGAAAAGCTTACGGAGCCGAAGGACGGCGACGCAAAAAGCATAAGCACGGCGGAGCGCGCCCGGGCGATACTCAAGAGCAAAAAGGAAAACAGAGAAAAGGACGGAAGTATCATATATTTCAACGTGCCGAAATACCGCGCGGACCTGGTGACGGATAAATACTGAGAAAAAAAGCCGCATTTCTCACAATGCGGTTTTTTGTTTTTCCTGTGTTTTCTGCTTTATATCAGATGATATTTTTATATTGACAAATCAACAAATTTATGATAAAATAAGAAAAAACAAAAAGAAAAGGTCGGAATATGAAAGGCAAATTTGAAAAAATAAAGAAGGTCATACCGTCCGGATGCGACGGCATACTGCTGACAAGCGAGGTTAACCAGTATTACGCAACTGCGTTTTCCTATACGGACGGATACGCGTTCGTAACGCCGAAGGAGACGTATTTAATCACGGATTCGCGATATATCGAGGCTGCCGAAGCGTCGGAGGGGACCGTAAAGGTTCTGCTTAAAGGCGGAGCGCTCAAGGAGCTGTTTGACAGTCTGAACGTCAAAGTCGTCGCCTTTGAGGACGAATGCGTAACGGTCGCGGAGCTTGAGAACTTCAAAAAGCGTTTTGAGGACGTGGAGTTCATCCCGATAGGCCGCGCGGTGGACGCGCTGCGCGAATTCAAGGACGACGACGAGCTTGACAGCATAGCGAAAGCGCAGAGCATAGCGGACGAGGCTTTCAAGCACATTTTAGGCTTCATCTCCACGGACAGGACCGAAAAAGAAGTTGCGCTTGAGCTTGAGGTATATATGCGCACGCACGGCGGACAGTGCGTGGCGTTCGATACGATCGCCGTTTCCGGCGCGGCGTCCTCGATGCCGCACGGCGTACCGCGCGACGTAAAGGTGCAGAAGGGCTTTCTCACGATGGACTTCGGCGCGAAATATTTAGGTTACTGCTCGGATATGACGCGTACGGTCGTTGTCGGCAAGGCTGACGAGGATATGAAAAAGCTGTATTACACGGTAAAAGCCGCGCAGGAAGCCGCGCTTGAAGCCGCCGTTCCCGGAGCGGACTTAGCGGGTCTTGACAAGATAGCGCGCGATATAATTGATAAAGATTATCCCGGCACTTTCGGTCACAGCCTCGGTCACGGCGTGGGTCTGTATATCCACGAAATGCCGAGCGTAAGCGGCTACAGGCCGGGCGTACAGCTTACCCAAGGTCACGTAATAACGATAGAACCGGGCATATATATAGCCGGCAAATACGGCTGCAGGATAGAGGATATGGTGCTGCATTATGCCGACGGATGCCGCGATATCTCCAAATCACCCAAAAATCTTATTGAAATTTAAAAAATATTACAGTTTTTGTATTGACAAGCGGTAATACTTGGGTGTATTATAGTATTCGGCAAAAAGAGATTTATAACGGAGGATACCATTATGTTGATGGCAGGCGATTTCAGGAACGGAAAAACATTCGAGCTTGACGGACAGGTCATGCAGATAGTTGAATTCCAGCACGTAAAACCCGGTAAGGGCGCGGCTTTTGTCCGCACAAAGATGAAAAACGTTATCACGGGCGCCGTGATAGAGCGTTCCTTCTCCCCGACAGACAAGTTTGAAGAAGCTGTCGTTGAGAGAAAAGATATGCAGTATTCGTATAACGACGGCGGACTGTATTACTTCATGGATCTTGAATCCTACGAACTCGTACCGCTTGACGCAGACAAACTTTCCGACAACTTCAAGTTCGTAAAAGAAGAAATGATATGCAGGATCGTATCGTACAAGGGCAACGTATTCGCTGTCGAACCGCCCATGTTCGTTGAGCTGACCGTTACGGAAACGGATCCCGGCTTCAAAGGCGACACGGCTACCAACACAAACAAGCCCGCCACGCTTGAAACGGGCGCGGTCATAAAAGTACCGCTCTTTATCAACGAGGGCGACGTGGTAAGGATAGACACGAGGACCGGCGAATATCTTGAAAGAGCGAAACAGCAGTAAAGCTGATTTGTGAAACGGAGGAAAACACCATGACTTTGAGTGAAAAAACAGCGTATCTTAAAGGTCTTGCGGACGGAATGAAAATAAGCACCGAAAACGATGAAGGCAAGCTTCTGCACGAGATAATAAACGTGCTTGAAGAAGTTGCCGACAGCATAGGCGCTATTGAGGAAGAGTGCGACCGTCTGAATGAATACGTTGAAGAGCTTGACGAGGATCTCGGCGACGTTGAGGAGTATCTCTTTGACGACGAAGAAGATTACGAAGATGAAGACGACGATTACTACGATGACGACGAATATGACGAAGATGATGAAGACTATGACGACGACGTCATAGAAATAGAATGCCCCAACTGCGGAGAAACGATCTGCGTTCCCCCGACGGTGGACTACGCTCATCTTATCTGCCCGGCGTGCAACGAGGAGTTTTCCTACATAGAAGAAGACGAAGGTCCGACAGACGAGGACTGATATCGGAATAACAACATCAAAGGCTGTCGCTTTGCGGCAGCCTTGTGTTTATGGCGGAGTGTTCATTACATTAAAAATGAACAGCCCTGAGGGTGCGAATTGCGCTTCGCGCTTGGGGAGCCCCGCCCTCCAAACCTCCCCAAACCCCTCCGCCTCCCCCCCGTTTCCCCGATTAAAAATCGAGGGGGCGCGTCGACCCCGGCTTCAGACCGGGAAAACCGGGGGGACGGGGGTACGGGGGATCAAGGGGGGGAGGGGATCCCCCGTAAAAAGCGGTTTGCACATTAAAAGCTTGTAATGTTCGCGCAAATTTCCTGTCTTATTAGGTGAAGATCTTCAAATCCGGATGAAAGGAGGAAGAAAATGGAGGACAAGGACATTATCGCGCTGTTTTTTCAGAGAAGCGGCGACGCGGTGACCGAGACCGACAAAAAATACGGCTTATACTGCCGCGCCATAGCCGGCAATATCTGCCGCGACAGCCGCGACGCGGCAGAGTGTGTGAACGACGCGTATCTTGCCGTGTGGAACAGCATACCGCCGCATAAGCCTTCGTCTTTAAAGCTGTTTT
>JAEEGH010013676.1_pt1 | contig 17958 bp, 13 predicted proteins | sample 9134181 | NCBI WGS metagenome assembly JAEEGH01 (sample SAMN16246544, study PRJNA631951) | gut metagenome | biome: gut microbiome; feature: rumen; material: DP-attached | host: Bos | place: Iran: Karaj | collected 2018-10 | reverse complement strand
CATCGAAAAACGCTATTCTTATTGCCATAATCTTAAATGATGTTGTTTTAACTGAGCAAATTTACGCATTTTGCGCGAGATTTACGCATTTTGGACTTGAAATTTATGATAGTTTATAATTTTCGATGTTTTCTTTTTTACGATTTTTTTTTGCATTTTCTGTCTCGACTGGCTCATAATCTCGGAATTCTTATTAATATTTGAAGCCGTTTTTGAGATATGAATAGACAAATTATCCATCCTGCTGGTTCTGCTGACGATGTTTATCTTATTAAAGATTCATGGCACGCCCTCTATTTCATTTTGTTCATCGTTCTGATTTTCTCCAGCATCATGGCGGCCCACTGGGCATCGCCGGGCTTCTGGTAGCGCGCGTTTCCTGCGGGAGTGGGCGTAAAGACGGTGTAGGCCTCCGGTGTAATGTTGATGGTGAAGCGTTCGCTGAGGGCGAAGAGCGAATCACCCTCTATAGCCTGAATGACACACATGGGGTCCCACATCCGTTGTCCCGTATTGCAGTCGCATGTCATATACACCTGCTTGATGGGGTGGCGGTCAGTCCACGACACGTCGGCGATGACCTGCTCGGGGGTGTATTCCACGGTTTGCCCCACCTCCATAGGTGAAAAGACCATGTCCACATCTTTCGGCCATAAGTCGAAGAAAGTTTGAGCGAACGTGATGCCCTGAAGAAAGTTGTAGTCGGGCTCTTCGGCTTTATCGAAGACACCGCCCTGCATGTAGATGCATTTCACTTTCCGACGAACAAGTTCCACACCGTTGAGAACGGAATATTCATCAGCACCCGATTGCAGCAGTTGTGCCAGGCACGTGACGAAGCCAGTTGTCACGATGCTCACCGAGTGGTCGGGCTGCTGAGCAAGCAGCTGGCGATAGAGCTTATAGCCGTCGGGGATACTCTTGTGTCGGTCGATGGTACGCGGGAACATCGGAGTGGTGCCATCCGCCTCTGTCATATAGGCCACCTTTGCATAGTCTATCCACACCTTCGGATTCTTGATGCCATCCTTCACCAGACCGATAGGAACATAGGGATGACCGAAATACGTGTTCATCACATCGGTAAAATCAGCATTCGCTTCGCCCTCGCGGTCCACCACCACACCCAGCAGCCGGCACAACCGCTGTTCGTCATAGCGATAGAGCATCTCCAACGCGAAGAGGTCGTCTGTCGATGAACCGATGTCAGCATCGAGAATGACAAGCGGTACGCCCGTGTACGTTTTGTCCGGTGCCACAGCCTCATCCTTGTTCGAGCATGAGGTCAGCACCATATTACTGCAGACGAGGGTGAAGAAAAACACCCAGTTCAAGATTCTTCTCATAATCGTTTAAATTGAAATTGCCGGCAAAGATACCATAATCGTTTAAATTGTAATTGCTGACAAAGATACGAATAATTCCACACATTCGTAGCAATTCTTTGGAATAATCTACAAACTTTAACGAAAGGCGGCCGCAGGCTCACAGTACACTTTTTTAAAAAAGTAGGTGAGACTCCAATTTCTTTTATTTATCATAATGTCGATTCTAATAATTTTGTAGTCATAAACCATGTTGACATATTTCATACAATTCCTGACTCTCTAAAAGTGTCCGAAATCGCCACGAAATCATTCCCTTGACTTTACACGCCGATCAGCTTCGTGCTCGCGCCGCAGGCAGATGGTAATGGCGGTGGCGGCAACGGTTAAGCTGTAAGAAAAGCGGTTGTTCAGACCACCCCGCCCTGACGGGCACTCCTCCTAACTCAGGAGGGGAATTTTTTTACCGGATATCGCGGTCGTCGAGGACCTTGAATTTTGAACGTTGATGGCGGACCGTTTCCAGATCGAGAGTGAAGGAAACGGTCTGCTCTTTATTTGGCTGACAACTGGCGAGCGTCTTGCCGAAGGGACTGATGATGGCACTCTGGCCACGGTAATGAGAATACTTGTCATCGCCCACACGGTTGCAGCCGATGAGATAAGCCTGATTCTCCATCGCACGGGCTCGTGTGAGAATCTGCCAGGCATTCTGACGACTCTCGGGCCAGTTCGCCACGGCAATGATGGCATCGTAGGCCAAGGCGTCAGAATAACGGCTCCAGACGGGGAAACGCAGGTCGTAACAGGTCAGCAGCAGGATGCGGAAACCGCAGTATTCCACGATGGAATGGGACGAACCGGGCTGATAGTAACGGTCTTCGTGGCCGTAAGTGAAGAGGTGGTGTTTATCATAATATGTCTCGCTGCCGGAACGGCCGTCGATGAAATAATGACGGTTGACGAAGAATTGAGAATTGAGAGTTGAGAGTTGAGAATTATGATTACTTACAGCCATTGCTAAACTGCCCGAGATGGCGCAGTTTAGGCGGCGGGCGGTGGTACGCATCCAGGACAAGGAGACGCTGGTGGATTCGGATTCGGCGATTCCATCGGGTTCTGTGGCAAAGCCGGTGCTCCACATTTCGGGCAGTACGTAGAGGTCGCTGCCTGGGGCTTCGGCCATGAGGCGCTCCACACGACGGATGTTTTCAAGGGGACTACCCCACTCGATGTCAAGTTGTATGACGGTTGTCTTCATTTGATGTAGAATTCTTGAGTCAGTTCCCGATACCAATCGCTCCTGATTTGGGGCGAAGATTCGAGTATGCCGTTTGTGATATCAATCTCATTGACAGGATGTTTCATAAATTCAATCAAGTAACGCTTTGGTTCTTTCTTAGGCGTGGTCTGAACGCTGCAGAGACGGCTGATGAAGAACCCTCTGAGGTGTGCCTCGCTCTCCAGACGCGAACGGCAGTCGGCAGGAATGATGACCGAAAATCGTCCGTCGTCTTTCAGCAGTCTGAAGGCGGATTCCATCAACTGACGATAACCCAATGAAACGGTATGCCTTGCCTCCGTGCGCTGGGGATCAGGACAGACGAGTGAATCCTCAAAAAACGGCGGGTTGCAGACGATGGAATCGAACTTTTCTGAATCCTCAAATGTCTGAACATCAGCCTCCAAGACTTGAATCCGATCGGCAAAAGGTGATGCCGAGACATTCTCCTGAGCCTGAAAGACCGCCTTTTCATCGATGTCGATGGCGACGACCTGAGCCTCCGGATAGCGCTGCGCCATCATCAGGGCGATGAGTCCGGTGCCTGTGCCGACGTCGAGCACCCGACAAGCATCTGACGGCGCCAAAGCCCAGGCTCCCAGGAGGGTTCCATCGGTGCCGACTTTCATCGCACAATGCTGCTGACGGACGGTGAATTGTTTGAACTGAAAGTATCCGTTTGCCATTTTCAGTCTGCAAAGATACTTATTTTAAGTCATAGAATGCATGGATTAACACAGATTAATAATATAAATAGGTGGAATCTGTGTCTTTTTTCGTATCTTTGCAGCCAATTTGTTAGAATAATAAGGCAAATAAGAAATATGAGTAATCAGAATAATAACGCATTTCAGATGATTGCAGACGTTGACGGAGACCTGAAAGACCTGCTCAACGTGCAGGTACCCCAGGCGGTACCTATCCTCGCCGTGAGAAACCTTGTGTTGTTCCCAGGGGTGGTCTCCCCTATCCTCATCGGCCGTGATTCGAGTAAGAAATTAGTGCAGAAAGCCGAGAAAACAGGCCAAGTCATCGGTATTGTTTGTCAGCGTGACCCAGATGTGGACTTCCCCATGCAGGAGGATCTCTATGAGATCGGTGTCTATGGCAAGGTGATGAAACAGTTGACGCTGCCCAACGGCAACCTGACCACCATCATCCAGGCCTTGGGGCGTTTCCGTCTGGATAAGATCGTGAAGACCACTCCCTATCTCGAAGGAATCGTGGAACAGCTGGAAGACATCGAGCCGGAGAAGAAAGACCGTGAGTTCAAGACGGCCATTGAAGACCTCCGCAGCATGGTGAACCAGTATATCAACGTCAGCGAGGATATTCCTGACGAGGCAACGTTCGCCGTGAAGAACATCTCCAACAACGTGATGGCCCTGAACTTCGTCTGTTCGAACATGCCGTTCCCCGTGAAGGAGAAGATGGCCCTGCTGGAGATGGAACACGTGAAGGAGCGCCTGTTCAGCGTGATGAAGATCCTGAACCGTGAGATCAACCTCCAGAACCTGAAGGCCGACATCCGCAACAAGACGCGTGAGGACATCGACGAGCAGCAGCGTAACTACTTCCTCCAGCAGCAGATCAAGAATCTGCAGGCGGAGATGGGCAATGGCGAGTCGACACCCGAGAAACGCGAACTGCTGCGTAAGGCCGAGGGAAAGAAATGGTCGAAAGAGGTGAGCAAAGTGTTCCATAAGGAGGCCGACAAGCTGGACAACCTGAATCCGCAGAGTCCGGATTTCAACGTTCAGCTGAACTATCTGCAGACCTTCGTCAGCCTGCCTTGGGGCGAATATACGCAAGACGACCTGAACCTGAAGCGCGCACAGAAGATCCTCGACCAGGACCACTACGGTATGGAGAAGGTGAAAGAGCGCATCCTCGAATATATGGCTGTGCTGGCCCTGAGGGGTGACCTGAAGAGCCCGATCATCTGCCTCTACGGTCCTCCGGGTGTCGGTAAGACCTCGCTGGGCAAGAGCATCGCCTCAGCCATGAAACGCAAGTATGTGCGTATGTCTCTGGGTGGTCTGCACGACGAGGCAGAGATCCGTGGTCACCGACGGACGTATATCGGTGCCATGCCTGGCCGTATCATCAAGAGCATCCAGAAGGCCGGCTCGAGCAATCCCGTGTTCATCCTCGATGAAATCGACAAGGTGACGCAGATGACGCACAACGGCGATCCTGCCTCTGCCCTGCTTGAAGTGCTCGACCCGGAACAGAACAACGCCTTCCACGACAACTACCTCGACGTGGACTACGACCTGTCGAAGGTGCTCTTCATCGCGACGGCGAACAACCTCAGCACCATCCCTCGTCCCCTACTCGACCGTATGGAGATAATAGAGGTAAGTGGCTATATCACAGAGGAAAAGTACGAAATCGCGAAGCGACACTTGATACCTCGTGAGCTGGAGAACACAGGCCTGAAGACGCGCAGCCTGAAGCCGACGTTCAACAAGGCTGCCATCGAGATGATCATCGAGCGGTACACAAGAGAGAGTGGCGTCAGGCAGTTGGAGAAGCAGATAGACAAGGCGTTAAGAAAAATAGCTTTTAAGCGACAGATGGAGGCGGATCAGACCACCCCTGACCCCTCCTACTCAGGAGGGGAAGCCAGCCGCTACCAGAAGATCACGCCTACGGAGATTGAGGATCTGTTAGGAAAGCCCCCATTCTATCGCGACATCTATCAAGGCAATGACTATGCCGGTGTCGTCACAGGTCTGGCCTGGACGAGTGTCGGCGGTGAGATCCTCTTCATCGAGACTTCGCTCTCGAAGGGCAAGGGTGCGAAGCTCACGCTGACTGGTAACTTGGGTGATGTGATGAAGGAGAGTGCCATTCTGGCGCTGGAGTATGTGAAGGCCCATGCCGAAAAGCTGAATATTGACTACCGCATCTTCGACAACTGGAACATCCATATCCACGTGCCAGAAGGAGCGACACCGAAGGACGGACCGTCGGCAGGTATCACCATCGCCACCTCCATCGCCTCTGCCCTCACCCAGCGGAAGGTGCGTAAGAACACGGCAATGACGGGTGAGATCACCCTTCGCGGAAAGGTTCTCCCTGTAGGTGGTATCAAGGAGAAGATCCTTGCTGCCAAGCGGGCAGGCATCACAGACATCGTGATGTGCCGTGAGAACGAGAAGGACATCAGCGAGATTCCCGATGTCTATCTGAAGGGCGTGACATTCCACTATGTGGAGAATGTTCAGGACGTGTGGGATTTTGCCCTCACCGATGAAATCGTGGAGCACCCGCTCGACTTCACGATTCCAGAAGAGGATGAAAAAGAAAACAACAAGAAGAATTAAAACGACAACTATGACAACAATAACAACTTTTTCCTTAACGGTCAAAGACCGTAACAGTTGTCTTGGTTGTCTATGTTGTCGTAAATAGAAAGAGTGGTTGTATTAACAGATGACCTTCGAAGTAGAACATAATGACAATGCGAGTAACGCCAGGGCTGGCCTGATACAGACCGCTCACGGTCCGATTCAGACGCCCATCTTCATGCCCGTCGGTACGGTGGGCAGCGTGAAGGGTGTCCATTTCTCCGAACTGCGCGAACAGGTGAAGGCACAAATCATCCTCGGCAATACTTATCATCTCTATCTGCGTCCAGGACTTGACATCCTCCGTAAGGCTGGCGGACTGCATCGATTCAATACATGGGACCGTCCGATACTGACAGACTCAGGCGGCTTTCAGGTCTTCTCGCTGACAGGTATCCGTAAGCTGCGTGAGGAGGGGTGTGAGTTTCAGAGCCATATCGACGGTTCTCGGCACATCTTCACGCCAGAGAACGTGATGGACACGCAACGTGTGATTGGCGCCGACATCATGATGGCGTTCGACGAGTGTCCGCCAGGACAGAGCGACTACCAGTATGCCGAAAAGAGTCTGCGGCTGACACAGCGCTGGCTGGAACGATGTGTGAAGCGTTTCAATGAGACAGAACCGCTCTATGGATATCATCAGACGTTGTTCCCCATCGTGCAGGGCTGTACCTATAAGGATCTGCGTCAGGATGCTGCCAAGCATGTGTGTGACATGCTGGCCAGGTTGAACGACGGAGGGGGCGCATCCATTGGCGGCCTGGCTGTGGGAGAGCCGACAGAGGTGATGTATGACATGATCGAGGTGGTGAATGAGATCCTGCCGAAGGACCGCCCACGTTATCTGATGGGTGTGGGTACGCCACAGAACATCCTCGAAGCCATCGAGCGTGGTGTGGATATGTTCGACTGTGTGATGCCCACCCGTAATGGTCGTAACGCCATGCTGTTCACCTACGAGGGAACGATGAATATGCGCAATAAGAAATGGGAGGACGACTTCTCGCCCATCGATCCCGAAGGTTGTGAGATAGACCGTATTCACTCGAAGGCCTATCTCCATCATCTCTTCAAGGCTCAGGAACTGCTGGCCATGCAGATTGCCTCGATCCACAACCTCGCCTTCTACCTGCGACTGGTGACGGATGCCCGTCAGCATATCGTGGCAGGAGACTTCGTGCAATGGAAACGGTCCGTGATAGAACAACTTGGACAACGTAGATGAAGAAGAGTAAATATATCAGAGTATGGTTCCGGAAGACGGGACGCTTCCTGCGGAAATATCTCCGTTGGATGCGTTACTTGAACCCCTTACGGCTATTGTCACGCCTCGACAGGTATATCATCTCCAAGTTCATCGGCACCTATATCTACTCCATCATCCTCATCATCTCCATCGCCATCGTCTTCGACATCAACGAGAACCTGTCGAAGTTCACGACCTTGGGAGCCCCGTTGAAGGCGATTGTCTTTGACTACTACGCCAACTTCGTGCCCTACTTCTCCAACCTCTTCTCACCGTTGTTCGTGTTTATCGCCGTCATATTCTTCACGTCAAAACTGGCAGGAAACTCCGAGATCATCGCGATGCTGGCGGCTGGTGTGAGTTTCAAACGGCTGATGCGACCCTACTTGCTCTCAGCAGCCCTGATAGCCTTGGTGAACTATTACCTCGGTGCCTATATCATACCCCACGGAACGGTGGTCAGACAGGATTTTGAGGCAAAATACAAGAACAACAAGAAGATCACCTCTGCCAGTAACGTGCAGTTGATGGTGGGCCCAGGTGTGATTGCCTATATCCAGCAGTATGACAACAACACGAAGAGCGGTTATGGTTTCTCGCTCGACAAGTTCGAGAAGAAAAAGCTCGTCAGTCATATGACCGCCTCTACCATCCGCTACGACTCCATCAGCGAGGACCGATTCCATTGGAAGGCGCAGAACTACAAGATCCGAACGCTGAGAGGTCTGCGTGAAGAAATCAAGTCGGGCGCGGTCATAGACACCATCATCCATATGGAGCCGATGGATCTGGTCTATTCGGACGGACAGCAGGAAACGTTGACTTCCGACGAGTTACGACAGTACATCTCGAAGCAGATAGAGCGTGGTTCAACCAATGTGGTGCAATATGAGGTAGAGTATCACAAACGCATCGCCACCTCCTTCGCGTCGTTCATCCTGACGGTGATTGGCGTCAGTCTGTCCAGCAGGAAACGAAAGGGAGGCATGGGCGTCTATCTGGGTATAGGTCTGGCACTCTCGTTCTCTTATATCCTGCTGCAGACCATCAGCTCGACGTTTGCCATCAATGCCGACACGCCACCGATCATTGCCGCATGGATGCCGAATGTTCTCTATGCCTTCATCGCATACTTCTGCTACAGACAAGCGCCGAACTAAAGGTGGAAAGGTGAAAAAGTAAAAAGGTAAAAAAGTACAAAGTGAAATTTGAAGAAACATATTTGAACGATAATATCCTCGATGCGCTCTATGACATGCGCTTCGACGAGATGACCCCTATCCAGGAACGTTGTATCCCAGAGATCCTCGATGGCTACGACGTTTTGGGTGTGGCACAGACGGGAACGGGAAAGACCGCCGCCTATCTGCTGCCTATCCTCTCACAATTAGATGACGGCGACTATCCCAAGGATGCCATCAACTGCATCATTATGTCCCCCACCCGAGAACTTGCCCAGCAGATAGACCAGGCCATGCAAGGCTTCGGCTATTATCTCGACGGTGTGTCGTCTGTGGCTGTCTATGGCGGCAACGACGGTGGACGATATGAACAGGAGCTGCGTGGTATGCGTCTTGGTGCCGATGTGCTCATCGCTACACCAGGCCGTCTGCTCAGTCATCTGAAAGTGGGAAACCTCGACCTCTCCCGTTGCAGCTTCTTCGTCCTCGACGAGGCAGACCGAATGCTCGATATGGGATTCATCGACGACATCATGAAGATTGTGCAGCAGTTGCCGCAGTCGTGTCAGCGTATTATGTTCTCTGCCACGATGCCGCCGAAGATCCGTGAACTGGCCGTCACCCTGCTCCACAACCCTGTGGAGGTGAAGATTGCCGTCTCCAAGCCAGCAGAGAAGATCCGCCAGAGTGCCTATGTCTGTTATGATCCGCAGAAGCTGAAGATCATCAATCACATCTTCAAGAAAGGTGATCTGCAGCGTGTCATCATCTTCTCCGGAAAGAAAGAGAAGGTAAAGGAGATTACCAGAAGCCTGAAACAGATGCACATCAACTGCGACCAGATGCACTCAGACCTCTCCCAACAGGAGCGTGATGAGGTGATGTACCGTTTCAAGGCTGGACAGACGGATGTGCTTGTAGCCACAGACATCGTAGCCCGTGGTATTGACATCGATGACATTCGCACCGTCATCAACTATGATGTTCCCCATGATGCAGAAGACTATGTCCACCGTATTGGTCGTACGGCCCGTGCAGACCGTGACGGAGAGGCCATCACGTTCATCAGCGAGGCAGACATTTACCGTTTCCAGCAGATAGAGCATTTCCTGGGTAAGGAGGTGGAGAAGATTCCTCTGCCCGAAGGTCTCGGAGAGGCTCCGGTCTATACCAAACGTGAGAAGAAACGTTCCAACACCCGTCGTCATGGCCGTTGGCACTCGAAGGGCAACGGCTCGAAGAATAATCAAAGAAATCGTAAGAAGCATGCTGACAAAGCCAATCGCAAAGATCAACCTCGGGCTTAACGTCGTTGAGCGCCGTGCTGACGGTTACCACAATCTGGAGACCGTCTTCTATCCCGTCCCCATCTGTGATGCCCTGGAGGTGTTTGAGATGGACGAGCAGTTCCCTTCGTCCGTGGATTGCGACCTGAAGGTGACGAACATTGTGATTGACGGCGATGAGCAGAAGAACCTTGTGGTGCGTGCCTACAACCTGTTGAAGCAGGACTTCCCTGCCCTTCCTCGCGTACACGCGCATCTATATAAAGGTATACCCACACAGGCCGGTATGGGAGGTGGCAGCAGCGACTGTGGTTTTATGATTACATTGTTGAATCAGATGTTCAAGTTGGGACTCTCAGACCAGCAGATGATTGACTATGCCGCCCGTCTGGGAGCCGACTGTGCATTCTTCGTTTTGAATAAGCCTTGCAATGCCGAGGGTATTGGCGAAAAGCTCGAACCCATCAGTCTCTCTTTGCGAGGCTGGTATCTGGCTGTGGTGCGTCCCGCCATTCCCGTCTCCACGAAGGAGGCCTTCTCACTCATCACCCCTCAGCATCCGGCATTAAATTGTCGTGACATCGTCATGCAGCCTGTGGAGACCTGGCGTGACCGTCTGACCAACGACTTCGAGAAGAGTGTCTTTGCGCTCCATCCTGAGATCGGGGCAATCAAGGATCGTCTCTATGACATGGGGGCTGTCTATGCAGCAATGTCTGGATCCGGTTCATCGCTCTTCGGACTTTTCCGTGAACCTGTCTCCCTCGATGAGTTCAATGCCGAAGGCACGTTTAAAACTGTCATCCTTCTTAAATAAGAAACTCTGGAATTTCCAGAGTTTTTATTTCCCCTCCTTTAGGAGGGGTTAGTGGTGGTCTGAACAACGGCTTTGCGCTTGCTACTGCATGGAATCAAAAAAAGCAAGAATTATCCATCGTTCAGACCCCCTCTGGCTCCCCCTAACTTAGGGGGAGAAGATGTTACTGAATACCGTCTTCACGGAGTTTCTTCTGCCATTTCCAGGCACTCTTCAGCACTTCTTCCGTAGGTGTGTCAGCCTTCCAGCCAAGCACCTTGTTGGCTTTGTCGACGTTACCCCATACCTGCTCGATGTCACCCTCACGACGGGGCGCATAGGTCCAGTTCACTTTCACGCCTGTGGCCTTCTCAAAGCCCTCGACGACCTCTAAGGTGGACAGGCCCTTACCCGTACCGATATTGAAGACCTCCACGGCATCAGTCTCAGGCTTGTCGAGCACGCGTTCCATAGCCTTCACGTGAGCCTTGGCCAGATCCACCACATAGATATAATCGCGGATACAGGTCTTATCTGGCGTGTTATAGTCGTGACCGAAAATCTTCAGCTGTTCACGGATACCCATAGCCGTCTGTGTCACGAAGGGAATGAGGTTCATAGGCACACCGTTGGGCAGCTCGCCGATGAGTGCTGAGGGATGGGCGCCGATGGGGTTGAAGTATCTCAGGATGATACTCTTGATGGGAGCACCCGAATGGATATAGTCCTGGATGATCTCCTCGTTGATCTGCTTCGTGTTGCCGTAAGGACTCATCGCCTTCTGGATGGGTGCATTCTCCGTGACAGGCAGGTTCTCCTGTGAAGGCTGACCATAGACGGTGCAGCTCGACGAGAAGATGATACCCTTCACATCGTACTTCGGCATCAGTTCCAACAGGTTGATGAGTGACGTCAGGTTATTGCGATAATAGAGCAACGGTTTCTCCACACTCTCACCTACGGCCTTCGAGGCAGCGAAATGGATGATACCTTCAATCTTCGGGTACTTCTTGAACACCCCTTCAAGGGCCTCGAAGTCGCAGCAGTCCACTTTCTCAAAGGCAGGACGAATGCCTGTGATCTTCTCGATACCGTCCAACACGTTGATGTTCGAGTTCGAGAGGTTGTCGATAATCACTACCTCATAACCTGCTTCCTGCAGTTCGACGGTTGTATGGCTTCCAATAAAACCCGTACCGCCTGTTACTAAAATTGTCTGTTTCATTTATCTATAAACTATAAACTTTAAACTCTAAACTATAAACCAAACTCACTCCGGGAACGGGTTCTCACCAGCCTCCGGAACAAAACTGTTTTCTGCTGCTCTCTTCTGATAGACGACAACGGTTCTCTCCACGGTGTTCGTCTCATTTCTCATATAGATGATACCCGATCTGGTGCCATCCGTCTTATTCGGACTGGCGGTGATGGTCACCTTACCGTTACCCTCTCCAGAGGCGGGATCAAGGAACAACCAATCTACATCCGCAGCAAGATTCCACTTACAGTTGGATTTGATAGACAGGATATTCTCTTTTGTGTCCGACAAGGTCAATTCCTCACTGGCGGCGATATAGTCGGGCTTCGTACCAGTATCGGCATCATCGTCGCCACCGCCACAGGCAACGAACGCCACCATCATCAACAGAAATATCGTTGTTTTCTTCATCATCTCAATCATATCTGTCTCCTTTCCTATTTAATGATCATTTTCTTTCCTTCTACCACATAGACACCAGGCTTCAGTCCGTTTCTGATGTCAGTCTTCGAAGCGCAGCTCTTAACAAGCACGCCCCGCATATCATACACTCTGACACCCTCGGCAGTCTCATCTATCATATTCCTCACGGACTTAATGCCGGTAGTCATACCATCCAGCACACCGATGGAACGGGTGTTCGAGGTGGTGGTCATATAGGCCTCGAAGGGATACACGGATCGGAGTCCTTTCACGAACTTGCTGCCCTTGTCTGCCTGCGAGTAGGTCACGATGTCGTTATTCACGTTCAGGGCCAGGATGGCGTCATCATTCTTGTTGACGTAGTTTGGAACGAATGTGCGGTCGCTAAACTTGACACTGTTCACGTCACTTGATTTCTTGACTTCCACATTCTCCGACTCGAACGTCACCTTACCCACGATCCGATAGTCCGTCAGATAGAAGGCATTGTTCGGCATACTAATTAAATAAGGTGTATTGGCCTTGATGCCTTCTGCCTCCTGATAGCCACCGGCCGTCAGTTCGTACAGCCAGAACGGCTTCTCCTCGCTCTCTGTCGTCCACTTCTTGAACGGGAGGATGTTTCCTTTGCTGGCGTGCTTGATGGTCTGCACGTCGTATGGCAGGGCGATGGTCTCCCATCCCTTCGGCTCCGTGATACCGGTTTCCATCGAATAGTTATGGGTATAAGAAATCTTCTCTGCCTTGAAGGAACGCGGACAGTAGAAGTCGTTGCCTTCCTTGCCGTCGGTCAGGACAACGCTCTTGGCAACACCATCCACCACAGCGTTCTGGTCAGCCCACGCCACATACTTCGCATCGCTCACATAGAGCAGGAAATTCGGATTGCCGACGATGGCCTTGAACTGTGTAGAGGGATTCCAAATGACGGCAGCCAGATCCGTACAGTTCGACAGCGCGTCCTCCCTAATGCCAGTCACTTCCCATTGGTTATCAGCGTATGCCACTTTCGCCGGTACCTCCAGAACCTGCTGATTGTCACCCGATGTCACAGTAACTTGATGATCTGTAAACGAAGACACCAGATAGTGGATACCGTCCTTCTCAAACGTCATCTCCATCGCTTCGAAGGAAATGTTCACATTGATGTCGGCACGGATACTGTTAATCGTATAGTGGTTATCAACGATGGCCGAGGTCACGTCGCTGCCATTCACCTTCAGGGATTTTGTCATATAGCCCTCGTCGGGTATGAAGGTCAGCACGGCCGTGGTATCTTCATTGAAGTATGCCGACCAAGATTTGTCGCGGAGGATGACATTGCCGTCGATATCAACCTCACCCTTTCCTGCGACATAGACCGTCAGGATATACTTGTTGACAGGAATCTCCTCATACTCGGCAATAAGCGTCGTATTCCTCTTGAGATTCTTGATGGAATACTGGTATTTTCCCAACTCCGAGGTGATATCCTGATCGCCGAGCGTGACTTGTTTGATACGCCAATTGTCACCGGGACTGAAGGTGATGAAAGCATCCACTCCGTCCTCTATTCTGAACACAGCAGTCGTATCTTCCACCTGTACGTCTTGGAAGTTGACGGTACCCTTACCTATCGAGGTGACAGTCAGCCGATAGTGTATCTTCTCATACATCACAGCCACCTTATAGTCCTGATCGATATAGGCAATGGCATATTCACCGAATCTGGGTTTCTCCGTTGTCAGCGTGTCGGCAGCATAGATTTCCGCAAACAGACTGTCGCTGATGATGGTATCATTCACCGCCACATCCATAATCTGATAGCCCTTATCCGAGACGAAGGCCACTATCAGGGAGTCACCCTCCATAAAGGTGTACTCAATGGAGTCGTTTCTGATGATGAGCGAGTCGTTGACCAGCGAATCGGCCATGTTCATCAGGGAGTCACCCTTACAGATGGCCTGACCGTCTCCTTTCGACAGAATGGTGATCTTAAATTCACCACCGATGATCTTATAGAACTGTCTGGCCCAGCTTTCTTCATTCATAAAGGCAGCTCTGGAACCCTTGGGTACCTTCAGCGTAGCCTTCTCATAGATGCCTTCAAATACGCTCAGGTCTATCTCGAACGGTTTCTTGAATTCCACCTGTACCCACCTCAGACTGTCACAATCCTTGAAGGCAGCCTTCTCAATCTTCTCGACAGCTTCCGGGAGTTTCAATGAATCCAGACGGGTACAACCCTCAAAGGCAGACTCGCCAATCTCCTTCATCTTATCGGCTATCGTGACGGAGTCCATCTTCTCACAACCCAGGAACGTTGCCTTGGCAATCGCCGTGAGTTCCTCTGGCAGGGCTACATAAGGCAGGGCGATACAGCCTGCAAAGGCAGAGTCGCCGAGTTCTTTCAGTCCCTCGCCCAACAACAGCGATTCTATCTTCTCACAATCCTTAAAAGCAGAATTGCCGATCTTCTCCACCGACTTCGGGATTTCCACCTCTGTCAGGCTGATACAACCATCAAAGGCAGAATTGCCGATCTCTTCGACGCCATTTTCAATCGTGAGTTTCTTCAGTTCCTTACAGCCCTTGAACGCATTGTCCTTGACCACCTTCATCGAGGCCGGAATGGTCACTTCCTCCAGGCTGCTGCCGTCGAAGACCGACTCACCGATATCTTTCACAGAGGCAGGGATGGTCACCACTTTCAGCTCTTCACACCCTTCAAAGGCAGAATCACCGATCTCTTCCACACCTTCCTCCAATTCTACCTTGGTCAGGCCGGTACAGTCCTTAAAGGCCTTCTCACCCACCTTCTTCACTGTGCTGGGAATGGTCACCTCCTCCAGGCTCGTACAACCTTCGAAGGCCGACTCACCGATCTCTTCCACACCAGTCTCTATTTTTAGTTTTTCCAGACTGGTACAGTCCTTGAAGGTCGTCTTGTCAATCAACTTCAGACTGCCGGGAATAACCATCTCTTTCAGACTGCTACAGCCCTCAAAGGCTGATTCACCTATCTCTTTCACCTTCGTTTTCTCACCGAATTCAAAGGTCTCCAGAGTGGTACATTCCTTAAATGCATTCTTACCGATCCCGTCGATGTTACCGGTAAGTTTGACAGACTTCAGTTTCTTATTGCCCTCAAACATCGACTCGACAATCTTCTTGATGTCGCCCTTGATCTCAATCTCCTCCAGACTGGTGCAGTTCTTGAAGAAATCCTCATTAATCTCCTCGACATCGCAGTCAATCTCTACAGTCTTCAGATTAGTACAATCCTTGAAAAGGCCTTTACCCAGTTCCTTCACGGATTCCGGAATGACAATACTTTCCAGTTTCGTACAGCCGTCGAAGACCGAATCACCGATCTTCTTCACGCTTTTAGCAATATCGATCGTGGTCAGACTGCTACAGCCGCTAAAGGCAGATTCACCAATCTCTTCAACGCCATCGCCTAACTCGATCTTTGTCAGGCTGTTACATCCTTTAAAGGCTGCTTTGGGAATCTCCTTCACACTGCCGGCAATATTCACGGATGTCAGTTTTGAATTTCCGGAGAAAGCATCCTCTGTGATGGCACTCACCTTATACTTCGTTTCCTCAAAGGTCACTTCCTTGGGGATGACAATACTGGTGGCAGCATCCTCAACACCCTCGACTTCTACCACGCCCTCATCTGTCACATGATACTTGACATCATCGACGGTAAAGTTCTCTACAGCCTCCTTTTCTTCGTCGTCAGAGGGATCGTCACCATCTGCCAAAACGACACTATACGAGAATGCCGACAGGGCTATGATGAACATCAGTGCAAATAAAGATGATCTTCTCATTTTATGATATGACTTTATGATTTATACCTTATTTATACTATTTTCAAGATGCAAAGATAGAAAGATTATTTGAACTTTGCAAATATTTATGGTAGAATTTGGTAATATCATGAAAAATAACTAACTTTGCACACAACTAAATGACAAATAGATGAATAAGTATCAACTTTGGCTGTGCACCGCTCTGGTGCTTTGCGCTGCCTGCGTCGTGAATGCCCAACAGAAACTGGTCTTCACCCCACAATGGACGGCTCAGTCGCAGTTCGTGGGATTTTATGTGGCAAATAGTATGGGTTACTATCTGGAAGCCGGACTCGACGTGGTGATCAGACATCCTGCCGCCTCAAAACCCAGCATCGACTATCTTACCGAAGGCGAGAGCCAGTTTATCACGCTGAACCTGGTGACAGCCATGAACTTCATCGACAATGGCATCCCTTTGATCAACGTCCTGCAGATGTCACAGCAGAACAACCTGATGATTGTCTCCCACACGCCCTTGAAAGGCAAGGAGAGCCTTCGTGGCAAGAAAGTGGGCCATTGGAAGTCCGGCTTCAGCGAGCTGCCAATGGCGATGGACAAGAAGTACGGCCTCGATATCCAGTGGATACCATTCATCTCGAACGTCAACCTCTATATCTCCGGGGCCATCGACGCCGCCCTGGCGATGAGCTACAACGAGTTCTTCCAGCTGAAGATGGCCGGACAGCGCATCAAGAAGGAGCAACTGTTGTATATGCGTGACATCGGCTACAATGTGCCGGAAGACGGTGTCTATGTGACAGCAGACTTCTATAGCAAGCACAAGGATCTCGTAACAAAGTTTGCTGAGGCCACCCGCAAGGGCTGGGAATGGGCCGTGGAGCATCCTGATGAGGCACTCGACATCGTGATGGTCACCATGCGACAGAGTGGTGCCATCGGCAATATGATTGCGCAGGAATGGATGCTGAAACAGATTCTGAACCAACTGGCCGACAAGGATAGCGGTCTACGCTCCTACAAGCTGGAGCCGAAATCCGTAGAACTGGCTAACCGCATCTTGATGGAGAGCGGATTCATCAAAAAAGAAATCACCTATCATCAGATTACACAACTATGATCCAGACAAAAAAAGCGAAAGGATTCCGTTCGTTGCATTCCAGGCTGACGCTATGGGTCATGCTGACGGTATTGGCCGTCTTCGTCCTCATCACCATCATCATCACCAACGTCATCCGTAAAGCACTCCTGAGCAGTTCCGAGGAGAATGCGAAAAGCCGTATCGAGATTGCCAATCAGCACATCAACAGTATACTCGTGGGAGTGGAAGTGGCTGTGAATAACGTCATACCAGAGGTCATGGAAAATCTGGAGAACCCCGACCAGTATTATGCGATGGTTCAAAAGATTCTGGAGCTCAATCAACCCATCATCGGCTCTGCCATTGCCTTTGAGCCCAACTATTTCCCTCAGAAAGGCGAGCACTTCTCACCCTACGCCTACCGGACAGTGAACGACTCCATCTGCACCAAGCAACTAGGCTCGTCGGAATATGAATACCACTACATGGACTGGTATCAGATTCCCAAACTGCTGAAGAAGAGCTATTGGAGTGAGCCTTATTACGATACTGGCGGCGGTGAGCAGATGATGACCACCTACTCGCATCCTATCTATGACAAGAATGGCAACATGATTGCCATACTGACAGCAGACGTCTCGTTGAACTGGCTGACGGAGCTGGTGGCGAAGAGCGACATCGAACTGAATTCCAAACTTCAGGGTGCTCAGGATACAACCGGACTAAAGATCAACGATCAGTTTTTGTATACGCATGCCTATTCATTCATTATCGGTCGTGGCGCCACCTATATCACCCACCCCATGAGCGAACGAATCCTGAACGACACTTACTTCGTTTACTCCATGGAGACAGAAGACTCGATCGATGCGCAGATTGGCTACGACATGGTCGACGGACTGTCAGGTATGCGTGAGATGA
>JAEEGH010013674.1_pt1 | contig 17961 bp, 16 predicted proteins | sample 9134181 | NCBI WGS metagenome assembly JAEEGH01 (sample SAMN16246544, study PRJNA631951) | gut metagenome | biome: gut microbiome; feature: rumen; material: DP-attached | host: Bos | place: Iran: Karaj | collected 2018-10 | reverse complement strand
TTAATATCAAACACCAAAATGAGCATTTAGGCAGACTTGTTATTAATTTCGTGAAAGACACGTTTATTACCAATAACCGAACTGGTTGCGCTTTTGTGACCGTTGACGCCCTGAAGAACGCAGTTCCTTTTTATCAGAACAACGGATTCAAGTTTTTAAAACCTAGTGAACTTGAAAGAAAAGAGAAAGAAACGGTGTCTATGTATTATGATTTGACACAGTTGCTTTAATTGTTTATTGCTGGATTTATGGTATCTGGCAGTGGGGTGAGATTTTTTCTAAATCTTTTCCACAATGAGCGCTGCGGAACCGTCCTCCAGCGAGTTGTATTCATCCAGATGAAAATGGGCCCTGGGAGCAGGCTCTTCCGCCAGGCTCTGCAGGTGATTGGCCAAGGAAAGGAGCCCCTCCTTGTTGGCTGAGATGACAACAGAGTTGCCGTCAATGGCTACGTTGACCGTGAAGCCGTCAATCCAATGGAATGTCATTGTTTTACGTTTTATCGTTTAAATCAACATTCGAGTCTTTTTACGATATTCGTCATATCCCGGCTTGTTCTCCAATTGCCGACGCTCCATCATCGGGATGCTGATGAACATGAAGAGGGCGGTCATGGCGACAGGACCTAAGATAAGCCAGTCGAACCCCTTCAACGAGGCATACATCACCCAAACACTCCACCATATCTGAATCTCTCCGAAGTAGTTGGGATGACGGCCGTGCTTCCATAAACCTACGGTGCAGAACTGCCCGGGATGCTCGTCGCGGAAACGGTGAATTTGTGTGTCGGCGACCAGCTGTATCGTGGCTGAGGAAAGACACATGGCAAAGCCCAACCAAGTCAAGAGGTTGGCGGGTAAGCCGCCTTCAAAAAGGCTGAAACCTGGCAGCATCGCCCCAAAGACGACCAAAGTGGGCACCATGTTCAAGCCAAACAGGTTGGTCAGCTGGAACAGCCAAGGTGACTGCATCTCGCGGTAGCGGGTGTAACGCCAGTCCTCATGAGCCAAACCCTTGAAGGTGATGACCCAGTTGCCCGTCAAACGGATGGCCCAGTACCAAATCGCAATCAAAAGCAGGATCACTGGCAAAGTGAAAGTCCCTTTGTAAATCGCCCAAGCCGTGAAGACCACAGGCGGAAACACGCTCCAGTATGGGTCATATACCGAGACGTTACGAAACAGCAACCCGAAAAGCCAGACAGCGATGGTGGCAACTACGTCGGCAACCAACAAGGCCCATAGCTCCGACATGTGGTTGCTGAGCCCTTGGAATGCTTCCCATCCCACAAAAGCGGCAAAAATATAAATCAAGCTGATGATAACAATACTGACGCCCTTTGAATAGTCTTTCTTCATAGATTTCTAGAATTGAAGCGGCAAAGATATAAAAAAACACCGCTCGAATTATCAAGCGGTGTTTTGTGGAGCATAACGGAGTCGAACCGATGACCTCTTGCATGCCATGCAAGCGCTCTAGCCAACTGAGCTAATGCCCCCTTGCTTTGTTTTGCGCTGCAAAATTAGTACTTTTTTCGAAACTACAAGAAAAAAAGCAAAAATTTTTCTTTGGACCAACAATAATTGACGCATTGTGAGTACCTTTGTAGCCACTATGAAGACGATCAAAGACATATACAAGATAGGCATCGGCCCCTCTAGCAGCCATACCATGGGGCCACATAAGGCCGCAAAGATGTTCAACGAACGCCATCCTGAGGCGAAATCTTTCGACGTGACGCTCTACGGCAGCCTTGCCGCTACCGGCAAAGGCCATATGACCGACTGGGCCATCATCAATGCACTCAATGCTCCAGCACGAATCTTGTGGTGCCCCGACATCTTTCTGCCCTTCCATCCCAACGGCATGCTCTTCAAATCCATCGACAAGGATGGCAGAATCACCGAGGAGTGGACCGTGTTCAGCATCGGCGGTGGCGAGCTGGCCGAAGAAGGCAAACGCAACTCGTCGGCAGAGGTGTATCCCATGCACAAGATGACGGATATCCTCAATTGGTGTGAGCATTCGGGCCGCTCTTATTGGGAATATGTCTATGAATACGAGAACCAGAAAGAGGTTGAGGACTACCTTATGGAGGTTTGGCAGGTGATGAAAGCCGCTGTGGAACGCGGTCTTCAACAGGAAGGAGTGCTTCCTGGCCCGCTGCATCTGTCGCGTAAAGCCGCCATGTATCACGTGAAAGCCAAGGGCTTCACTCACACGCTTCAAAGTAGAGGCTTGGTGTATTCCTATGCCCTCGCCGTGGCAGAAGAGAACGCTTCCGGAGGTGAGATCGTCACCGCCCCGACATGCGGCTCCTGCGGAGTGATGCCGGCAGTGCTCTACCATCTCTCCAAGAGCTATGAGTTCAGCGACCAGCGCATCGTCAGGGCTTTGGCTACGGCGGGACTGGTGGGTGACATAGTGCGTACCAATGCCTCCATCTCAGGCGCTGAGGTGGGTTGTCAAGGTGAGGTGGGCGTGGCCTGCGCCATGGCCGCCGCTGCTGCTAACCAGCTCTTCGGAGGCAGTCCAGCACAAATCGAATATGCTGCCGAGATGGCCTTGGAACATCACCTCGGCATGACTTGCGATCCCGTGTGCGGTTTGGTGCAGATCCCCTGCATCGAACGTAATGCCTACGCCGCCGCGCGCGCCCTCGATGCCAACATCTATTCCACCTTCACCGATGGCCACCATCGAGTGTCGTTCGACAAGGTAGTAGAGACCATGAAGGAAACCGGAAAAGATATCCCTTCTTTATATAAAGAGACCTCACAGGGAGGCCTCGCCCGTGATTTTGAACAAATGTAAAATCTCAATACTGATGAAACATCTCACTCTTACGCTGCTCATTCTTTCTTTTGTGCTGGGCCTTCAAGCCCAACAGCTGATTCCTTTGGGAAGAACCGCCGACCGTGTTGATCTGGTCGAGGACCAAGCTGAATCGATTCAAGTTCACTTGAACTACGCCAACATTCAAGCCAATACCGTAGAAAACCGTCAAGGCTCCTTTGCCGAGCTTATCCTTGACGGAGGCTTTGCCGATGGTGCTGTGGGTCAACCAAAACTTCCTGTGACCCAACGTTTTATTGAAATTCCCTTTGGAGCCGATCCTCAAGTGAAAGTGCTGAGTAGCACAGTTCAAGAATTGGATCTTGCCGATTTTGGCATTCAAAAGTTGATGCCAATGCAAGCTCCAGTCTCGAAAAACGATGTCCCCGAAGGAATGCCTTTCGTCATGGATGAGGCTGCTTATCAGCAAGACAGCTATTTGGGATACGATTTGGCTGAGGTTCAGGTGCTTGGCACGCTGAGAAGCTATCATATCGCCAAACTCACCGTAGCCCCGGTTAAGTACAATCCTGTCAAAAACAAGATTTTGGTTTACAATGATATCCTTCTCGAAATCAGTTTCCCGGGTGCTGACATGGCTTTGACGAACGACATCAAGTCGAAGACCTATTCTCCTTATTTCGACTTCATCGGCCAATCTTTGTTGAACCAAGGGGTGAGCCGCGACTATCCCGACCATCCTGACTTGACCCGCTATCCAATCAAGTACGTCATCATCTCCGACCGCATGTTCGATGGCTATCTCGGGGATTTTATCGAATGGAAGACCCGCAAAGGTTTCCAGGTGGAGTTGGCCTTTACTGATGAGATCGGCACTACGACAGCGGCCATCCGAAGCTTCATCCATGGGCTGTACAACAATGCTACTGCCGATGATCCCGCGCCAAGTTTCATCCTCTTTGTCGGTGATACTCAACAGATTCCTGGTTTCATAGGATATTCCACTAATGTGGTGACCGACCTTTATTACATGAGTGTTGACGGGGATTATTTCCCAGAGATGTACTATGGCCGTTTTTCGGCACAGACGGTTGAACAACTCATCCCTCAAATAGAGAAGACGTTGTATTATGAACAATATCAGTTTGCTGACCCCTCTTATCTGAATCGTGCCACGTTGATTGCCGGTTGGGATGACTATTGGACTGCTCAGATCGGTGTGCCTACGGTGAACTATGGCTTGGACTATTGGTTTAATGAGGACCATGGCTACTCAGAGGTGTATCCATATTATGGTCCCAGTGATTATGTCGGATGTTATGAGGATGACAAGATTTCCGTCAGTATGATCAACTACACGGCACACTGCAGCGAAACCGTATGGGGCACTCCTTCCCTTACTTCTGCCACCATCAGCAGGATGCACAACGAAGGGTTCTATCCCGTTGCCATAGGCAACTGTTGCTTGTCTGGCCAGTTTAGTTATAATGAATGCGTGGGTGAGTCGTGGGTGCGTGCCGACAAGAAAGGTGCAGTCTGCTACATCGGTTCTTGTCCGAACACCTATTGGTACGAAGATGCCTGGTGGGCAATGGGAGCCTATCATATCACGAGTGGCAACCTTGGCCAGACTCCTCAGCAGGGTCAAACTTCCATGGGCTCGTACGACGCCATGCACGAAAGTGGCTATGTCACCTCTGGTGGTCTGGTGTTCTGTGGTAATCTGGCAGTGACAGAGGCTTGCAACCATGGTTGGAGTGATGCCGGCCGTTATTACTGGGAAGCCTATAACGTTTTGGGCGACCCGTCGCTAGTGAGTTATCATACCGAGGGAACCCTCAATGAGGTTCGTCATGACCCGGTGCTTTTCAAGGGATTCGATTTCTTAACCGTGGAAGCTGAGCCGCAGTCCTTTGTCGCCTTGTCGAAAGATGGTGTCTTGCACGGTTCGGGTTTGGTTGATGAGAGCGGTTCGTTGACCCTCAGCATCCAACCTTTTGAGGAAGGAGGATTTGCCGAACTGGTGGTCACCAAGCCTCAACGTATTCCGGAAATGGTTTATGTCCCCGTGGCTACTCCAGGCCAGCCCTATCTCGTCATCGAGGAAGCCAGCCCAAGCCATTTCGATTACAATCAAGCCACCGAGATTTCCGTCACGGTGAAGAATGTCGGGGATAGTGAGATTCCTGCTGGCACTTGGGTGGAGATACAGTCACCTGATGCACGGATGGAAGTGCTGAATGCACAATGTCAACTCTCTGAACCACTGGCGGTTGGAGGGACAATGGCCCTTGAGAATGCCTTTACGATTAAAGCTGGCATTGAGGCTCGTAACGGAGAACGGTTCCGTTTGATTGCTATGGCCGATTGTGGCGAGATGGTCTGCTCTGAATTCTATGTCACTGTCGATAAACCTGTGTTTGAGTTCGTTGACTTCGATTGGAGTGGAAGCTTTTATTCGGGAGGGACCTTTGATGTCTTTGCCTCTTTCAGAAATGTTGGTGGTGCCTCAGCCTTGTCGCCCGTGGGCTTGATTTCTTCACCGATCACTGAGCTTACGTTCCCTCAAGGAGAGGAGACCATGGACCGCTTGGAAGTTGGCGAAACCCTTACTTGCCATTTTGTGGTCCAGGTTCCTGAAAGTGTCTCGGATGGCATCACTTTGGAACTTGTTGTTTCTCTTGAGGATTCGGGTGTCCGTGTTGACAAAAGCCTAAGCTTGTTTAACGTCTGTCCCTTGGTGCTCGAGTTGCGCGATGCTGGAGGCAATGGCTGGGAAGGTGCGTCGCTGAAGATGATTTTCCAGGATGATAAGCCATCTGCACGCTATGAGCTTTCGGATGGTTCAGAGGCGGTTTACGAGTTGTCCAACAGGCAGGGTTATAAGATCAAGCTTTCGTGGATTAGCGGAACTAATGACAGTGAATGTGGCTTTACTCTTAGACATGCGAGTGGAGATGTCATCCTGGAAGCTGAATCAGACATGGCTGGTAACTTGGGACTGTTTGTCATCGACTGTTCCAAAGATCTTATGGAGATCGTTGAGGTTGAAACCCAGCCTATGGTAAGAGTGTTCCCCAATCCTGCGTCTAACAAGTTGAATGTCGTGTCTGAGATGCCAATGCAACGTTGCACGCTAATCAACAGCATAGGGCAGGTTGTTGTTGACAAGCCCCTTCATGAATCGGAGACGCATCTGAATGTAGATGGCTTAGTTCCAGGCATTTATCTTCTGCGGATTAGTACAGAAGCAGGAGAGGACTTCCAAAAAGTAATGATTGAATAATACTATAAAAATAAGGATATGAAACGTTTTGCTGTAGTGTTGGCCGGTTGTGGCCATAAGGACGGGGCTGAAATCAATGAGGCGGTCAGCCTGTTGCTCTCTATCAGTCAACATCATTGTGAATATCAATGCTTTGCCCCTGACCGTCCTCAGGCGGAGGTGATTGATCATGTTACGGGCAATAAGGTGGCCAACGCCAAGCGTAACATCATGACGGAGGCAGCTCGCATTGCTCGAGGCAACATTCTGCCTATTGATCAGTTCAAGGCGGAGGACTATGATGCGTTGTTCTTTCCAGGCGGCTTTGGCGCGGCCAAGAACCTCTGCGACTATGCCTTCAAGGGTGTTGCCATGGAGGTGCAACCCGATGTCGCCCGTGTCATCTTGGAGATGCATGAAGCCAAGAAGCCCATTGGTGCGATGTGCATTGCTCCCGTGATGTTGGCCCGTTTGATTCCGGATGTGTGTGTCACTTTGGGTGCCGAAGGAACGGATGTCGCCGACCATGTCAGGGAATGGGGCGCTAACCATGTGCAGACTGAACATGGCGATGTGTGCGCCGACAATGAGCAACTGGTGTTTACCACACCCGCCTTCATGTTGGATGCTACCTTGAAAGATGTCTATGACGGTGCCTACAACTTGGTAGATGCGGTGGTGGAAACTTTGGAAGGTGAGAGGTGAAAATTGAAAGGTGAAAGATAAAAGGTGAACCCCTACGGGGTTCAAGCTCGGTAGCCCCAGGTAGAGCGACAGCGTCACCTGGGGGGCATGAAATCCAATAGTTTTAGATTTTATCGCCGTAGGCGAGATCCCCAGCGTCACCTAGGCCTGGGACGATATATTTGTGCTCGTTGAGCACCGGGTCGATGGCGGCGCACCATAAGGTGACGTTGTCCAAGGGCTTGAATAGCTTCAAGATGTTATCGACACCTGCTTGTGCGGCAATCACACAGCAAAGGTGGAGTTGTTTCGGAATGCCTTTGGTGCATAGGGCTTCGTAAGCTAGCTGCAAGCTGCCTCCTGTGGCCAACATTGGGTCAGCGATGATTAATGTTTTGTCGGTCAAATCGGGTGCGGCGAGGTATTCCACCTTGATGCCCACCTCCTCATGCTTTTCATCCAAGTAATAGCGATAGGCCGAGACAAAGGCGTTGCCGGCATGGTCGAAAACATCGAGAAACCCCTGATGGAAAGGCAGTCCGGCGCGGAACACGGTGGCCAGCACAATCGCATCGTCGGGAGTGTTGGCTTTTGCTTTGGCCAATGGGGTTTGGATCTCTTTCTCGGAATAGGAGAGGGTCTTGCTCACCTCGTAGGCCATCAGTTGGCCAATACGTTGAAGATTATGGCGAAAGGTGTTGCGGTCGTGCTGGACGCGGATGTCCCTCAGCTCGGCCACATATTGGTTGAGGACGCTGTTGCTATTGGCGAAGTTGATGATTTTCATTGGTTAATGGTTTTATGGTTGACAAAGTTGAGGGGTCTATAGTTGTTAAAAGGAAGCGCCGGGTACGTCATTGCGAGGAGCGAAGCTTTGCGGAGCGACGTGGCAATCCAACCAGAACTATAGTCAGGTTGGATTGCTTCGTCGTTCCTCCTCGCAATGACGTGTCCGACGCTATCATTACTTCTACAAGCAAAAGACCTTACCAAGCGAAGAGCGGATAGTCCTTCATCATCTTGTTGACCTCGGCCTTGACGGCGTTGATCTTGGCATCGGGAGCGGTCTTGGCAACCGGGTCGATGGCGCTAATGACGTCGTCGATCATCTCTACGATGATAGGCATCTTGTCCTCCTTCAGGCCACGGGTGGTGATGGCGGGAGTGCCAACACGGAGACCAGAGGTGAGGAATGGTGAACGGCTGTCGAACGGGACCATGTTCTTGTTGACGGTGATGTCAGCCAACACGAGGGTGTTCTCCACCATCTTGCCGGTGATCTCCGGGAACTTGCCGCGGAGGTCGATGAGCATGGAGTGGTTGTCGGTACCGCCACTGATGACTTGGTAACCTTTGTCGATGAAGGCTTGTGCCATGACGGCAGCGTTCTTCTTCACCTGAAGGATGTACTCGAAGTACTCGTCGGAGAGGGCTTCGCCGAAGGCCACTGCCTTGGCGGCGATGACATGCTCCAGAGGACCACCTTGGATGCCCGGGAACACGGCACTGTTGAGCAATGCGCTCATCATCTTCACCTCACCCTTCGGGGTGGTACGGCCTTGAGGATCCGGGAAGTCTTCGCCCATGAGGATCATACCGCCACGGGGACCACGGAGGGTCTTGTGCGTGGTGGTGGTCACGATGTGGCAATAGTCTAAAGGATCGTTGAGGATGCCTTTGGCGATGAGACCAGCGGGGTGGCTGATGTCGGCCATCAGGATGGCACCGACTTGGTCGGCGATGTCACGCATACGGGCATAGTCCCAGTCGCGGCTGTAAGCGGAAGCACCAGCCACGATGAGTTTCGGCTTGCATTCGAGGGCGATCTTCTCCATCTCGTCGTAATCGACACGACCGGTTTCCTTGCTGACGTGATATGCCACGGGTTTGTAAAGCATACCAGAGGCATTTACCGGGCTGCCGTGTGAGAGGTGGCCACCATGCGACAGGTCGAGACCCATAAAGGTGTCACCAGGTTGCAGGATGGCTTGCATCACTGCCATGTTAGCTTGGGCGCCTGAGTGAGGCTGCACGTTGGCGAAGTTGGCATCAAAAAGTTCACAGGCGCGGTCAATAGCCAGCTGCTCGCTTTGGTCAACGATTTGGCAACCGCCGTAGTAACGCTTCCCAGGATAACCCTCGGCGTATTTGTTGGTCATCACGGAGCCCATGGCTTCCAACACTTGCTCACTGACAAAGTTTTCTGAAGCAATCAGCTCGATTCCATGCATCTGACGCTCTTTCTCTTGGCGAATCAGATCAAAGATTTTCTCGTCTCTTTTCATTATTTGATTATTAAGATTTAAAGATTCTTTTTCCGAGTGCAAATTTAGTACTTTTGCCGTATTAAAAAAAAGATTTTATGAAAACTATTCAAAATGCTACTATTGCCTTGATTCTGTTTGGTTTGTTTTTTGTTTCATGCAACAGAAACAAGCCTGCGGAGCCTTCTCGGGTTGACTATTCCGATACTGCTTTTTGGTATTCTTTTGGTGATGAAAGCCATGCGGCGGATGTCTTCTACGTGTATCCCACGGTCTCCACGATTTCCTTTGAAGATAACGATTCGTCATGGTTTGCGGATATCACTATCCCTGAAATAAGAGAGGAGGCTAATGAGAATCAGCTTTTCAACAAGATGCTTTATGGCGAATATAACTTCTACGCTCCATATTATCGGCAGATGATCTTCGAGGCCTATCTGCAACCCGCGGATACGCTGGCGAAACTTGCTCAACGTGCAGCTACCGACATCAATGATGCTTTCCAATACTATATGGAGCATTACAATCATGGCCGTCCTTTCTTCTTGATGGGTCACAGTCAGGGTTCACAGCTAATTATTGAGATGTTGAAGCACGGCATGACCGAGGAGCAGCGCAACCAGATGGTGGCCGCTTATTGCATTGGCTATCACGTCACTGCGGAAGAACTGGCGCAATATCCCGAAGCCTTGAAACCTGCCACTGACAGTCTTATGTCGGGTTTGGTTGTTTTTAATTCAGTGACCGATCCCTCAGCCATCGGTTTCGTCTCGCAAGGTGATGTGGTCGGTGTCAATCCCACCACTTGGAACATGTCAACTGATACTATTCCTGCAGAGTTCCATTTAGGCATGGCCAAGTACAATGCGACCCGTGATAGTGTGTTAATTGTCCCTTGTCCAACCCGCACCTATCTTTATGACCATGTTACCGTCTGTCCCGACCTCAATCCAGAGATGGTCTTCATCCACGCTTACGAAGCGATGTTCCCCCGCGGCAACCTTCACTTCGCCGACTCCTGGCTCTTTGGCGGCAACGTCCTGGAGAATATGCGGTGCAGGCTGAATGCGATGCGGTAGCTATGATATCCACCCGCCAATAATTTCAATCCACCACCCGTCTTTTGTTCTTTTTATCAAGAATGAGTTTCCTCCTGTACCTTGGCTATATTTGATCAAATAAGTATCTTCCTCGTCATCCACTTTGAACATGGGGGTCATAAATAGCTCATCCAGCTTATCATTGTATTTTTTGTTTTTTAGGAACTCTTGTTCTGACAGCACAATGATTCTATAGTTATGGGGTTGAATGGCTTTGAGATCTGGATCGTCGGTCACCAGCATTACGGTGGGGGTGTCTTCTTTGGCAAATTGTACTTCTGGGTTTTCGGAGAAAGGTATGATTTCTCCCCGCAAAATCGTGTCTCGACGAGAGCCATCCTCTGCTTCGATAAAGGCTCTGAAAATTATTCTCTTGTCTCCATTTATGATAGTTTCAAAAGCCGAGGCCTTTTCTGTTCTTGGCAGAGCACAACGGGGGTTCGCATCTTGATTGTCGGGTATCCCATCGCCGTCGGTGTCGCGGTTGTTTGGATCGGTAAAGAATTTAGCTTCAACAATATCGGTAAGGCCGTCTTCATCCGTGTCTTTACGAAGAGTTTTTAAATCAATGATCAATAATAGTCCGTCCTTAACAAGTTGAAAATCAGGTTCCGGACCTGGATGCATGAACGGCTTCATTTGACGAAGAAGGCAGGCCTCTACCTGCAAGTCCCCTTGTTCATTGATTAAAGGATGTTTGGATTCTCCTTTGATATACAGAGGTTGTTTCTGAACAATTCCCGTATAATAATATTCCCAATTTTCCCCGTAATCCTCGGAATAAGCCACCCAAACACCGGGTTCCCCGTGGGAATAATTTTCATACCAACCGCTTTCATAGACAACGGCCTCAACATTTTCCTTCTTTTCATACCTGATGACTTGTCGCTCATCTACTTTATCAATAATGCTTGAGCCTGGCTTAAACATTATTTCCAAGTACTTAGAGAAATAGGGCTGATTGTCATTCTTCTCGTATGGAGTGTAGTCATCTGTTTTTCGGAATTCAAAAAAGGGATTTTGATAATTACGGATGGTCCTGCGACTTACTTTTTTGAAGTAATATAGGTGAGAGGTCTTTCTTCTTTGTTTATAATAGGCATCATGTTCCTGGCTTGGATATGACTGTGCGAACATGAACGCAGGTAACAAAAGGAATAATAAAAATGGGAATAACTGTTTTTTCATAGTGGGATTAATTTATGATGACTGTTCTTCTGTTTGTGAGAGCAAAAATATGGATAAAAGCTACAAAAAGTATCTTCCTCATCGTCGAGTACAGTTTTTTCTTGATATTTTGATGTTATAGTTTGTTGTATTTCAGAATACTAATAAGAAAGTGAATATAGTAATAATCAAAACATATTATTGAAGAAATCAACGATAAAGTTTGCTAAACAGAAAACTATTTGTATATTTGCAGCGTGAAAACGAAGGACAATGGCAATAAGGGTCACATATTTGCAAGAGGCTCGCGATTTTCTGCGGGAAATTGAAGTTGATGCGGCGAAGAAACTGGCCTTTAATGTGAAAAAGGTTCGTATGGGGGTGAAAGACACGAAAATTTTCAAGAAACTCAAAGGAACGGAAATTTGGGAGTTCCGCATATCGCACGCTGGCAACTGTTATCAGTTGTTTTCCTTTTGGGACAAACGTACCGAAACATTGATTGTGGCTACACATGGCATTGTAAAAAAGACGCAATTGACTCCAAAGAAGGAGATAGCGAAAGCGGAAGCGATACGAAAGGACTATTTTGATGGCAAATGAAACATTACTTGATATGAAACAGTACACTGAAGAAGAAGTTCTTGACGAACTTATTGGCAAAGAAGGGACACCTGAGCGTGATGAGTTTGAGGCCAAACTAAAGAAAGAAGTTGACGATTACTTCATTGGCGAAGCTATCAAGAAGGCTCGCAAGAAGCAGGGACTGACCCAGTCGGAACTTGGCGAGCGCATGGGCGTGAAAAAGTCCTTCGTTTCGAAGATGGAGAACGGTCATGGCATGGCTTATTCGACTTTCGTCAGAGCATTCCAAGCTTTGGGTGTCACCTCCGCCAGTCTCGACCTTGGATCATTTGGTCGTGTCTCACTTTGGTGATGACCAGCGTTACCAAATCCACAAGCCGAGTCATTCAATCTTATCTAGAATTCCACGTATTATTCCCAAACTATATCAGTTAAGGTATTTCATTTTGCCATTTTTTGTTAATTTTGCGACCAAAATAAACCCAAACAGATGAAGAATTTTGTAGAAGAACTCCGCTGGCGCGGAATGCTGGCACAGATGATGCCAGGCACGGAAGAACTCCTTCAGAAAGAAATGGTGACGGCTTATCTCGGTACCGACCCTACCGCCGACTCACTGCATATCGGTCACCTCTGTGGCATCATGATGCTCCGCCACTTGCAACGTTGCGGTCATAAACCCATCATCCTCGTAGGTGGTGCCACGGGTATGATTGGCGACCCCTCCGGCAAGAGCCAGGAACGCAACCTACTTAACGAAGAGACTTTGAGGCACAATCAGGAATGCATCAAGAAACAAGTCTCCAAGTTTCTCGACTTCGAATCCAAAGAGCCCAACGCCGCTGAGATGGTCAACAACTACGACTGGATGAAAGACTTCACCTTCCTCGACTTCGCCCGAGAGGTGGGCAAACACATCACCGTCAACTACATGATGGCAAAGGACAGCGTGCAGCAACGTCTCAACGGCACCGCCCGCGACGGCCTCAGCTTCACCGAGTTCACCTACCAGCTGCTGCAAGGCTACGACTTCCTCTGGCTTTACCAGCACAAACACTGCAAGCTGCAATTGGGTGGCAACGACCAGTGGGGTAACATCACCACAGGTACCGAGCTGATTCGCCGTACCCTGGGATTTGAGAATGAAGCCTTTGCGCTGACTTGCCCCTTGATCACCAAGGCCGACGGCAAGAAGTTCGGCAAGACCGAGAGCGGCAACATCTGGCTCGACCCGAAACGCACCACGCCTTACAAGTTCTATCAGTTCTGGCTCAACGTCAGCGACGAGGACGCCGAGAAATACATCAAAATCTTCACCTCGCTGGAGAAAGAGGTCATCGATGCTCTTATCGAAGAGCATAAGCAAGACCCGGGTCGCCGTGTGCTGCAAAAACGTCTCGCCGAAGAAGTCACTGTGATGGTTCACTCGCAGGAAGCCCTCGACGCCGCTATCGAAGCCTCCAACATCCTCTTCGGCAAAGCTACCAAGGATGCTTTGGTGAAACTCGACGAACAGACCTTCCTCGACGTGTTCGACGGTGTGCCTCAAGAGCATGTCGCTTTAGAAGACCTTAAAGCAGGCATTCCGATTGTCGACTTCATGGCAGTCAACACCCAGATCTTCCCTTCCAAGGGTGAGGCTCGTAAGATGACCCAAGCCAACGGCGTGAGTGTCAATAAGGACAAGGTCACTCTCGACAAGATGATGACTCCCGAAGACCTCATCGACGGTAAATATATCCTTGTTCAGAAAGGCAAGAAGAACTACTATTTGGTGGTGGTGGAATAAGTGCGTTTCAACGGCATTTTTCCCCATTTCGTCTATTTGTTTTTGTGAGAGGAATTCCGGATTGCGTACCTTTGCGTCATGATCAAGCGTAAAAGCAAATCGGAATTCCTTTCTTTAAAGGGCATTCTCCTGCTCTCTTTGGGCATCAGCGTGGGTTTTCATCTCCTCTTCACGCTCTCCGCTTTTTTTGGCAACACCTTATTCTTCCCCGAGGTGAAACAGGACCCGCAGCGTCATTTCCATCTCTGGAGGATTGTGTTGTTCACGGTGTGCAATTTCGTGATGGTCTTCCTGCTTTTCCTTTATAATCGCAAGATGTACCGAGTCGATTTCAGGAAAAAAGGAATGCGTGGCTTTTTCATCATCTTTGGGTCTTTGTTGATCACGGCTGCGCTGAGCATTTTTTTCACCTTTATTCCTGAGCTTGTGGCCCCTCGGGAGCATCATCCGGGCTTCATGTCACGCATCATCCGCGATGCCTTGATTCGCGACTTCTCCTTCATGGTGGTGGTGGAACTGGTGACCAAGTTGCTGCGTACCTTGTACGAGCGAAATAACATCAGGGTGGAAAATGAGGCACTTAGAGCTGAAAACATCACCACCCATTACGAGGCCTTGAAGAGTCAGATGGATCCGCATTTTATGTTCAACTCCTTGAATACCTTACAGTTGCTCATCGATACCGATACCGCTAAAGCTCACGACTATGTGCAGGAGCTCTCGCAAGTGCTTAGGGCTACGTTGCAGAACAAAGAGGTCGTCACCTTGGAACAGGAGCTTCAAGGGGTGCAGGCTTATTGCAATTTGATGCAGATCCGCTATGGCGAAAACCTGAAGTTTGATATTCAGATTGAACAAAAGTATTTTCCCTACATGGTGCTTCCGCTTTCCGTACAGGGCTTGGTGGAAAACGCTGTCAAGCATAATGTAATCAGCGCCAAGCAGCCTTTAAAGGTGAATATCCACACCGTTGAAACGGGTTTTTTGAAAGTAACCAACCCCATTCAACCCAAGATTATGGATGAAGCGGGCAACGGCATCGGTTTGCAGAACTTGATGGAACGTTACCGTCTGAAATGGAATGCGGAGGTTGGGATTATGAACGACGGACAGTGTTTTGAAGTAACTTTGCCATTGATTGACCCCAAAGAATAAAATGTCATGAAAGCTCTTATCATCGAAGACGAAAGTATAGCGGCGCAGGCTCTTGAGTCGCTCATCAAGGAAACCGATCCGGAAGTGGAAATCCTCGCGGTGATTCAAACCATTGAGGACAGTGTGGCGTGGTTTGAAGAAAACGCCATGCCCGACTTGGTGTTCATGGACATCCATCTCGCTGACGGCTCTTCGTTCGCCATCTTTGATAAAGTTGATATCACCTGCCCGATCATCTTTACCACCGCCTACGATGAATACGCCTTGAAGGCTTTTGAAGTCAACAGCATCGATTATCTGTTAAAACCCATCAACAAAGGAGATTTGGAACGGGCTTTGAACAAGTATAAAAGTTTCGCAGATCATGCGCCGAAGAGTGCTTTGGATGGACTGCTTGAGCAGATGGGAGGGTTGAAAAAGAAATATAAGACCTGTTTCCTGATTCCAGAGCGTGACAAACTGATCCCTTTGGCTACCAGTAACATCGCGTATGTGTTTATTGACACTAAGACGGTAAAGGCTATTTCTTTGGATGGGCATACTTATTATCTGAACCAAACCCTTGATGAAATCATGGCTCAGCTTGACCCCGAGGTCTTTTTCCGTGCCAACCGCCAGTTCATCATCTCGCGACACGCTGTCAAAGACCTCTCGGTATGGTTCGGCAACAAGCTGGCTGTCAACCTTACCGTTCCCGTTCCCGAGAAGATTATCGTCAGCAAGGCGAGGGTAGGGGAATTCAAAACTTGGTTTGCTGAGTGATTTTTGTTGAGTTGTTGAACTGTTGAGTTGTTGATTTGTTTATCTTTGTTTGCGAATTCAATTACAACTCAACAACTCAAAATATGAAAATCGTATTCCTTGAACCCCTTGGTCTGAAGACCAATGTTATAGAAGAGGCCTGTGCCGATTTGAAGAGGCAAGGCCATGAAGTGGTCATCTATCCTGACCGTAACGAGAATCTCGAAGAGCTGATCCGCCGCGCCCATGATGCGGAGGTGGTCATCGAGAGCAACATCCCCTTGCGAAAAGACTTTTTGGATGCCTGCCCGAAGCTGAAGATGCTCTCCATCGCCTTTACTGGACTTGATCATATCGACATGGAAGAATGCCAACGACGTGGCATCGTCGTGAAGAATGCCGCGGGTTATTCCACTGAGGCGGTCGCGGAGCTTGCTATTGCCATGATGATTGATGTGTATCGCAAGGTGTTGGAGAACGACCGTATCACTCATGAATGCCAACGTAAGGGCATCATGCCGGGTCGTGAGATTGGTGGCAAGACCGTGGGTGTCATCGGCATGGGCAACATCGGTCAGCGGGTGGCTAAACTTCTCAATGCCTTTGGCTGCAAGGTGTTGGCTTGGAATCGCACGCCAAAGACGGTAGAAGGAGTGACCTTTGTGGATAAAGAGACGCTGCTGCGAGAATCCGATATCGTCACCTTGCATATCGCTTTGAACAACGAGACCCGCGACTTCATCACCGAGCGGGAGCTGATGCTGATGAAGCCTTCGGCTATCCTTATTAATACAGCGCGAGGACCTGTCGTGAACGAACAAGCCCTCGCTGTTGCTTTGAAGTCGGGGATTATTGCTGGTGCCGCCACCGATGTGTATGGTACCGAGCCGCCTTTGAAAAAGGACAACCCCTTGTTTGATGCGCCCAACCTGGTGATGTTACCTCACATCGGCTTTGCCACTGAGGAAGCCTTTGTCCTTCGGTTGGGCATCGTCATTAAGAATTTAGAATTTTGAATTGAGAATTTAGAGAGTCCACGATTCGTCTCCCTCTAAATTCTCAATTCTAAATTCTCAATTTCCTTGGTAAGTGTTGCCATTCAGGGTTTGGATGAACTGGATGGCAGCATTTTTCACGCTTTGGAAGTCGTTGTTGAGTGAGCTGGAGCAGTCGAGGACCAGCATGACGATGGCGCTTCTGAACTCTTCAATCTTGTCGGTGTTGCCAGAGGGTGAGAACTCGCTGTTGATTTGCCAGGTCTCGGTGCTCGGGATCCATCTCCATTGTTTGGTGAAGGTAGTCTGAACCTCTTGGCCTTCAGTGGTGTAGAGGTTGTTGAAGGTGAAGTTGTCGAACATGCCTTCAGAGGTAGCATAGACGGCTAACTCATTGTCGCATTGGAGTCCCACATAGTTGATTTCATAGAGGATGCCCTGGTTGTTCTCCACCGTGTACATAGCCTCGATGTATTGTTGGGAATCCTCGGCTTTCTCGACATTGTCGAAGGTGAAGCGAATCATGGTGCCTGGGTTCGGGGCAGGGGTCTTCAGCGTGACGTTGTACTGGTAGCTTTGGCTGTACAGGTTTTGAGCGATTTGGGAGAAGATGTTGCCAACCTCGCTCATGTTACCCACTTCGTAAACGTTGTCGTTGTCGCTGGAGAGCTTGATCAGGTTTTGTTGGAATTCGGCCACATCGGTGACATCAGAGCCTCTCACGCCGATGGTATAGGCTGAGATGGGCACTTGCTGTTCGCCGACCTTGAGGGTGTGAATTCTGTTGTGCACCGCTTCAAGGTAAGCTTCTTCACTGGAGTAGTTGTCGTTCAAACGGTATGAGCCGAGGTCCAGACCGTCGGTGAAAGTCACTACAGAGACGTTGATCAGGTCTTGTGGTGGGGTGACGGCTTCGATTTTGTCGAGGGCGGTGTTCACGGCATGGTAGAGGGCGGTGCCGCTGGCCATGCTGAGTCCGTTGACGAAATCAATCATGTCTTGCTTGTTAGCGTCGTTCAACAGCTTCATTGTTTTGGTGTTCAACTCGCTGTTAAAGCCAATGATGCCGACATAAAGGCCTTCCTTGCTGGTGTCAGGTTTGTCTTTGAAGCAGCTGGTCAGGCAGGTTGTCATTCCAAGCAGCAGGGCTGCCATTACAATCAGATTTCTTTTCATGATAGTATTTGTTTAAGGTTTGTTTCAATGTTTCAAAACGCAAAGATAGTAAAATTATTTTATATGGGTGGATGCGTTCTTGAGTTTCCTTTTTTATTCATGGGTGAACGTAAAAAAAGAGGGTGACTAAAAAGTAGTCATCCTCTTTTTTTTATTTTTTGATAAGAAAAAAATGGTTATCTTGTTAAAAAATAACGAGATAACCATTGTTTGTATCGATTTATTTCTTATATTTGTAGTGCGA
>JAEEGH010013673.1_pt1 | contig 17961 bp, 15 predicted proteins | sample 9134181 | NCBI WGS metagenome assembly JAEEGH01 (sample SAMN16246544, study PRJNA631951) | gut metagenome | biome: gut microbiome; feature: rumen; material: DP-attached | host: Bos | place: Iran: Karaj | collected 2018-10 | reverse complement strand
CCTGGTTATAGTAATAGTGGTTTGCACTGTCGCAATTCGAATAAGAGAAAGAAAGACCTGTACCGGAGCCACTTATTATTGCCCATTTTTGAACAACATGCGGATAACTGCCGGTATACGCGTATGTGTCGCTGGTATAGAAAAATACACTGCTTCCTATTTCATATGTCCAATCTCCAGATCCATCATTCTGCCTTGCCCTTCCGCCAGCACCCATCGCCACGTAATTTTCATTGCAATTGAATTTGACACCGTTATACTCTCCGGTAATCCATTGGCGATTGCTGGCATAGAAAAGCTCCTGAACTTCGGCATTGGTGGGCTTACGCCACCCCGTCCATTCAGCCGGGATTGCGCATTGGTTGGTAGTTCCTGCCCAAGCGCCTGAAATCAGGTTGTCGAAGTTTCGGTCATAAGAATATTCACCACCTTCGCCATGGTTTACATTGTATTGTGCCCATTTTACGCTCAAACCCAAGTCTTTCCAACTCTGGTCGGAAAGTGTACCCGTAGAATTCGATTTCACCATCGCATCGCTCAGTGTGAAACTCTTACCATAGACTGTTCCCGCGCTATAGTTTGCAGTTTTCGTGGATACCAAACGTGTATAACTCTTATTGTCTATATCAAAAGCGTGCGCCATCAGGCTGGTAGTTGTTTGCTGATACACGGCAAAATACCCAGCATAGTTATTTGATCCCGCATTCGATGCTTCTGTATAAACAGCGCTTGTTGTAGGATTGCTGCCAGTTACTGTGCCGTTTGCTGCAATAGTTACGGTTTGATACAAACCGCCGGCAGAGTCCATGCCTATCGACTCGATACCTTTTGTTGAGCTATTGAAAGTAAATCTAATGTAACTCAGGATATGTGTCGTGAGTCCGGTAATGGTAGCACTCGTCTGGTCATTCGTCAAGACCACGGCATCACCTTTGAGGATATCATGTTTCAACACATCTGCAAGGGTACTTCCGCCGGGATTTGTCAAGTCAAGGCTAATCACACCCGCAGAGACGCTGACGAAACCTTCTGTAAGCGAGCTTGCACTCACAGCATAAGGAATATATGTTCCTGCTGTTACGGGGTCGCTGGACACAAATGTTCCGCTGCTGGTTCCAATTCCTCCACTGATTGTGAGTGTAATGGTTGTTCTATCGCTCTTGATTAGGTAAATCTTATCTCCTGTTTCCCAAGTTGCATCCGTAGCACCGAATGCCACCTTTGTCTTGGGATCATCTGTGCTGACTTCAGAACTTTTAGTAACCGCCGAAACGGTGAGTGTTATCTTTTCGTTTCCGTTAATCTTTTCTGTTGAGTTTTCCGGCTCTAATTTTTCCTGGCTGCATCCGGCAACAACGGCTGCCATAATAATCATAGATGCAATAATAAATGTCTTTTTCATAGCGCTACCAAATACTGCTTCCGTTATCATCTGCATCATTTTCATCTACTCCAGCTCCATAAAGAGTGACGTTATTACCACTAAGGGCGCAAATAGCACCCGCATGTACCACCTCGACCACTTCGGTCGCAGGCGCTTCATAAACTTGTTTCTGATTGGCTTCCATATCGTTTATTAATTTGTAATGTTCTGCATTTGCTTCTATAAAAGTACGCGCGCGATGCGTTAGGGCACTTTGCAAACTCAACAAACCGACATGTCATTTTGGAAAATAAAGTGGCATACAAAGAGGGTGACTAAAAAGTGGTCACCCTCTTTTTTGTGTCCTGATGAGGCTTGAGCTCCAGTTCCGAAGGTAATATGCTTTTCAGACGCTGGATTCTACTCTGAAGTGCAACGCTTTGAAGCGTGACAGTATAACTTTACTGCCATAACCAGAAAAGCGACAGAGGATGGGATACAAGCATTTGACAAGGGAGCAGCGATATACGATTGAGGCGTTGCTGCAAACACCGATGAGCCTGAGGGAGATAGGGGAAGTGATTGGAGTCAGTGCAGGCACGGTGAGCCGTGAGATTCGCAGGAACTGCGATATGCGTGGTTACCATCGGTACCGATGGCAACTGGCTCAAAAGAAGTACGAAAGGAGGATGAAGGTAAGGCGACACTACCTGAAGTTCACTGACGAGATGAAGCGGACGGTAAGGCGTTTCATCATCTACGGCCAGTATAGTCCGGAGCAAATCTGCGGCCGGTTCCGGTTGAAGGGGGAAGAGATGGTATGTGCGGAGACGATCTACCGGTGGATCTGGCAGGAGAAGCGCCGGGGCAACGACGAGTTGGCGCGTAGCCTCAGGCATGGCGGGCGACGGAAACGAAGACGTGACAGCCTATACAGACCCAGGGGAATCATCCAGGACAGGGTTGACATATCGCTGAGGCCGTCTATTGTAGATGAGAAGAAGCGCAACGGTAAGGATGTACTTTTTCATCATTATACAGTGGTGTTTTTCTAAATTTCTCTGTAATCCGCTTCCCAGTCGTAGTCGACTTCCGGTTCTGGACGATTATTTATCGCCGGGTCGAATTCCTGAAAGGGGCATAGAAGCTCCGTAGCGGTCATCTCTTCTATGATCTCTTGGATGTAGGCTGGCAATCCCGGATACAAATTGTAACCGATCTGATGCTCCAGCCAGTTAATGCTGTGGCTGAAATCATAGATACGCTTACCATCCACAATCCCGTCCGGCGGAATCACGAACGCGATGGATTTCCATCCCAAATCGGTACGTGTTTTTTTGCATGCGGCGATAAACCATCCGCCCTTACACGGCCCATAAACGATATCGACAGTGCCTTTGGGCTTCTCTCCCAACCATTTGCGAAACAGATTCAAGATGGTGCCAAAATGCTCAGGTAGGGCGGGATCATCGGACTTCATTTGCCACATAGTCCATCTTGGAACCGCCTTGATGGAATCAGCGCCCTCCCAGCATTCCTCCTTGTATCTGACGATGGCATCAATTCTTCCATCCGTCCGAATCGGAAGTCCCAGCGAAGGTAGGTGCTTTCGGCTTGCCCTTGCCTGAATTTTGGCAGGGCTGAGCACCTCCTGCGCCGATAGCGAAACGGAAAGAGCCAATAGAAGACTTGCGATATACAGGGCCTTGCTCACAGTCAATCGTCAATGTAAAACTCCTTCAGCGGCTGATACCCCAGTTCCGCCATCAAGCTATCCCAGTTTTTGGGCAGCTCGATTTTGACTGTCGCATAACCGCCTCCAGGCATGGTCTGCACTTTGTTGCGGGACGCGTCGCCGGTGATGAGGAAGGCTGTCATTCCGCGCTTCATGGTGGGGATGGTCATCTGCTGGCTTTCTGGAGAATCGTACCACTCCGGGGTAGGTGTCATTTCGCCACCCTCATCCTTGCGGATATGGCCCTGATACTGCCTCAGATTGTGCTGGCCGCCGTCTTTGGCTCCGCCCGGATTTGCGTAATAGTTGGCAAATGCCCTTTCTCTCACCGGACGGCGGGATTCATCAATCAGGACCTTCTCCAGTGCTTCCGGACTCTTGTATTTCCGGGCAAGGATGGCAGCCACCGGTTCCGTCATCAAGATTGTACGGAAGGTGAACTGGCGTCCACTGCCCAGGGCGAACTGGCTGCGCTCGCTGATGTCCCAGGCAATAAGTTCCATAACCTTCTGGGGATTGGGCGTAGAGGGTGCCATATTATTCCCCCAAAGTAATGAAGAGCCCAGGGTGATGGTGTTGTCGTTGAGGTCGAATCCTTTGCGGACGTGATAGGGCCTCCAACCGACACGAAGGCAGGCGGCATCGTCCTCCACCATGCACCAGGACATCGGATATCCAAATGTACCCATCCGGTCCTGCTTCACATAATAGCCGCAGAGGTTCATCAGAGCAAGATTCATAAAGCGGCCGATAGCCATGTTCGCCGCCTCGTTAATCTGTCCCTGGCCGCTGTCTATACCTAGTTGCCGGGCCACCGGTCCATTAATCCAACTATAAGGGATCCAGGCATGCGTACTGGCCAGCGTCCTGCGGAAATTCCCGTCTCCAAGGCCCTTCGTCAAGGCAATCAGAATAGGCATATATTCCGGCTTACAGCCCGCCATTAAGGCATTCACGGCCACGTGCCATACCTTAGTATCCCTGTGCGCAATGGGGAGAATGGCGACAGTCTCATCCCACTTCATATCGGTATACTTCAGGAAGGACTCCACTTTTTCGAAGGTTGGCGGAACGATGGGGAGGCCGTCGGACCACTTCATGTCCTTGAAATACTCATTGATTTCATCCAGCGTGCCGAAGAAGGCATCGTCACGGATATCGCCCTTATTGCCGGAAATACCTGCAGAGCGTTCCTCTTCGCTGATGGGCTTGGTGAGCGCCTCAACAATCTGCGGCCAAAGGATCTCGCACGTATTCTTAATCAGTTCATCTGCCGTATGAGTTGCGAAAGCCCCAGGATACTGCGCCACGCGCATCACGGGAACTCCGTTGTTGAGGGCCGTATATTTGGCCTGGTCCACAAAGCCGGGGCCGGCGATAATCACCGAAGGAATGCCCAAATACTCGGCGGCGATGCAGGACCCCGTCTCCTTGGGTGTGCAGAGCCCGCAGCCACCGTTACCGGAAATCACGGCATCCACCTTCATCTCTTTGAGTTTTGTCTGGAATTCTTCTTTTGTCTTTCGCGTCACACCAGGAGCAGGATAAGGGCCTGCAATCCCGATTTCATCCAGAAGGATGACCTTTGCCGACGGATAGTTCTCCAGAATGAGCCGTTTGATTTCGGGATGCGTAACCTTTGTCATAAAGCTTACGCCCACCACGGCAATGGTCTTTCCGTCCAGTGTCTGGAGCCTCGGAGCCTGCTGAATCATCTCCACAGAGGACCGGCCAACTGGACTGACCACGGCAAAGCCAGGCTCTTCCTTTACTACAGGTGCCGGAGTAATGGTCGATTTCTTTATGGAGGTGGCCGGTTTTGTCTGTGACGGTTTAGGGGTAACGGCAGCAGATGCTGCTGGTGGAGCATCGGCCAGTTTGCAGGTCTCATCGCATACGATGCGCTGGGCATTCATTTCAAGACAAAAGAAAGAGCAAGCCAATGCTATAACAATGGTGCGAAGCGGATGAGATTTCATACGGAACGGGAATTGAGTTCATCTGTTAGATGCAGATATCAGGCAAAGGTTAAATCAGCATCAACGACTCACGATAGCCCCCGATTCCTTAGCTCCCGCTCTGGGCACGAGAAAGGCAAAAACCGCCGGCATTTTATCGAACGCTGATAATTTGCCGGCGGTATCCTTTTGTTTGGGGAAGGTGGAATAAAAGCCCCGACTAGCGGGGAGACGGCACTACTTCGCCGGCTCCCACTTGCAGCGGACGGGCGAGACGATCGCGTTATTGTTTGAGTTGTTTGATGATATCGTCCAGCATGCCGAACAGGCCGGGAAAGGTTTCCGGCGTGACGCTCTCGCAGAGGACGGCGTTGCCGACGGTCTCGGGGACATCGGTCAGTTTCCGCTGGAGGTCACGGCCCTTTTTCGTCAGTTTCACAATCATTTGCCGGGCGTCCTTCTTGCCTTGGCTGCGGGTCACAATGCCTTCGGCCTCCATCCTTTTCAGGAGAGGAGTGACGGTATTGGTCTCCAGCATCAGACGCTTGGCGATGTCGTTCACCGGCTGTCCGTCCGTCTCCCACAGCACCAGCAGCACCAGGTACTGCGGATACGTGAGGCCGTGCTCACTCAGCAGCGGGTAGTATGCCTGCGTGATGAGGCGTGAAGCCGTGTACAGCCTGAAACAGAGTTGGTTCTCCAGCTTGAACTTTTCTTCCATTATAACATTTCCTCAATGTCCTTCTCAAACGAAGCGGGTTCCACCACGGGCGCAAAGCGCTTGACGACGGTGCCGTCGCGGTTGATCAGGAACTTGGTGAAGTTCCACAGGATGTCGCTGTCCTTCTCCACGCTCTTGCTGAGGCCTTTCAGCAGCTTGTGCGTGGCCTTAGCCTTGAGCCCCTTGTACTCCTCAGTGGGAGCAACGGATTTGAGATAAGTGAAAACCGGGGCCTCATCGGGACCGTTCACATCGATTTTCTTCATCAGCGGGAAGGTGACGCCGTGGTTGATGCGGCAGAACTCGGCGATCTCCTCGTCGGAGCCGGGTTCCTGGTGGGCGAACTGGTCGCAGGGGAAGCCGACGATCATCAATCCCCGGTCTTTATACTTCTGATAGAGGACCTCCAAGCCGTCGTACTGCGGGGTAAAGCCGCACTTGGATGCGGTGTTCACAATCAGGAGCACCTTTCCTTCGAACTGTGCGAAGTCAAATTCAAGGCCCTTGTTGTTAAGGGCTTTGAAATCGTAAATCTTTGCCATATTACAGCTGCTTTACGAGCCAGTTCTGATAACCGATCTTTTCGATGAGGTCGAGCTGCTCTTCGTCCCAGTACTGATCCTCTTCCTCGTCCAGCAGATAGGCCTTGGTAAGGTCGTAGGTGGTAGGGTCACCGGCGAGGGCGGGCATGGCCTTGTAGAGCGTTTCCACGCCTTCCTTCTGGAGCTTGTGGTCGGCCTCGATATAGGTCTTGGGGTCTTCGATCAGCTTGGCCTCGCTGCAGACCTTCACTTCGGGAACGACGCCGAGGTCGAGCAGGCGGTCGGTGTATTTCTCCACCCACGCCATCTCCTCGTTGTAGTGGCCGATGTACTTCTCGCCAAGCTTCGTGAAGCCCTGGCTCTTGAACAGTTGTCCCTGCATCTTGTGTACGAAAGCGCTGCCGGTAAGTTCGTTGATGATCATCTGAGAGATCTGGATAGTGTTTGTAAAGTCCATGATGTTTGAATATTAAGTTATTGTTTATGTCGTTCACGATGCAAATATACGACTTTATTTTTATATCGCAAGCGATATTTTGAAAAAGTTGTCAAAAAAGTTCAATCCCGCAGCTGAAAGAGATGCGAATTGGATTTAGCGCACCAGGAAATACCCCAAAGCGACCGAAGCGATGCCGACAATCACACTGGCGGCAATGTATCCGGCAAAACCCCACACATTACCGCCCTGCAGTATCTTATCTACAATACTCCCGATGGAACCAATAAGCAAATACGGGGTCGGCAAAATAAACACCATCTGGTTTCTTTTCAATCAGCTCCTTACTTAAAAGAACGTTCTCTATTCTTGCTATATTTGATTTGCTGCCCAAACGATATTCCTCAAGTATGCTTGAGGAGGAGAAACCTGTATGGACACCTCCATCCAAAGCCTTCAGGTAGTTCATCTGGTAGGCCGTCAAATTGGCCAGCTGACGCATAAACAACGCCGATGTCTGCCTTATCAATAGTTCATAACCACTATCAAGATTCTGCTCGGTAACTTCTCCTTCGGTCTCTATCATTACATTCCAAGCCAATTGCTGGACGTATGAGGAATATAATTGTACTTTGTCGCATAAACGACCTGCCATTTCTTCTGAAATAATCATTCCTCTTGTCCCAAAGCGCTGGATTATATAATTAATCCATTCCTCTCTGGGAATTGCTTTCAGGAAAAACATATCGCCGAAATGATAAAAGGGCATAGACTTGTCCTGAAAGAGTTTATCCATCATATGTTTCTTGCTTCCGAACAGACAGTATGAGACATTCTTCTGCAATTGCCATATGCCTCTCGCTTTTTTTTGGAATTTTTCAGTGTCAGGAAATTCACCAATTTGCTGAAACTCATCAATGCATACGACGATATTTATCTTTCGATTTTGGGCTATTTTTTCCGGGAGGTCCAGAATCTCTTCCGGTTTTTCCGTCTTGGGCCCAATACCCAAAGAAACGGAAAACTCCTGCGCCGGGTCTGGAGATAAGGCTATCTTAGGGGATAAACGCGCAAGAAAACTCTTTGCCAATGTCATAGCCTGTTCCGCCTTGGTTGCAAGGCTTTTCAGAATGATCGATGCAAAACGTTCATAAAACTCATATTCGTCACGACAGTCATAGACATCCATCATAACAATCTTGATGGACGGATCTGTGATTTGTTCACAGGCTCGATAAACCAGAGATGTTTTACCGGTTCTGCGCGGAGATATCAAAATCGTGTTCACTCCGGCCTCAAAATTCATCTTCAAATGCTTGGTTTCGGCCTTCCTGTCAGTAAAATTCTCCCCAAAGACAGCGGTTCCATATACAAACGGTTTACTCATACGTCTATCTGTTTTCGCAAATATAGCACATTTCTTTCGTTCCACAATATTGTGGACCACAAAAAAGTGGAACATATTTTCCGTGGGCTATAACGGACATGGCCGGAAACATTTTTTTTGGGGGGGTAGATAGACCGATAAATCCGAATTTAGCAATTCAGGAAGATCCGCTGTGCCAAGAGCGTCTTCCCCGTGTGGGAAGCACAGGTAATCAGAATAACCATCGCCTATTTGCATAACAGTTCCATGGACGTATATTGGGGGGTCATCCCCTGTGCCTCATAGAAGCCTTTTGCACCGGAGTTGCCTTCCCAGACGTGAAGGGTAATGTTGTGGCAACCCTTCTCCTTTGCATACGCCTTCACATAATCGAATAGTGCAGTGCCGATATGGAGGCCTCGGGCCGATTCCAAGACGCACAGGTCATCCAGATACAGCGTCGTAAGCGGCATCAGCGCTCCGCTATCCTGGTGCCGGAGGACACAGAAGACGTACCCCAAGACGGTTCCTTCCCTGTCGTACACAAAGACCGGAGTATCCGGATTATCGAAGATGGACAGAAGCTCTTCGTCCGTGTATTTCTTCCCTGACGGGCGGAACAGGTCCGGCCTGGCGGCATGATGTACGGCCAGCACCTGCCCCAGGAGCGTATTGACCGCTTCCAGGTCACGAGGCTCTGCCGGGCGTATGATATATTCTGACATAACAGAGGTATTTATCGGTTGTTGTTCTTTTTGCGTTTTCGCATTTCATCGATAAGAGAGAGCACACCGACTAATACGCCGATAATAGCCACAACCAGGCAAATCATTTGAAAATGCTCTCGTAAAAAATCCATCATAACGGCTTTGAACTATATTTTACATGACCGCTTCCAGGTCGCTTCGATCATATTGATGGCTTCCCGGCATTCTCTTTCAACTGAGCGGCACCCTGATAAGTAGGCTTGATATACAGGTTGTTATCACAGATTAGGCCGAAGATGACGCCGTCGCAATAGATGCAATAGTCGCCCATCATCTTCTTGACGGTAATCTCTCCGGCGCCCGAGCACTGGTCCACGATATATTGTACGAAATCCGCGTTACTTGCCATATGTCGAATGTTTTATAATGGCCTAATCTGATTCTCAAAGATAGTATAATTCTGATTTAGTCGAATATAAGAGAAAGTCTTATCTTTGGGAAAAAGAAACGCACTTATGAAGAAGACCGCCCTCCTGGCGCTTGCGGCGCTGATGCTGATGGCCTGCGACAAGACCGCCCCCGTCAATTACAAATTATGGTACGACTGGCCGGAGAGATATCTGCCGGACTTCAGCACCCTCGGTGCACCGGACCTGCAGGGGACCAAGTCAAACATCGACCTACGGGGATTCGACGACACCCGGAACCATTTCTGCATCCTGTTCGAGGCTCCCTTTAAGGTTCGCACCCAGGAGGAATATCAATTCACCCTGACTACGGACGATGGCAGCCGTTTTTATATCGACGGTGAATTGCTGATCGTGAACGACGGCGCCCACGGGCCCATCGAGAAAAAGGTTTCCAAGGTCCTGGACAAGGGGGATCACGACCTGAAGATCGAATTCTTCGACTTCGACAAGCTTCAGACGCTGATTTTCAAGTATTCCACGCCGACCATCGCGGAACGGGAGTATGACGACCTCGTGGAAGTCAAGGAAGACAAGATCTCCGACAACAGGAAATTTGTAAAACCCCAGGTCAGGGAGGCATACAAGCGTTTCGCAGCCTGGAAAGGAAATGACGAGACCGTGGTGTTCCCCATCATCACCGATGTCCACACGGGAGCGCGGTATTCCTACAAACACGTAGGGTTTGCCGCGGAAGCCGGCCGCAAGTTCAAGGCTGATTTCATGGCGAATCTGGGAGATATCGGCTTGAATACGTATCCGGCCACGGTGGATTCCGTGTATGCTCAATTCATCCTCGACAAGACGCTGGAAGGGATGCGCTGCTACGACGGCATCTGGCTTTATTGCCCGGGCAATCACGACTGGGACGGAGGCCAGGGCAAGTGGCTCACGGAGGAGTTCCTTTCCGACTTCTTCCAGAAGCCTTGGGAGGACGCGGCAGGCGGCAACCTCCATCTCGTCCCCGGCAGGACATACGGCTATCTGGATCTTCCCGCCAAGCAGTTCCGCGTGGTGTTCCTGAACAGCGAGTCCTCCCGCACGAAGGGGGACTACTACTATTCCTACGGAGACGAACAGCTCGCATGGCTTGCTTCGGTGCTGGATGCCACGCCCGAGGATGTGCACGTGTTGTTGCTTTCCCATTGGATGCCCCATCCGCTGGGCGCGTGCAATGAGGTGTCGATGAACCCTGTCCGCAAGGAAGATTCGTCAAAGATGATGGATCTTCTGGCGTCGTATGTCGGAAAGGTGAATCTCGTCGGACTGTTTACCGGCGACACCCATGTCAATTTCCAGGTGAATGTGGCCGGCGTGAACTACTTCGTGTCGCAGGGTTACGGCTGGAACGCCCCCGACATGCTCTTCCCCGGCCAGGACCACGCCTATTTCGATTACACACAGTCTCTCTGCATAGATGTAGTCGCCATAAAGCCGGCCACACGCGAGGTACATACCTTCCGCATTGGCGCAGGCGGGGCGGACTTTGACTATGTATTCGATTATTAAGGGATCCTTTCAGTACGCCCGGGAAAAAAGAGGATGACTGAACGGCTCAGTCATCCTCTTTTTTACGTTTAATCAGCGTTGATCCGGCTCCGGTCAGTCAAGCGGAACGGGAGAGTTGATGCTGAGATTCTTGACGCGGGTGATGGCGCTCCAATCCTGGAGATAGTAGCAAGTGAAGGCGGTGCCGCCGGTCAGATGGATGCTGGCCGGGCTGTTCGGCCTGCCTTGAAGCGACTCCTCCGGGGCTTTGCAAACGAGATCCACCGTAATCGTCCCCTTGTCAAGTATGACAGAGCCGGACACAGGGTAATAGGTAGTGCCGGAATAGGTGTTCTGAATAGAGCATCTGGAAGCAGAACCATACCTGAGCGGAATCAGGGCACCAATCTGAGCTTCGGTCCCGAAGGTATAGGTACCATCGGGGACGGGCGTGGAGCAGAAACGATTGTTGAAGTTCTTCTCGAATGACCACCCCTCACCGGCGATGACTGAAATGAACATGGACCAGGCATTGTTGAAATAGGAGTTGGAGCCGATGGCGAAAATGTTGCACTCGGTATCCGGGATGGCGGGTTTGGGGGTCGTACCATCTTCCATGACGCCGATGTTCTTACCGAACCAGTATCCTACATAAACGGTCCCTGCAGGGCCTTCCAGCGTGGCAAACACATCGTCAGCGTCATCGTGCGGATGGGTCTGGTTGTCAGTAGCCTTGCCGAGCGGGACATCGATGTCGATGCTGACCTGGACGGGATCTTCGTACACCCTATTGTAGTTTTCATCGGTGGTGTAAGGCTTCACGGTTGCGGAATATTTGAAATTCTTGGTCCCGTCTGCATTCTTGGAGACTGTCAGGACGGTCGATTCCTTGGTCACTTCGGTATACTTGAGGCTTCCGGCATCATTATACACGGAGATGCTCACATCGGAAAGGAGACCGGGATTGGCTTTCAAGATTCCCTTCGAATACTTGAGGTCGGCATCATTCTCCGCCGCTCCGAAAGTATAAGTTCCGTCCGGGAGATCTTCCAGGTTGACCTCGCCGGCGCTTGTGAAGAACGAGAAGGATGAATAAGCAACCTCATTCTTTTCCGCAGGGTTCTTACGGGGATGATAGAAACAGACAAACCAGCCGTTTGCCTTGGTGGTAAAGTGGGTGTCATACGTGTTCTTCCAGTTGACCTCGGACTGTCCGCCACGGAAATCGCCGGTCATTTCGAGTGCGCCGACATAGGAATAGCTGTGCTGCTGTCCGGCGGCATCGACGAGGATTGCCGTCACCGTATAGTTCCCATTGTCTTCTCCGACCGTGATCTCACCGTCGTAGACAAGGACTTCGCGTCCGTCAACCACAAGTCCGGTGTAATATTTGTCGATGCCGGAAGCGGACATGATCGAGAACGTATTGTCCACCTTCTTGCCGGTGGCGTCGATCTCATACGTCGCTGCAGGGACCTTGTCCACGGGGAAGAACTCGAACACACCGTCTTTCAGTTCGCCCTTCTTGTTGAGGACGAGGGTAATCTGGTCACCGGCTTCGGTGGCCATCTTGATGACATACTGCTGATGCAGGTTGATGAGATACGTCTCTTTGTCGTAAATATCCTGGCTGTTGCCGATGTAGATGGCATTGGCGCTGACGGCAGGCGTCCAGGAAGCGGCCTGAACCACCGTATAGGTCTGTGAATAACCGGGCGCCGTGATGCTGAAGCTGCCGGTACGGGGAGCGAGCTCGGTGTTGGCAGCGACGTGAACCTTCACGGTCCCTTCCTGCGGCTCGGACCGGGTGGAGAGGACGGTGATCCAAGGAGAATCCGCGGCGGGCGTGACGGCATACTGCAGATTGGTCTTTACCGGAACGAGAATGTCCTGGGCCTCCGGCGTAACGTTGAAGGTCGAAGTGGTCTCCAGGAGCGATTCCGTTCCCTGGACAATGGTGAAAACGGTTTTCACCACGCCTACGGCTACGGTGACCTTTCCGCTTCTTTCCGACCAGGTGTCGTTTTCAGCTATGGCGAGGTTCAGGGTGATGGTCCCAGCCTCTCCGGAAGTCTTGTCGGGAACGATCCACGGGGAATCGCTCGCGGCCGTCCAGGCCTTGTTCGCCGTGAAAGAGATGGGCGTCGAGGTCGCATCCTTTCCAACGGTGATGGTGGTCCCTGCGATGCTCAGGGCATCCTCAGGTTCGATCTCCTTCGGTTTGCAGGAGATTGCAGCAAGCCCTACCAGGGCTGCAACTGCCAGTAAAACATACTTTTTCATAACTAGATAATGTTATAGTTGTGTTTTTGTTCCTTTCATTCCTTCCAACTCTGACAGGAGATAACGGATCCTGTCCTTGTCGTAGCTGCTGCGTGCGGCACGCATGCCCTTTCTCAGGATGCCGCCGAGCCTTTCCATCTCAGCGATGCAGGCATTCTCGAGCACGGGCCCATAAAGGGTTTCCGATACAGGCATGGGCGCATAGAGTTGTGCCGCTTTATGGTTGTATTCTTTCTTGTTTTCCTCGTAAACCGGAAGGTGCGGCATCAGTCCACGCACCATCCAGACATCCACCAAGAACTCCTCCCCTTCCGGCAGAATTCCTTTGCGCAGGTTGCATGTGACCTCATCCGAGATGTCCGAAAGCAGCTCCGCAACGGGGTAGTCCGTTATTCCCAGTTTCGTGGAGGCCGCACTCCATTTCAGCCTTGAAGTCATGGCGTTCTGGGTAAGGGCATTGATCCGCATCAGCGTAGTAAAATCGTTGTATGCGCCGCTGAACGACTGGAGATCCTTGTTGGAATCAATGTAGTCCAGCTTGTCCAATCCATTGATGGATAAGGCAAGCGCCTTCTTCTGCTCTTCCTTGCCGACGGCCACGTATTTCCGGCCGGCAGACATATCCTGGACATACAGGCCGCCGACCATCCTAGCGAGTTTCTTGTGCTCGGCGCAGTGATGACGCAGGATCTGCTCGACCAGGACGGTCCGGAAGCTCGTGTTCTGAGGCACGGTGCTTTCGTACCAGAGCGGGACGTTGGCGGCGATATACTGTAATCTTCCAAGAGAAGTCGCATACTCCTCGAACGGGTCGTTACCCAGATCGCCCCGGCAGCACCTGGGGTCCGGAGAATCGTTGGAATTCGGAAGGTACAGGAAAGCCGTGTCTCCCGCCTTGGAACGGATCAGGGAGTCGGCAAACGCCTTGTCCGAAGCGGCGTCTGGACGGGAATAAATCCATTCGACCGCCAGGTAATCGTAGGCTCCGGGCTGATTCACCACGGTCACCACGCCTCGCTCCCGGTCTCCGGGACGGGCCAGCGTATTGAACAGCACATCGTCTGTTACGGAGGCGGTGATCCCGTTCTTCTGCGTAAAATCCGGGTCCCGCAACTGCGCGGGCGAATACGCGTAGGAGCCCGCCACATTGGCGCTCAAGCCCAGCACCCGGGCAAATGCCTGCATGACTCTGGCGCTGAGAACCTCGCAGAAGGCGTCTTCGGGGATTTCATATTCGCGCCATCTGGGATCGACATCGGAAATGCCGAACAGACCATCCATCCGGGCATAGCTTCGAAGCCCGGCGGGCACGGTAATGCTGCAGGCAGAGACAAGGCCGGTGGCCGGATCGGAAAGGGTGGAAACGGAAACACGGCCCGACGAACTATGGACGTCGGCCATCACCTTGCTTTCCAGGGGATTTTCAGCACAGAAGCCGCACGCATAGGGACGCACTTCGATCACGCTCCCGAGTCCCGCAGCCTCGAAGGTCTTGTTCCAGACGAGAATCCCCCGTTTCACGGCCTCACGCTGGACGTCGGAGAACAGGGTGTCGATATGGACTACGATCTTCTTTCCGTCGGTGATGTCCCACCGGGAAATGATCTCTTCCTTCTTGATTCCCTTGTCGCTCGAGAAATAGTTCCGGGAAGCATTGACCGTGCCGATCCGCGGATCGGCGACCCTGACCTTGACGGAGGTCTCCGGCACAAGGGTCAGCAGGGTGGCCACATCTCCATCGACCGACAATATTTCCTCCTGGACGATCTGGAGCATGCCTCCGCCCAGATCGTATTCCGGTGCAACCTTGAAGGTTACGCCTTGAAGGACGCCGATGCTGGACGGATAGGAAAGTAGTTCCTTGAAGTGCGTGAACTCCGGCTTGGGCGTTGCCTTGTGGACCATGGCATTGCCGTCCACCTGGACCTTGACCGGATTGAAAGCATCCTTGTTGGAAGGGTCGAAGAGTTTGCCTGCCTCCACTACGACGGATGTCGAATCCGCCTTGCGGTATTTGATCGGGAAGGCATAGCGCACGGGGGCGATCGTGCTATGCGACAGCGTTTCCTTCAGCGAGCGTTCGGACGACTCGGGCAGCACGACCGGCGAGGTCAGCAGCAGCAGGGAATCCGTACGGGACAAGGTGAACACTTCCCTGGCGGAAATGTCCGTCCCGCAACTCGTCCAGCCTGAAGAGCTCCGCATGAACGAGGACAGAATCACACGCCGGCCCATGAGGGAGTCCGGGATCTCCATCCAAAGCTTGTTCCCGTCCTTGTAGATGCGCATGCACGTCCCCGCACTTTTCATCCCGGCTTTGGAGATGAAAGACTCGTACGTGTCCGCACCCTGCGAAACAAGGGCGAACGACAACGCAAGTATGACCAGACACAGCTTTTTCATTACCTTACGCCGTAATCGATGATACTTCTCAGAAGCTCATAATGCCCCCGGTCTTCGCCTTTACCGGTCTTGCCGCCGATCAGCTTGCGGACTTTCATCAGTTCCGCATAGACGGTGGGCTGGCTGACATGGCCGCCGCCGAAACTGCGCGGTTCCCATTCGAACCCGGATATCTCGTCATAGCGGACCGTCCCCATCGGGGAATGCGGATTCAAGATGTCGCAGCAGTGATCCTCATAATGGATGGCCTTCGTCTTCTCACGGACCGTCGGATTCTTGAACCCGACCAGGCTCATCAGGGATTCCACATAGACCCGCTGGAAAAGCCTTTCTCCGTCGGTCAGCGTCCGTCCTTTGACGGTAGGTCTCCAGACCCTGTCGTAGAGCAGGTCCATCAGATCCTTGACCGGCAGTTCATCCGTGTCGATGCCGTCGATCATGCCGGCGGCGAAGACCTTGCCCATCAGGTTCTGTGCGATGCTCCGGCGGACGTCGTCTACCGGCGATCCGACGACGGGGAGCCTGCCGAGCACGGCCTTGTCTTCCAGCCACGCCAAGTCGGAATACAACCCGAACACTTCCTCCAGCGCCCTTACCTGGACGTCCCGGGGCACGTTCTCAAAGCGCTTCAATCCGTCTCCGGGAATGGTCTCGTTGCGATACAGGCCTTCGATGTTGTGCATCAGGTGGCCGGCGTAGCGAAGATACTGGTTCACGATGCCCAGATAGAGCTCCGTCCGGTATTTCATATCCGGGTCACTGTCATCGGAGATCCAGTCCAGGAATCCGGACATAATATACTTGAGGTTCTGTACGCCGGCGGCCGATGCGGCGAATACATCGTCACTGAGGTCTTCGACCTGGCACCGCGGGTCGAAGAAGAAGCCCATCTGCTGCTTGCCGTAGCGGTATACCGGCGACACGGCCACCGAATCCGTGATCCAGCGGGTCGTGATGCGGGTTTCCTCCTCGAAATCCGCGGCGTCGAAGACGGGTGTATAGCCCCAGCGTATGGCCCAGTAGTCGTTTTCTCCGAATGTGGGAGGACTGAGCCGGACACCCCGTTCCTTATCGCCCGGAGCTGCCACGTAATTGAAACGGGCGTAGTCCATGATCGATGCCGTGGTGCCGTGCGCCTGGCTGAATTCCGGGTCACGCAACTGCTCGATCGACCGGCAGGTGGACGCGCTCATATTGTGCATCAGGCCCAAGGTATGTCCGACCTCGTGCCGGATCACATAGGTCAGGGCGTCTCCGAGGATCTCCTGGGGGATGTCGGCGCATCGGACCTGGGGATCGGCCTGTGCGGTCTGGACGAACATCCAGACGCTCAAGAGTTTGATGACATCGTGGTAAACCCACACGGAAGCGTTGATGATCTCTCCGCTGCGAGGGTCCGTCCAGGAAGGCCCCATGGCGTTCTGGACCGCCACCGGAGCATAGCGTATGCAGTTGTAGCGTATGTTATCCGGATCGAACTCGGGATCGTCTTCCGGGAAGGGCAGGGCCCGGACGGCCTGCTTGAAACCGATGTTCTCAAACACGTCGTTCCACTGCAGGACAGCCTGGAAGATATAGGGTTTCCACCACTCGGGGAAGTTGTTGTCTATCCAGAAGGTGATGGGCTTTACGGGTTCGACCGCCTCACCCCTTCTGTAGGCAGCGGTGTCGGAGGGCTCCAGACGCCAACGGTTGACGAACCAGACGTCTTTGCTCGTGGAGTTGAGGTCCTCGACCATTTTTCTCCGGGTAAAGAAGAAGTTGATCCGGGGATCGGCGATCCTGGGATGATAGATTTCTTCCGGCAGCAGCAGGAAAGACGTCACCGTCTCGATCGTCAGCGGTATGTCCTTCTTATTGGCTTCATACATGTAGGAGCGGCTTGTCGCCACGGAAAAATTGTCATCAAAGCACTTGGCTCCGGAGATGTATGAAAGGTCTTTCTTGTAACTCTTCTTGACGGCCTGCGAGCCAAGCGGATTGTGTTCGGTAGGGTCAAGTTCCTTTCTGTCAGAGAGGAAAAAGTCGGTGGCGTCGATGACCCATCTCTTCTCGGAACCGGACGGCTTTATCTTGAATTTCTCCACGGTGGCACCGGTATGGCTGTCCGACAAGGCCTTCAGGATACTCCCGTCGGTGGAGGAGAAATCGAACGACACTTCCTTGATCCGGATGGTGCTGTCCACCCTCTCAAACTTATAGAACTTCAGGCCCCTGACGTCTTTCAGACCGACATTCCCCATCTTTACGTCACTGATGGCCCTGACGGTCGAAGCCATCGCCCAGGTCCGTCCCAACAGCGTATCCGGGAGGTCCAGGAGCACTTTCCCCTTCTCGACGGAAGCCTTGACGGACGGCTGGCTCTCCGCCCCGAGGCAGACGGGGTGGAACAGGGCGGCCAGGACCGTGAACAATACTATTCTTTTCAATGATTTCATGTCTATCTGAAAGTGGAAGCCGCGGCGGTGATCCTTCCGAATCCGCCATACACG
>JAEEGH010013672.1_pt1 | contig 17963 bp, 9 predicted proteins | sample 9134181 | NCBI WGS metagenome assembly JAEEGH01 (sample SAMN16246544, study PRJNA631951) | gut metagenome | biome: gut microbiome; feature: rumen; material: DP-attached | host: Bos | place: Iran: Karaj | collected 2018-10 | reverse complement strand
TTGATTAACAGTCAAGTGCTCTACCACCTGAGCTAGTATCCCATATTTCATTGTAAATAGCGACGTAGTAAATCCATCGCTTAGCTGGGCTAGCCGGATTCGAACCGTCGTATGCAGCAGTCAAAGTGCTGTGCCTTACCGCTTGGCGATAGCCCAAGATCGTAAGAGCTTAAGCCACATTTAGCTGGAGCTTCTACAATTATAATTCTATGCTATTTAAATAGCATATTCAAGAAAAAACGCCGATTCTCATCGGCACTAATTTCTGAAGGGTGGCTAGAGGGACTCGAACCCTCGATCTCCAGAACCACAATCTGGCGCGTTAACCAACTACGCTATAGCCACCATATTACGGTTTGATTTCAAAAAAATAAGTGTGCCCGAAGGGATTCGAACCCCCGACCCACGGCTTAGAAGGCCGTTGCTCTATCCAGCTGAGCTACGGACACACGTCAAAACGAGTTATAAAAAACTCGAAGCGGGTGATGGGAATCGAACCCACGTATCCAGCTTGGAAGGCTGGTGTTCTACCATTGAACTACACCCGCAAGTGTTACGTTACGACTTAGTCGGGGTGACAGGATTCGAACCTGCGACCCCCTGCTCCCAAAGCAGGTGCTCTAGCCAAACTGAGCCACACCCCGATTTGTTGTGTTGCCTTTTGCCGTAACGCAAGAAGTATTATATAACGATTTGAAAGGAAATGTCAACACTATTTTTACAAGTTTTTTTTCGTAATTATAAGTACTTTATTTCATGTTTTATTTGACCGTCATCATCAATAGAAAGCACTAAATAACTGGGTCTTCGACCTTCTTGTCTCGGATAGGATAAGCTGCCAGGATTAAACAAATATACATCATCTATTTTTTTTGCAACAGGTTTATGACTGTGTCCAAAAATTATTACATCCGCCCCTCTGGCAATTCCTTCGCTTCTGATACTCTCATAATCCATGCTCACATAATAATGATGACCATGAGTTACAAAAAAAGTATGTCCATCAAGTTCAAATTCAAGTTCTCTGTTCAGATCAGAAAAAAAGTCGTTATTACCTGCCACAAAATAAACAGGGCAATTGGCTGCAAGAGCAAATTTGCCCTCAGAGCCCTCAAAATCGCCGCAATGGATAATGCCATCCAAAGGCTCTTCTATATCCAGAACATCATAGAAATTCTGATCTCTCCCATGTGTATCACTTACCACAAGATACTTATGCATATAAATCAACAAAACCTTTCAATTATTTACGAAGCTCTGCACGCAGAACACTTTCCATCTCTCTAAGTGCCTTACCCCTGTGGCTGATGGCATTTTTCTCATCTTCTGTAAGCTCAGCGCTTGTCTTACCATATTCAGGTAAAAAGAAAATAGGATCATAGCCAAAACCGTTGCTGCCGGCTATTTCATGAGCTATATGGCCTTCCATCTTGCCAAGGAAGCTAAACTTTCTTCCGTCAGGAAAAACGGCTGAAATAGCACAAACAAACCTTGCTGTTCTCTCTTGTTCTGGAACGCCGTCTAATTTATCGATAATAGCCTGATTCTTGATGTCATAGGATGTATCTTTTCCCATATATCTAGCAGAGTAAATACCTGGTTCTCCGCCAAGATAATCCACTTCAAGTCCTGAATCATCAGCAAGAACGATACTATCATCCTCCGGGTTCATCTTCTTGAGACTCTCAGAAACTGATACAGCCTTGATCATAGAATTCTCAGCAAAAGTAGTGCCTGTCTCATCAATATCATCCTGAACACCAGCTTCTGCCATAGACAGAATATCCATCCCTAAATCGCCCAGAATTCTGTGTATTTCTTTAAGCTTACCCTTATTTCCCGTAGCAAAAACTATTCTCATTTCATCTCCTCAAAAGCATCCGTTATTCCCTGATATATTCCAGATGCCATTTTTCCTATATATGATTTATCTTTAAGTCTGTTCTGATCTTCCTCTACGTTCAATTCCCCAACTGATATCTTGGCAGATGGAGCCTTAGAAGCTGTAAGTACTGTATCATCCTCATATTCAGGATATACCCCGATGACATTAGTGCCTGATTTACCAGCGCATCCATTTACAAGCGCACCAGCAAACTGGGCATTATTCATCTTACGCAAAAAGAATTCATCGTTATAATATGCTCTGATGCCATCCTGACCATCCTGGCTTATATCAGCACCAATTCTGACAACGAAATCCGCCTGGGAATCCTCTATAAGCTGAAGTCTCTTAGCATCATCTACGTCAGTATCAGAAAGCCTCGTATAATAGAACTTGATAGTGTTGTTCTCAGCTTTTTCTACTTCCGTTCTGAGAGCAAGAGCTACATCAAGCGCTATATCTTTTTCCGAATATACATCAAAAGAAGCTCCTGCATCGCTTCCACCGCAGGCTGGATCCACTACAACAATCTGATCATACGCTTCGTATGGCTTAAAAAATCTGACTTCTATGGTGCTGGATTCAGTTAAAGAGCTCTCATTGGCATATAGGCCGTCAAGCTTAAAATCAAGGCACACACTTCCCGTATCATTTTCAGTAATGCATACTGCTTCATCAATGATATCAAGGTCAGAAATAACAGCATTATCCAGATAAAAGCCTTCTTCTCTACAGTCGATGTAGATTCGAAGCTCGTGGTCCACATATCTGTCTTCCATAACAATATCATCCGAGCTGACGCTCTTGGATAGCGGAATAGTAAGCTTACCTACCTGTCTGCCTGAAGTATTCTTATCCACAAGAAGGTTATAGGACTCACTACTGAATTCTCTATCCAGGTTCTGGCCTGCAGCGTCGGTAATGAGAATATGCTTGGTAGCAGATCTGTGCAGCATTACAGCAATACTTACGACAGTAAAAACAGATGCCCTGATCAACATCTTTTTCATTTCTGCGTTATTCATCTATTCTCATCCATTTCTCTTAGGTGGCTTAGGTCCCATGAACTGGTAAAAATATGTCTTGATCATACCGTTATAGATCTTACGGTTCTTGTCAGCTTTTTTACCGATATATTTCTCAGCCTGTTCAAAGCCTGTTATCAGATACATTGACCAGGCATCAAGCTCCTTGTACCTTGCACCAATAGTCTTATAAAGAGCAGGGAGTTCATTCTGCTCACCAATTCTTTCTCCATAAGGAGGATTTGTAATGATAAAGCCATATTTCTTTCTATGGCTAAGGTCAGCTATATCTCTTGCCTGGAAGTGGATCATATTCTCTACGCCTGCTTTCTTGGCGTTGATACGCGCAATATCCACCATCTCAGGATCAAGGTCATAGCCCTGAATATCCGTCTCAACACTTAAATCAATATCATCTCTGGCCTCATCACGCACATCCTGCCAGTTCTGCGGAGTAATGATGTGAGTCCAGCTCTCGGCTGTAAAATGCCTGTTCATTCCTGGCGCTATATTAGCAGCCATCATAGCCGCTTCAATAGGAATAGTACCACTACCGCAGAAAGGATCCACAAGAATTCTGTCCGCATGCCATGGAGTCAACATAATAAGAGCAGCAGCAAGGTTCTCTGCAATAGGAGCCTTGGATTCAAGCTTACGATAACCTCTCTTATGAAGAGAATCACCTGTAGTATCAAGGGCTACAGTAACTTCATCTTTCATAATGAACACTCTGATAGGAAAGCTCTCTGCATCCTCTTTAAACCAATCTGTATGATAGCTCTGCTTCATACGCTCAACGATAGCCTTTTTAACAATAGATTGTATATCTGATGGGCTAAAGAGCTTACTCTTAACACTAGATGCCTTTTTAACCCAGAATTTGCCTCTCTCAGGGATATATTCTTCCCAAGGAAGATTCTTGACTCCCTGGAAGAGCTCTTCAAAGGATTCTGCATGGAAGCTTCCAACCTTTATAAGAATTCTCTCAGCTGTTCGAAGGCAAATGTTAGCCCTGCATACAGCATCAGCATCTCCGGCAAAAGTAATTCTTCCGTCAACTGATTCAGTGATATCATATCCCAAATCGATAATTTCTTTTTTCAAAACCGCTTCCAGGCCAAAATGACATGGAGCTATCAATTCCATTTTTTTCATAAAATACTAATATAACCTCTTTATCTAAGCCACAATAACAGCAGATTTATTATATCAATGGTATTGGTACATTGTAAACTCGTCCGCGAACCGCTGAAAAAACAAGGGCCTGCCAGGTTAGTGGCAAGCCCTCATTCATGGAAATACTTATATGATTATTTTTTTACTTTTACCTTACCGGATGCATTTGCAGTGTATGTAACACCATCTACTGTAAATACAACGTTCTTGTACATAGCGCCATCTTCACCCATGTAGTATGTTGATCCATACTGGCTGACGAATGTGTTTGTTACCATCACTCCATCATCTCCAAAGAAGAATCTGTCATTACCAACTGTAGCAAACTTCTTACTGATAACCTGGCCCTTAGCATTGGAGTAATAATACTTACCATCAACCTCGTACTTGCACTCCTTGAGCATAGCACCATCTTCGCCAAGATAATATGTTGATCCATACTGGCTGACAAATGTATTTGTTACCATCTTGCCATCTGATCCAAAATAGTATCTGTTATCATCTACAGTAGAGAAGTTTCCGCGAAGGATCTGTCCCTTTTCATTAGCACGATACTTATCTCCATTTGCCTCGAAGATTCTATCAGTTACCTTATGGCATTCATCATCAAAGAAATAGATTGAACCATACTTCTCAAGGAAGCCCTTGATAGCCTTACCTTCTCCGTTCATGTAGTAAGTATAGCCATCTACAGTAGTATATGCATTTGTGATCATTACACCATCTTCCTTGAAGAAGTAATAATTTCCGCCGATCTTCTGGAGCCCTTTAAGCTTTTCGCCTTCCTCTGTAACGAAGTATACTCTGTGATACTTAGTAACAAATTCACCCTTGATTTCTTCTTCCTCAGGCTCTTCTGTCTCTTCATCTTCCTTAGCTGCATCTGAAGATCCAGAGATTTCTCTCTCATCCTTAACTGCTTCATATGAACCATCAAGACCTGCTGCAACTTCTGATGCCTCAAGGCCTGCTGCTGCAAGAGCTGCAACACCTGTATCGCTGAGCTTTAAGAAGTTTCCAAGGTCAATAGAACCATCTGCTGCACGAAGAGAAGCTGCTACTGCATAAGGATCAGAAGCGTTTGCATAAGGAGCGTCAAGAGATACGAACCAGTTATCTGCAACCTTAACTCCTTCGCTGTTTGCAGAAGCTCCATCATTCCAGAAGAAGTTCTTCTTACCATAGATGTTGTTCTTGTCCTGTGTTCCCTTAGCCTTAATGTTCTCGTTTGTGCCTGTACCTGTTGTACGGTATGAGATAACACCATCTACATAGTAGTTAGTATTAGCTGTGTCATTTGTATAAAGAGCTACGTTGTTAGCACCATTATTGAATGACATTGAGTTGTAAACCTGGATATCAGGACCAGAGTTAGAATCAATACCCTTAGCCTTGTTACCCCATGCTACAGAATTGATAAGCTTGTGAGGACCAGCCATGCTGGATCCACCCATCTTAAAGCCGTTACCATTTCCTTCGTTAGTTCCATCTACTCCGTAACCGTTTGCAAATGCTACTGAGTTCTGGATTGTAACCTGACCGATAGAGCCAGTCTCAACCTTAGCAAAGAGATCCCATCCATCATCTGCATTGTTGTATGCGATACATCCGTCAAATACAACACCATCGCCAACTGTAAGCTTAGCAGCAAATCCGTCTGCATCCTCGTAACCAGCATCAGCGTTGCTGTATGATGTACAGTTAAGGATCAGATCATAGCTTGGCCACTCGCTTCTAGCATCTGAGCCAAGGTATCTGCTAACCTGAAGACCTGTGTTACCGTTCTCATATGTACGAACATCTTCGATTGTGATATGACTTCCTGATACCTGAATACCCTTGAGTGAGTTTCCAGAATGTGTACAGTCAATACCATTTACATACCAGTAGTTACCAGCAAAGATGAATCCAGCGCACTTCTTATTGAAATCAAAGATTGCTCTTCCACCATCTGTTACAAGCTTTATTGGCTTTGAAGGTGTTCCGTCGATGCCTCTTTCAATAGTTACTGTCTTATCTAAGCTGTATGTACCCGCCTTAACAACGATTGTCTGACCTGGCTGAACATACTTAACAGCTGTGTAGATATCAACAGGGTCATTTTCTGTTCCTGCCGCATCAAACTTACCGTCTACGCTTACATAAATCTTCTCATCATCGCTGATTGTGTCATATCTTACTGTATGAACAAATTCAGCTGCATCATAAGATGAAAGTCTCTGATACTGGTCTCCGCCTGGGCAGAAGTCCTCATTTGGCTTAAAACTTACATTAAATGTGTTATCACCCTTAGCAAGCTTAACAACTGAGCTTACAACCTCATTAGCGGCTACTGCCTGATTATCAACTACCGCCTTACCCTTAGCATCTGTAATTGTAAGAACACCATCAGCGTTACCTGCATACTGAAGAGTATACTTGGCAGTATTTGAATATGTTGCTGAAATTACCTTATAGCTTGGAGCTACGTATGTTACAGGTCTCTCCTCTGCAGGAGCATCCTCAGAAGGATCGATCACTGTAAGTTCGATATTACTAAATGTTGCCTTAAAAGTTCTTGATGCAAAGAATCCAACATATACATTGCCTGAATCAAGCTTATTAAGAGCCTCTGTATCATAGAACTTCTTAACTGAAAGAACATTGTCATTCTCATCAAGATAGCTTACAAAGTATCCTGTATTGTTCTTCTGGATACGAAGTCTTATCTGAGTGAGAGGATTAGCTACTGTACCAACAACTGTTCCTGAACTTTCCTTACCAAACAGGTTATATGTGCCTGTTCCGTTAGGACCACAGCTTGTCTCGAGAGAGTACATGTGAGTTGAGAACTCGCCTGTAACAGTTGCTGTATCATTAGCCTCGAGGCGAGAAAGGTTCTCTGGTGTAACACCAATCTTCTCCTGAGCGCCAAGACCAAGCTTCATTGTGATCTTGTTAGGTGTCTCGTCAAGAGTAGCAATCTGCTTATCAGCATCGTAGTAGTACTCAACCTTAGTACCTGATGCCATGTAAGAGTTGTTCCAGAATACAGCGTTGTTTCCGTTTACTCCAACTCTGTCGGCAGCCATAAGACCAAAGCCTTCCTGACCGTTTGTAAATGCCCATGTATCAATTGTTGCTGTTGCTGTAAGAGTAAAGTTCTTATCAGCAGGTATTGCTGTGTAATAGAATGACAGTCCGTCTGTAGAAGCAGGAACGATCTTACCCTTGTTACCTGTATTCCAAACGGTTACAGAACCATCATCATTAGCCTTGTAGCCAGTATTTGAACCCTTAGCTACGCCCTGGCCAAATGCTGAGAATACCCACTCGCGCTCACCTTCATCTGTAACTTCAATCTCCATAGTGCTCTTCTTGGAAGAATCCTCACCACGTGTTGCCACAAGTGAAAGTTCGTATTTATGCCCAACATTAAGTCCAACAAATGTGTATGAATACTCTGTCTCTGAGTTATCAACTGCTTCTGTCTCAACAGTAGTCTTTACCATTGATGAAGCATCTGTCTTATCAGTAGCCACAAGCACATAAGCAGTTGCTTCTGGTACTGAATAGAACTTAACTGTTACTGTTCCTTCTCCCTTATTTGTAGCATTCTTAAATTCAGGTGCTGCAAGTGGAAGAACAAATGAAAATGCATTTGATGCATCGCTTGTCTTAACTGTTTCCTCGTCATCGCGACTAAGTTCAGCAACAAAGTGGTAATCACCACTCTTTGTAGGAGCAAGTGAGAATGTAAACTCATTTTTTTCAGCAAGTGACTTAGCTGAAGATACTTCCTTGTCATTAGCATCGAGCATCTTAACTACAAGAGAATCTCCACCATTAAGTCCGATAACTGCTTCTACATTCACATCGATCTTACCTGCATCAGAAGAATTAAGAGCTACGCTCTTGATAACTGGGGCCTTAACCTCTGCCCAATCAGCTCTCTTAACTTCTACAGGAGCGCCATCTGTAACCTCAACCTTGAAGATGTAGTTGTTACCTGTAGCACCGCCGAGATAATATGTTCCAGCTGCACCAGCCTTAAGAGTTGATGTGTAAGCTGAATTCTTAACTGCTGCTTCTTCTGAAACTGCAACCTGACTTCCGTTAGAATCAAGAAGTGCCATCTGGCGACCTGTGTCTCCACATGCCCACCATACCTTAACTGTTGCTTCATCAGCAGATGTAGTGAATTTAACTGCGTTCTTTTCTGTTGATACTGCTCCACCAAAGTTGATTCTCTGGCTTGATGTATATCCATCGTCCCATGTCTTAGTAGAAGAATCTACCTTAGACTTAGCACTGTAGACAATTGTAAAGTACTCATCAGTACCAGCCTTCTCTGTCTCACCATCTGCCTTAGCTCCTGCAGCAAATGCTGTGAGATCTGCAGATTCAAGAGTAGAAACAACTGGCTCAGCTACTTCATCCTCAGTTACAACAACCTTGAAGATATAGTTATTGTTAACAGCATTTCCAAGATAATATGTACCTGCTGCGTCAAGCTTAAGTGTTGAAAGATAAGGTGTATTCTTGGTTGAAGCCTCTTCTGTTGTAACTACCGCCTCTCCAGCTCCGTTGAGGATTGTAATCTGACGGCCTGCATCTCCACATGCCCACCATACCTTAACTGTTGCTGAATTGGATGTTGTAAACTTAATTGAATTCTTCTCAGTTGATGCTACACCACCAAAGTTTACTCTCTGGCTTGATGTGTATTCATCTTCCCATGTCTTGGTAGAACTATCTACCTTAGTCTTAGCACTGTAAATAAGTGTGAAGTAATCTTCTGTTCCAACCTTCTGTGTATCACCGTCAGCCTTTGTGCCTGCTACGAATGCTTCAAGACTTGAAGACTCAAATGTAAATTCTGTAGTCTGGCTTGATGCCTCTCCTGACTCTGGTGTAGGTGCTACTGGCTGATCCTGACTTGTTCCATTAGGGAATACAATTGTCATATCCTTGCCATATGCTGTGAATGGATCAAAGTCTCCAAGGAATGCCTCTACAGAAATAGCTGTACCATCTGAAAGAACAGCTGTCTCAGGCTGCTGTGCCCATGTTGCACGATCCTTGCTATTGTTCTCTCCAGAAACCTCAAATGTTCCATACTCAACACATCTAGCTGACTGTCCACCAAGTGTTGTGTTCCAACCAACTGGCTGAATAAGTGATTTATTAGCATTTGCATCATATGCACCATTAGCCCACTGAGTAGCTTCTACTACTGTGTTGTAGAAAGCAACCTCTGCAGTATTAGCCTGCCATGGTCTTCCAAGAAAACCAGGTTTGGATACATATTTAGAAGCTGTATCAACACCTGGTGTTGTGCTCTTAACTGTACAGTTGTACATAAGATATCCACGTGCTGAAGTTGTCTTCTGCTGTGCAGCTGTGATGTACCCTACATCATTCTTGTCTTCGCTTGTATTAAATACAAGATCACACTTAGCAAATACTGCTGCCATTCCGCCGAAGATATAGTCTGTTGCACCATATACTGCGCAGTTATAGAATGCAGCCTTGATTCCCTCGTGTCCGTAAAGTGTATCCTGACGTCCAATGAAACGGCAGTTCTCGAAATATGACTCCTTAGCTGATCCTGTAAGTGCAAGAGCAGCAGCTCTTTCTACATACTTCTTATCCTGAACTGTTGTATCACCAACTGTCATAGTGTTTCTGGCTACGCTTCCTTCCTTGACAACTGACTGAGGAACGATAACATCTTCTGTAGCCTTCTGTGACATATACTGGTTAAAAGAGTTCTCGAAAATAATATCCTTAGCTTCAAATCCTGTTGCGCTAACTACTACTGTAGCATTCCAGAAAGTACCTGTTCCTGAACCAGGATTGATAACTGATGGATATCCATTAGTCTTATTTGTTGCAAGTACATCTGCATCGTACTTGTAATCGCTACCCATACTGTAGTATGTATAGCCGTGGCCATAGTACCAAGTTACACGAACCGCATTGTCATCAATATCAACGCCGCTGTTCTTAAGTGTGTTTGTAGGTGTGCTGCTTGCATTTGCAAGTGTTACATCAGCCACATCAACAACAAGCATCTCTTCGTAGTTACCTGGCTCGATGTTAATTGTTACTCTCTGGCCCTCTGCTCTATCCATAAGACGAACAGCCTCAAGAGCCTCACCTATTGTTGCAAAATCTGCCTTATCAGATGAACCTACAAGAAGCTCTGACTTGTATTCTGTCTGATAAACAAGTGCTATCTTTGTAAGATATGATGTACCAAGAACAGTTATATCAACCATTCCAGCACCACCCTTGTAGTTATAAGTAAATGTGTCGTTTGTAGCTGTTGAACCAGTCTTAACATTTACTGATGACTCATTTTCGTTCTCAAAATAATAAGAGTACTGATAATTACCAGTTACCTGAATCTGGCATGAACCCTTTACAGGAACAGAAATTGTTCCGGCACCGCTATAGAGGTATGTGCCCTGATGAGCTCTACCATTTGTCCATGAAAGGCCGTTGTAAGTACCCTCAGTTACACCTGCAAACTTTGCAGAAAATGCAGGATCACTGAAATCCCACTCTGTAATATCAGATGAGAAGCTGATCTCTTTTGTTACATCAGCACCATTAACAACAAGATCAGTTGTACGCTTCTGAACGAACGCGCCTGAGTTTGTAACCTCTACAACATACTGACCATCTCTGAGCACGATATTGTCAGCACCAGTAAACTCGTATACATATCCATCTGCTACAAAGTCGTTTTCTACATCAAGTCTTGTGAACTTGAACACAGCCTCTGCGAGATCTGAAAGTGTTGCTCCCTCTGGTACGATTGTTACCTTATATACAGGCTTAGCCTGGAACTCGATAGCAACATCATCAGCATCTGCGTCAACTGTAAGCTCCGTAGTCAGAAGATCATAGTCCTCTACTGCTTCAAAGCTGACATTTGGTGTATCTTCTCTGTCCACTACAGAGACATCGTATGTAATGCCCTGCTGAAGCTTAACATCGTACACGATGCCATCTCCTGAATTTGTACGGTAAAGAGAAATCTGAGGAACATAAACAGAATTCTCATCGCGAGCTGTAAATGTAAATTCTGCAGCATCGATGAAAGCTTCTACCTGCTCAGCAGCAATTCCTGTAACCTTACCAGAAACATCAACAAGAGTAACGCCTTCTACAGTCATATCCATCTCTGTATCAGAAGAGATATTAACCTTTTTGTCAGAAGTAATAACATACTCATCTGCTCCCTCAAGGCTGATTGTATAATCGAAACCTTCTGCAAGCTGAGCTGTATACTTACCATCAGCTACAGTAGCCTTAACTACATTGCCGTTCTGAACATTAGTAAATACAAGATCAAAAGAACCAGTTCCCTCAAAGCCCTCTACTGAGCCTGTAAGATATCCATACTGTGCATGCTCACGATAAACTCTTGCTACTACAAGCTTCTCAGTAGCAGAGAAGAATTTATACTTGGCTGTCTGTGATGGATAGAAAACCATCTTGGATACTTTGCTACCTTCTGTGAAAAGAATTACTGAATCATCAGAAGCATCGCTCATGTTCTGGAAGTGAACCTGTGAATCAGTTCCGTTACTTCCTATATAAGCAGTAATTGTATCATCTGCCTGACACTCAAGAGCTACATAAACAGAATCTGTGCTGCCCTTATTAGAATAAAGGAATCCGTTATATACATTTCCATCAGAATCCATTTTATTCTTCTCATCGAAACGAGTAAGAGCAGTATTCATTGTTCTGAGTCTGTGAGTAGCCGAATATCCACCATCTTCAAATACAAAGTCCCCATTATCTACTGAAAATGATGAGATATTCACGCCAGTAGAACCTGCTGCAACAGAATAGAAACCATTGATAGTTTCTGCATCAAGCCTGTTGTTGTAAGCATCCCCAAGGTTCTCGGCGCCGAAATCCCAAACGTCTGTCTTGGATTCATAAAAATTTCTGTCGGATGTTTCTTCCTCTACAGGCAATGTAACAGTATCGCCCAAAGAAGCTTCATCTGACACTTCTTCTTTATCCTGACTAACATCTACTGTGCTTTCCTCTGATGCAACATCAGAAGTATCTGCTGTAGACGCATCGTCAACAACTTCTGACCCCCGTGAATCTTCTGCAGTTGCATTATCTACTGAAGCAGCGCTTGAAGCTTCTGAAGCCTCAACGGTACTGCTCTCAGAAGATGCCTCTGCACTGGCCTCGGTAGCAGTCACAACAGGATCACCATTTTCTGCATATACTACGCCCCCTGGCAGAGCTGCAGAAAAAGATGAAAATCCCATAGCAACAGACATAACCAAAGCGCTTGCCTTGTGCCATTTCATCTTTCTGATCATACTTATCCTCCCAAACAACACATGTAAGTTTATACATTTTTAAGAATGTAAACGCTTACATTACCTATTGAAATGTGCCTTTATCTTAGCATAATCAGTTTGACGAAAACAATATAAAAACGTAAGAATATTTCATTAATTTAGCTCAAAACTAAACAAAATTTCATGGGTAATTTTGTGTACTTTGCATCAATTATCATTATTTCGATTAATATATTAGGAAGTAAAAATTCGCCCCAAATTTATGTATGCGGTTTCATGGATAAATCAAATAATACAAAGTGGAATAATTGCTCCAGAATCAGAAAAGAAAAAGTACAAAAAATAAAAAAATAGCATCCAGATAAAATCTGAATGCTATCTAAGTGTGCGTGACAGGATTCGAACCCACGACCTTCTGGTCCGTAGCCAGACGCTCTATCCAGCTGAGCTACACGCACAAGTCGCTTTCGCAACAAAATATATTATATGCACGAGAGCCACTCTTGTCAATAAATATTTTTTATTATTTTGCTCCTGCCGAATACCCTTTTTCCGCCTCTTCAGCAGCCTTGGTCTGGGCAGTCAGTTTTTCCATGTCTGGTCTTGCGAACTCAAAGCAGGCAAGAATCTTAGGTGAGAACACTCCGCACTCACCATTTTTGATCATATTATAAGCCTTGTCCACAGGATATGCAGATTTATATACCCTGTCACATACCAGTGCATCATAAACATCCGAAATAGCTGTGAGCTGTGCAGCGATAGAATTCTCTTCACCTTTAAGGCCATCGGGATAACCACCACCATCATATCTCTCATGATGGTGTCTGCAGATATCAAGACAAACATCATAATACTCTTTGTCCTGAACGTCCTTGATCATCTCAATTACTTCACTACCTCTGGTGGTATGAGATTTCATAACCTCAAACTCTTCGTTTGTAAGTCGGCCTGGTTTGAGTAAAACAGAATCAGGAACGGAAATCTTACCAATATCATGCATCGCTGATGCCTGGGTTATAACATCTACAAGATGTGGATTAAGCCCAAGCTCAGGATAGTTATTCATGGCTGTAAGCGCCAGGATTCTCACGAAGCCTTTTATTCTCTTAAGGTGATAGCTTGACTCCATACTTCTGAACTCAACTATCGTTGCTATGGTATCGATTACCCTTTCATTACTATTCTTAAGGCGCTCTTCCTGTTTTTTGAGATACAGGAACTGCTTTTTAAGTACTCTGGTCTGATCATCAACCTGTATTTCCAGATTATTCTTTGAATCAAAAAGTTCTACCGTTCTGGAAACTCTTTTATCAACAATAACTGGGTCAAAAGGCTTATGTATTACGTCTGCTGCACCCTTCTGATAACTGGTACGCTCTGCTTCAGTCGAAGTATCAGCCGTGATCATGAGGACAGGGATGGAGTCGTTGAGGTTATCTTTCTTTTGCATAGCCTCAAGAACAGCGTATCCATCCATTTCAGGCATGACGATGTCAAGAAGAATAGCAGCGAGCTTGTCTTCATTGGCATCTATCATACTTATAGCCTCTTTACCATCGCCAGCTTCAAGTATCTCGTACTTGTCCTTGAAGATCTCACCAAGAATTCCTCTGTTGATTTCATTATCATCAACTACTAGAATTGATCGATCTGCCATCTGTTCCTCCTGTAATCAGTACAGCACAGAATTTATCTTTCTACTATAGCTGCGCATCCCATTCCGCCGCCTACACACAGCGTTGCAAGTCCTTTATGTACATCTCTTCTCTGCATTTCATACAAAAGAGATACCAGGATTCTATTTCCAGAGCATCCTACCGGATGTCCAAGTGCAATAGCACCACCGTTTACGTTAAGTACATCATTGCTAAAGCCAAGGTCATGCTGAACAGCCACTGACTGAGCTGCAAAAGCTTCGTTAGCCTCGATGAGATCAAAATCACCAATAGAATATCCAGCCTTCTTCATTACCTTCTGAGTTGCAGCTACTGGTCCAATTCCCATGATGCTAGGCTCTACACCGGCAAGCTCACCAGCAATCCATGTTCCAAGCGGCTTAACACCGAGTTCTTTTGCCTTCTCTTCACTCATTACAATGATTGCTGATGCAGCGTCATTGATACCTGAAGAGTTAGCAGCTGTAACAACACCGCCGTCCTTCTTAAACGCTGGCTTAAGTCCTGATATACCCTCAACAGTAACGCCCTTTCTTGGGCCTTCATCTGTATCAAAAATAATTGTCTCTTTCTTTTTCTTTATCTCAACAGGAACGATTTCTTCCTTGAACTTGCCTTCAGCAATAGCCTTTTCAGCCTTATTCTGTGACCATGCAGCAAACTCATCGAGCTGCTGTCTTGTAAGGTGCCACTGCTCTGCAATATTCTCAGCAGTGATACCCATGTGATATCCACCAAATGCATCTGTAAGAGCATCCTTGATCATGGCATCCTGAAGCTCTCCAGAGCCCATTCTATAACCGTAACGGCCCTGCTGCATAAGATAAGGAGCCATTGACATATTCTCCATACCACCAGCAACAATAATATCTGCATCTCCCATACCAATAAGCTTGGCTGCGAGGTTAACGCAGTGAAGACCTGATCCACAGAGTACATTTATAGTAGTTGCAGGAACTTCTACAGGAATTCCCGCATTGATAGCTGACTGTCTTGCTGGGTTCTGTCCCAGTCCTGCCTGAATAACGCAGCCCATATATACTTCATCAACCTGCTCAGGCTTAACACCAGCTCTTTTCAGAGCTTCCTTAATAACAATTGCACCAAGTGCTGGTGCTGGAGTTGTGGAAAGTGTTCCACCCATTGTTCCAATCGCTGTTCTACATGCTCCCGCCAAAACTACTTTTCTTGCCATTTTATTTTCCTCCATGATTTTATGTAAGTGTTTTAGTTGGTGCCTATAGCGACACTCATACAAATATATTTTAACACTTGCAAGTATACTACTCAACGTATTTAAGATAATTTTCACAAAAGGAAAAGGCGGAAGTCATGCTACTTCCGCCTCTTGTCACTACATTCGAGTCATGCTTAATGGTAACTCCAGACCATGTTCTTCCAAAAGCTCTTTGTTCGTGAGGATATCCTTCACACTGCCGTCCGCTATAATGCGTCCTTCATCCAGCAAAAGAGCTCTCGAACAGGTATCCATTATGAAATCAAGATCATGCGATGTGATGATCTTAAGTGCCTGTATCTCATTCAATATGCCGATAAGATTGCGCCTGTTTCTGGGGTCAAGAGCTATGGATGGTTCATCCATGATTATGATATCCGGCTCCATCGACAGTATCGTTGCTATGGCTGCAAGCTTTTTCTCACCTCCAGATAACTTGTAATTGTGCTTATCGCGAAGATGAGTTATATGGACCTTCTCCAACGCCTCGTCGACACGTCTTTTCACCTCTTCGTCCGAAAGGCCGTAGTTCTGTGGTCCAAAGGCCACATCCTCCTCTACTGTGGACAAGAACAGCTGCGAATCCGAATCCTGGAACACATATCCTACATGCTCCCTGATGTGGCTAAGGTTCTTTTTGTTCACAGGATGTCCTGCCACTTCAAGTACTCCGTCGTAGTTCAGATAGAGCCCCACAAGCAGCTTCATCAGCGTTGATTTGCCTATTCCGTTGGCACCGACAATTCCGATACTCTCGCCGTCATGAGCCGTGAGATTAAGGCCGTCCAGAACCTTGTTTCCATCCTCATAGGCAAAACTCAGATCTTTTATTTTCAGCAGTTCTCCGTGAATTCCGGTATGCATTCTTTTCCCTTCCCGATCAAACAATAAATCTGATAACTATAAACGCGATGATCCAAATCAGCGTGTAAGCGTGGTCAAAAATCTTCGGAGATTTCTTTTGCACACTGAAATCCCCTTTAAAGCCTCTGAGCATCATGCTCTCGTAAACATTTCCGGCCCTGTCCATGCTCCTTAGAAGCCACTGTCCAACCAGTGTCCCCCAGGCTCTGTAATTAATGCCTTTCTGTTTCGGCGCCCTGAGCATATATGCTGTAGTTATCCTGTCAGCCTCATTTCCCATCAGTCCAAAGTATCTGTATATCAGCAGTATAACGATCACTATGACCTTCGGAATATGCAACAGTCTCAGCGCGTAGCAGATCTGTTCAATTGATGTCGTGGCAATGAGAATATACGCGGAGAGTATGCTGTAGAACCCCTTTAGCATCAGAGTCAGCATGGAGATCATCCCTCCCGTGATCCTAAGTCCGGGGAAAAGAGCTACCTCCGCCACCACCTGTCTGTCAAAAAACGGGTTAAACACTCCCACAAACAGTACCAGTGGAAGGATCAGCCTCATCCTGTATATCCCCTCTTTGAAGGACAGCTCCCCTGCTATAAAGCCAAAGGCCGGGAACACGGCCATCATTATCATTCCCGAAAGGTCATATTTGCTAAAAGAGGCCACCGTCAGAATATAGATAACGCAAACAAGCAGCTTTCCCAGAGGATGAATGTTGTTCATCCAATGAGAACGCTGCTGCAGATTCTGAAGCTTATTCATTTCATGTAGCTGTTTTTCTATTGACTGCATAAAACTCCTGCCACATCAGGCATTGGCAGAACCGGGCTCCTCTTTCTTCTTAAAGAATCTGAAAGCGTAGCTTGCGCCAACCATGACACCGACTACAACCAGTGAACCAACAATACCGGAAAAGCTTGTTCCCGCTGCTGACTCGCTGTCCTTAAATGCATAATCAGGTAAAAGAGATGTCGCATCCTGAATACCTGCTGCCGTGTCATAAGCGCCGCCGTCTGCTTCAAGTTCTGTAGTTCCTGCCACCTGCTCCATTGACCACTCAAGGCCGTCAGGAAATGCAGATGCAAAGAGAGATACTACGCCGCCACAAACTGCTGCTGCAACTGCTATAGCTATTATTGTGTTTCTAAAGCTGAGCTTTCCTTCCTTCTGCGCAGAGGTCTCGCCCACGCCCCATAAAAGCTCAGGTCTTGCTTCATGTACAAATATAAGTACTGCTGCTGTTATAAGTCCTTCTACAAATCCGATAGCAAGATGTATAGGCTGCATCGTTGCAAGGAATACCGAGAACGGCAGCTCTGTAACTCCGGAAGCAAGTGTCTCAAGAGTCACTGAAAATGCACCAAGCTGCAAGGTAAGAACACATCCAAGGATAGATGCGAGCGCAATCTTGGCCCTGCTTGCCCCTTTCTTCATAATCGGCTTCCATATCAGGAGAGCCCCTATAAAGCACCCGTAAAAGGCCATATTCCATATATTACAGCCAAGAGCCAGCAGTCCTCCGTCAGCGAATAACAGACATTGAACCAGTAATACTCCTATCATGGTAAGGAAACCTGCGTAAGGTCCCAGGAGCGCTGAAAGCATCATGCCTCCGCAGAGATGTCCCGATGAGCCTGTTCCGGGAATCGTGAAATTGAGCATCTGTGTCGCAAAAATAAATGCACCCATAACCCCCATCACAGGGATCTTCTTGGGATCACTTTCATCTCTTACCTTTTTTACTGATACTGTTGCTGCTGATGCCGATAAAA
>JAEEGH010013664.1_pt1 | contig 17970 bp, 17 predicted proteins | sample 9134181 | NCBI WGS metagenome assembly JAEEGH01 (sample SAMN16246544, study PRJNA631951) | gut metagenome | biome: gut microbiome; feature: rumen; material: DP-attached | host: Bos | place: Iran: Karaj | collected 2018-10 | reverse complement strand
TATGGAAACCATACGAAAATAAAGCTTAAACAACTATGAATTCAGCTTTTAAACTTTCCTTTTACTTTCCCCTAAAGGATTCTTTGAAAGAAAAAAGCAGTTGCAAAATCTTCGCAACTGCTTGATTTTCAATGCTTTTTCTTAGTAGCGGGAGCCGGGATTGAACCGGCGACCTCATGATTATGAATCATGCGCTCTAACCAGCTGAGCTATCCCGCCATCATCTTGTTAAGCGGGTGCAAAGGTACTACTTTTTTAGGAACTACCAAAACTTTTTGGAGAAAATATTTTGTATTTCAAAGAATTTTTGTAATTTTGTGGCCATAATTCGTACAAAACTAACACATTTACCAGCCCTGAGCGTATGGGAAAACAGCGAATTGACATCGAATACCCCCTGAACACGAAGTCTCCAAACCTCGTGTGGGAACAGATCAGCAGCGCCCACGGCCTTGAGCGGTGGATAGCCGATCACGTGACAGAGGAGAACGGCGTATTCACTTTCACCTGGGGGGAGCCATGGACGGAACAGGACATCCGTCAAGCGCAGTTATTGGAATATGTGAAGTATGACCGCATCCGTCTGAAATGGGAATACGACGATGAAGACGATGACAGTTACTGGGAGATGCGCATTGAGAAGAGTGAGCTGACAAACCACCTGAATCTGCTGATCACGGACTTCGCAGAAGATGACGATGCCGACGGTCTGCGGATCTTGTGGGAGAGCAACCTCGACAGGCTGCACCGTTCCTGCGGACTTTAGTTGAGAGTTGAAAGTTGAGAGTTAAGAGTTGAGAATTGAGAATTAAGAAACTCTACATATTTATTATTAAGCAGTTCGGGCTGCTGTTCTTCGGAACGTTCTTCATCTGCCAATTCGTGCTGATGATGCAGTTCCTGTGGCGATATGTCGACGAGCTGATCGGCAAGGGACTCTCGCTGGAGGTGATGGCGCAGTTCTTCTGGTACATGGGTCTGATGCTGATGCCCCAGGCCTTCCCGCTGGCCATCCTCCTGTCGTCGCTGATTGCCTTTGGTAATCTGGGCGAGAGCTCAGAGCTGACGGCCATCAAGGCAGCGGGTATCTCGCTGATGCAGACTTTCAGACCGCTCATCGTGATCGTCATGCTCATCTCGTGTATCTCGTACTACTTCCAGGATGTGGTGGGACCCAGGGCGAACCTGTCGTTCTACCAGCTGCTGCTATCGGTGAAGCACAAGAGTCCGGAGCTGGAAATACCCGAGGGCATCTTCTACGACGGTCTGCCGGGCTCGAACATCTACGTGCAGAAGAAAGACCTGAATACGGGTATGCTCTACGGCATCATGATCTACCGTCAGACAGGCAGTTACGAGGATCAGGCCATCATCCTGGCCGACTCGGGCAGGATGCAGTCGACAGAGGAAAAGAAGCACCTGCTGCTCACACTCTACAGCGGCGAATGGTTCGAGAACATGCGGTCGCAGGACCTGGCCAACAGCGCGAACATCCCCTACCGCCGCGAGACATTCTCGACAAAGCGCATCGTGCTCGACTTCGACAGCGGCCTGAATATGACCGACCTGGCCGATGTCTCAGGCGATGCAAGGGCGAAGAGCCTGACCAAGATCCTGCACGACCTCGACTCCATCAAGCAGAACAACGACAGCATCGGGTACTCCTTCTACCTCGACGCGAAGAGATACACCTTCAGAGCGCCAATCGTCAGCGAGAGCGACTCGACGAAGATCGTAGAGGAGTTGGCAGCGGGAAACATCAACCACGATACGCTCTATGAACGACAGTCGGCCAGCGACAAGCAGATGGCCGTCAAGAGTGCCTTGTCGAGTGTGCAGTCGGCTAAGACCGACATAGAGATCAAAGCCGACTACGCCCACAGCCTGCACCGCTACTACCGCCACCATCAGCTGGAGGCCATCAAGAAGTTCACACTCTCGCTCTCCTGTCTGATCTTCTTCTTTATCGGCGCTCCGCTCGGCGCCATCATCCGCAAGGGAGGTCTCGGCGTGCCCGTGATCATCAGCGTGCTGGTGTTCATCGTGTACTACATCTTCGACAACACAGGATTCAGGATGGCGCGAGAGGGACAGTGGACCGTATGGTTCGGCATGACTATCTCTACAGTGGCACTCACGCCCATCGCCGCCTTCTTCACCTATAAGGCCAACAAGGACTCCGTGGTGTTCAACATAGACCTCTACAAGAGTTTCTTCATGCGGGTACTCGGACTGCGCTCCAAACGACATATCTACAGGAAGGAAGTGATCATCGAAGACCCGGACTATCAGAAAGACGCCGACATACTGGCCGACATCAACAGGCAGATCACCCACTACAGCGAGCATCACAAGCTGCTGCACTGGCCCAATCCGATCGTCGTTTTCTTCCATGCTGGCGACGACCAGGAGATAGAGACTATCAGCGAGCGACTGGAGGAAACGATTGAGAACCTGAGCTACACGAAGGACAAGCTGATACTGACGGAGCTGAACCAATATCCCATCCTCGCCACACATGCCCACACGAGACCCTTCCGCAAGAAATGGATGAATATCGTGACGGGACTGCTGCTGCCTGTAGGTATCTTCTTCTATTTCAGGATGCTCCGCTTCAGGCTCCGACTCTACAAGGACCTGCGCACCATCCGCCACACCAGCGAACGGATCATTCCAAAGGCCGTAGAACTGGCTGACAGGTAAGAAACAAATATCACTCTATATATATAAATAAGGTATAGGACATGACAGAAAAGACGAAACTGAACACCATAGAGGAAGCCGTTGAGGACTTCAGACGAGGCGAGTTCGTGATCGTTGTCGATGACGAGGACCGAGAGAACGAGGGTGACTTGATTGTCGCCGCTGAGAAGATCACCGCCGAAAAGGTAAACTTCATGCTCAAGCATGCCCGTGGCGTGCTCTGCGCACCCATCACCCTGGAACGGTGCAAGGAGCTGGATCTGCCGCATCAGGTGCAGGACAACACATCGGTACTCGGAACACCCTTCACCGTCACCGTCGACAAGCTGGAGGGCTGCACGACGGGCGTCTCTGCCCACGACCGCGCTGAGACCATCAAGGCATTGGCCGACCCAGCGTCGAAGCCGGAGACCTTCGGCCGACCAGGACATATCTGCCCGCTTTACGCACAAGACAACGGTGTGCTGCGCCGAAGCGGACATACTGAAGCCGCCATCGACCTCTGTCACATGGCCGGGCTCTATCCTGCCGGCGCCCTCATGGAGATCATGAACGAAGACGGTACGATGGCCCGACTGCCGGAACTCCAGGCATTCGCCAAGACATGGAACCTGAAGATCATCAGCATCAAAGACATGATTGCCTACCGACTGAGGAAGGAATCGCTCATCGAGGTCGGTGAGGAGGTGGACATGCCTACGGACTACGGGCACTTCAGACTGGTGCCCTTCCGTCAGAAGAGCAACGGGCTGGAGCACCTGGCTCTCATCAAGGGAGAATGGAAGGAAGACGAGCCTGTGCTGGTGCGTGTGCACTCATCGTGTATGACGGGTGACATCCTCGGAAGCAAGCGCTGCGACTGTGGCGAACAGCTGCACAAGGCCATGCAGACCATCGAGAAGGAAGGCAAGGGTGTGGTGATCTACATGCAGCAGGAAGGTCGGGGCATCGGACTGATGAACAAGATCGCGGCCTATAAACTGCAGGAAGAAGGACTCGACACCGTAGATGCCAACGTACACCTGGGCTTCAAACCCGACGAGCGCGACTATGGCTGCGGAGCCCAGATGCTCAGATACCTGGGCATCCACAAGATGCGCCTGCTGACGAACAACCCCGTGAAGCGCGTCGGACTGGAGGCTTACGGGCTGGAGATCATTGAGAACGTCCCCATCGAGGTGACCCCCAACCCCTATAACCTGCGCTATCTCGAGACGAAAAAGAACAGGATGGGCCATACGCTGCACCTAAAGTGAAAAGGTAAAAAGGTAAAAAGGTAAAAAAATAAAAGAGTGAAAAAGGTAAAAAGGTAAAAGAGTGGAAATGTGAAAAAGATAAAAAAAATGAAATGCGGAAGCAAATTCTTCACTCTTCATTCTTCACTCTTCGCTATTTTTAGTATTTTTGCACCCAAAATTTAAACTAATGGCACAATTATCCAACCGTTTGCAGCGTCTGGCGCCATCCGCCACGCTGGCTATGTCGCAGAAGAGTTCAGAAATGAAGGCACAGGGTATCGACGTCATCAACATGAGCGTCGGAGAGCCCGACTTCAACACCCCCGACCATATCAAGCAGGAGGCCAAGATGGCCATTGACGAGAACTACTCGAAGTACTCGCCTGTACCCGGATACCCCTTCCTGCGCCAGGCTATCGCCCGGAAACTGGAGCGTGAGAACCACCTGCACTACACGCCAGAGGAGATTCTCGTGTCCAACGGTGCCAAGCAGAGTGTCTGCAACACCGTACTCGCATTGGTGAACCCCGGGGAGGAGGTAATCATCCCTGCACCCTATTGGGTCAGCTATCCTCAGATGGTGCTGCTGGCCGGTGGAGAGCCTGTCATTGTGGAGGCCGGCTTCGAGCAGAACTTCAAGATGACGCCCGAGCAGTTGGAGGCCGCCATCACACCGAAGACCCGCCTGCTCATCCTTTGCTCACCCAGCAACCCCACGGGCAGTGTCTACAACAAAGAAGAGCTGAAAGCGCTCGCAGACGTCATCCTGCGTCATGACGACCTGTTCGTACTGGCTGACGAGATCTACGAGCACATCAACTATATTGGCAAGCATGAGTCTATCGCCCAGTTCCCGGGCATGAAGGAGCGCGCCATCATCGTCAACGGTGTCAGCAAGGCGTATGCGATGACGGGATGGCGCATCGGATATATCGCCGCACCCGAATGGATTGTCAAAGGCTGCAACAAACTGCAAGGCCAATACACCAGCGGCCCGTGCAGCGTCAGTCAGAAGGCAGCAGAGTTCGCCTATGTCAGCGACCAGCAATGTGTAGAGGACATGCGTCAGGCCTTCGAGCGCCGTCGCGACCTGATCGTCAAACTGGCAAAAGAGATACCCGGGTTGGAGGTCAACGTGCCGGAAGGTGCTTTCTACCTCTTCCCGAAGTGCTCCAGCTTCTATGGCAAGAGCGATGGAGAGCGAGTCATCAACAACTCAACGGACTTCGCCATGTACCTGCTCGAAAAAGGACATGTGGCTACCGTGGGTGGTGATGCCTTTGGCGATCCCGAATGTTTCCGCATGAGCTATGCGACAAGCGACGAAAACATCATCGAAGCAATGAAACGAATCAAAGAGATAGTGGCAAAATTGAAATAAAACGATAAAATCATAGTTAAAAGTTATTAATTCGTGCGCTATCCCGCTTTATTTTGTTATCTTTGCGAGGTAAATTTAAAAATTGACAAATTATAAACTTTCATTTTTAATAACTAAAATTTAAATCATTCAATTATGGCAACAACAACAAAGGCTGCAGCCCCAGCTAAAAAATCGGGCTTTCAGGGTGTAAAAGCTGCATGGATCATTCTCGTGATTTGCGCTCTTGCAGGTTATGGTGTATGGTATTTCGTAATGGGTAACCCCGATAACTTCATCGGTGGCGACCGTTCTGGTCATCCCGCAAACCTGCTGGGTACTGTGTATAAGGGAGGTTTCGTGGTAGGTCTGATCCTGACCCTGCTCTTCACTGTGATCTGCCTCGGTATCGAGCGCTTCTTCGCTATCAAGACCGCTTCTGGTAAGATGAATCTGGCTAAGTTCACCGCTGAGGTTAAGAACGCCATCAAGGCTCAGGACTTCGCTAAGGCAAAGGATCTCTGCAACAAGATGCAGGGCACCGTTGGTAACGTGGTGATGGCTTCTATCAACATGTACCAGACCGTTGAGACCGACGACACACTGAAGAAGGCTGCCAAGATCGCTAAGATCCAGCAGGCTCACGAGGAGGCTACTCAGCTCGAGATGCCTACCCTTCAGATGAACATGCCTATGGTTGCTACCATCGTATCTCTGGGTACCCTGACCGCTCTGTTCGGAACTGTGCTCGGTATGATCGGATCGTTCCAGGCTCTGTCTGCTGGTGGTGGTGCTGACTCTATGGCTCTGTCTGCCGGTATTTCTGAGGCTCTTGTGAACACAGCATCTGGTATCTTGACCTCTTGGGTTGCTACCGTTGTTTACAACTTCTTCTCTAACAAGATCGACAAGCTGACATACGCTCTCGACGAGATCGGCTTCACCATCTCAGCTACTTACGATTCTAACCACAACGAGGCTTAATTCTTAACCATTTTTTTAACGCACTAAAAGCATTTAGAGAATGGCTAAAATTAAGATACAGAAAAAAGACATCTGGATTGACATGACGCCAATGTCAGACGTGATGACGCTGCTTCTGTGTTTCTTCATGTTGACTTCAACATTCTTGACACCGGAACCAGTATCAGTCACCGCGCCTAACTCTGTGTCAGAGCTGAAGATCCCCGAGCAGGACGTGCTGAATATTCTGGTAACACCAGAGGGACGCGTCTACTGCGGTACGGAGAACAAGAACAACATGCAGGCTATGCTGGATGCCATGACCGACAAATTCGGTATCCAGTTGAACGCCAACCAGATCAAGCACTTCCGCGAGGATGCTATGGTTGGAGCCCCCATGTCACAGCTCGCAGCCTATCTGTCTCTCGAACAGGAGAAGATGGCTGAAGAAGTCCAGAAGCTCGGCCTGCCGCTCGATAGCATCGAGCTTAAAGACGGCTCAAAAGGCAAGAGCGAATTCCAGGAGTGGGTCTCATCGGCCCGCGATGCTAACCCTGACATCAAGCTCGCCATCAAGTGCGACTCGAAGACTCCTTACGGAACCATCAAGAAGTTGATGTCAGAACTTCAGGACATGAGCGAGAACCGCTTCCAGCTCATCACGAATCTCGATGTTAAACGTTTAAACGACTAGTAGTATTATGGCAAAAAAGAATCTATCCAAGCAGAAAAAGATGGATACCCGCGTGAACTTCACGCCGATGGTAGACATGATGATGCTTCTGATCACCTTCTTCATGCTCTGTACTACGCTGGCCAAGCCGCAGGCTATGCAGCTGACCATGCCGTCGAACGATGACACGAAGAATCTGAATGAGGAAGACAAGCAGGTGACGAAGGCTTCTCACACCATCACCCTCTATCTGGGTTCCAACGACAAGGTGTGGTACATAGCTGGTCTGCCCAACTATGACGATCCCTCTTGCGTGAAGGAGACCACCTATGGTAAGGATGGTATCGAGAAGGTCCTGAACGAGCACACGACAGAGGAAGGTATCAACCCCGTGGCCAAGATCAAACTGGCCAAGAAGGAACTTGATGCCAAGAAGAACGAGTACAACTCGAAGATGACCGACGAGCAGTATCAGGAAGCACTGAAGAAGCTGAAGAAGGGTGAACTGCCCAACGGCGAGAAGGTGCCCACGATGACCGTCATCATCCGTCCTCTCGACACTGCAACTTACGAGAACATGGTGGCAGCTCTTGATGAGATGCTGATCAGCAATATTGATAAGTACGTCATTGACAATGTCGACAAGATGACCGCCGAGGACAAGGAGCTCATCGAGAAGGCAGGCGTCAAGTGATTAACCCCTAAAAAGTAGAAGAACTATGGGAAAAATAGATCTTATAGACAATGGCTGGGTTGACCTCGTATTCGATGGTAAAAACCAGGCTTATGGAGCTTATCAATTGCGCAAGGACACAGGTCGTCGTAACCTGAAAGCCCTGATTACTATGTTCTTGATCTTTGCCGCTATCGCAGCCATCGTGATTGCAAAGGTCTCTATCGAAAACTACATCGCATCGCAGAATGCAGCGATTGAGGCAGACGTAGAGCTCCAGAGCCTGGCTGAGAAGAAAGAGGCAAAGGCTGAGAGAAAAGAAGAGCCCGAGGTTGAGAAGATCGAGATTGAGCGCGTCAAGAGCTCTGTGGCTTTCACCGTTCCTGAAATCAAGAAGGACGAGGAAGTGAAGGAAGAGCAGGAGATCAAGTCTCAGGACGAACTTCAGGAGACCAACACCGCCATCGGTGCCTTCAACGTGGAAGGTAACGATGAGACCGCAGGTGAGGTGCTCAAGGCTAAGGAAGTTATCGCAGAACCCGAGCCCCCGAAGGTGGAAGAGACCAAGGTGTTCGACGTTGTGGAGGAAATGCCCCAGTTCCCTGGCGGTCCCTCAGCACTGTTCGAGTATCTGTCTAAGAACATCAAGTACCCGGTTGTGGCAGAGGAGAACGGCGTACAGGGTCGTGTTATCGTGACCTTCGTCGTCGAGCGTGACGGCTCCATCACCGATGTGAAGGTTGTCAAGTCCGTTGACCCCTCACTCGACAAGGAGGCTCAGCGCGTGGTGAAGTCCATGCCTCACTGGATTCCTGGTAAGCAGAACGGTTCAGCCGTGCGTGTGAAGTACACCGTGCCTGTGACCTTCAAGCTTCAGTAACCGATTTGAAATGAACGCATTCAACAAAACAGTTGGATTAACACTGATATTAGGCTTGTTCCTCGCTTGTGGGAACAAGCCTAATCCTGCTAAGGAAGAAGCCTATCAGAAGGCCGCATCAGTCTTTGCCGCCGACGAGAGCTTCTACCCCATTCTGGACGAGGAGCTGTACTATTTCACAACCCAGACTCTCGACTCCATCACCCCACTCTACATCAACGAGCAGGACGCCGTCAAGAAGCTCATGAACGAAGAGACGTGGCTGGCCTTCACCACCCGCGCCTTCACAGAAAAAGAGTTCCAGAACCTCAAGGACCGCCGCTTCCTGCCAAGGGCCATTCCCATCGCCTACGACGGACTGGCCATCATCGTCAACAATCAGAACCCCGACTCGTGCATCACCATCAAGGACTTTGCACGTGTGTTGAAGGGAGAAGTCGAACAGTGGAGCGACCTCTACCCCCAGAACAAACTCGGCGTGATCGACGTTGTCTTCGACAATCCGCTGTCGAGCACCGTCCGCTGGTGTGTTGACTCCATCCTCGACGGCCAGCAGTTCAATGCCAAGAACATCGGCGCCGTGCAGACCAGCGCAGCCGTCATCGACTACGTCGAGAAGCACGAGAACGCCCTCGGCATCATCGGCAGCAACTGGCTCAACGACAAACGTGACACCACCAACGTCACCTTCAAGAAGAATATAAGCGTGATGGGCGTCTCCAAGATGGACAGTGCCAAGCACTACAACAGCTGGAAACCCTATCAGTACTATCTATACAACGGCAACTACCCCCTTCGCCGTACGATCTACGCCCTGCTCAACGACACCCGTCCCAGCGGCATCCCCACAGCCTTCACGCATTTCATCCAACTGCCAAAAGGCCAGATGATTATCCTCCGCTCCGGACTGCTGCCGCAATCAGCCAATATGAACGTGCGTAACGTCATAGTGAAAAAGGAGTAAAGGAGAGAAGGAGTATAAGGAGAAAAGTGAAAGGGCAATTAAACGAATGATATTTTCAAACGTCATACAAATGTGAGACAATTAACAAGAAGTATAACTCATAAAACAACTGAATTATGAAAACGATCAAATATCTAGTAATGGGTGTGCTGCTGGCAGGTTTCAGCGCCACCGCAAATGCACAGGAAGCAGAGCTCCAGGCAGCTCTCGACGGCATTAAGTCAAAGGCTCCCAACGTAGCCGATTTAGCAAAGACCGCGTACAAGAAGAACAAGAAGGACGCCGACGCCCTGATGAAGATTGCCCGTGCCTACTACGCGCAGAAGGACACTGCTGGCGCCATCCAGTTCTGTAACTACGCCAACGAGGCTGGCAAGCCCAAGTATCAGTATGCCCCCGCCTATCTGCTCTTAGGCGACATCGAGGCCTCATACGGCAGCGACGGTGGTAAGGCAGCAGGCTACTACAACCAGGCCATCAACTTCGACCCGAGGAACCCCGAGGGCTACAAGAAGTGGGCTATGGTGTATCGTAAGATCAGCCCCTCTCAGGCTGCCAAGAAGCTGCAGGACATGAAGGCCATGTGCCCCAATGAGGATGTCGATGCCATCACCGCCCACATCTATATGCTGGCAGGTGACGAGAAGCAGGCTTACGAGAACTATGCCAAGTCTGACGTCAGCAAGCTCGACAAGTCTTATCTGAACGAGTACGTTCGCGCCAGCTACTTCACCGGTCACTTCGAGGATGCCCTCAAGGCCGCTGAGGCAGGTCTGAAGATCGAACCGCGCAACCCGACGTTCAACCGTCTGGCCATGTTCTCCAACTACGAGCTGAAGAAGTACGACGCTGCAAAGGCTTACATCCACAAGTACTTCAACGAGACCGACAGCGCCAAGTTCTCTGAGTACGACCACTTCTACACAGCCCTGATTTATCAGGCCCTCGAAGACTTGGAGAACATGTACATCCATTACGACAAGGCCCTTGAGCTCGTCAACGACTCTTCGATGATCAAGCGTCACGCCATCCTCAAAAGCGTTTCCGACAGCTATCTGAAGGATCAGCAGTTCGACAATGCCATCAAGTACTACAACGACTACCTCGGCTGCAAGCCCGAGCTGAACTCCGACGATATGGAAGGTCTGGCCAAGATCTACTCAAAGTATGCTGATGCCGACGAGGCCCGCAAGCCTGAACTGATTGGTAAGGCCATCGATGCATACAAGGCAATGGCTGATAAGTTCCCCATCCAGAGTACCTATGCCGCTTACCAGTGCGCCACGATGAACAACAAGCTCGACAAGACCGGTGAGAAGGGTCTTGCTAAGCCTGACTACCAGAAGGTGATCAACCTGCTCGAAGGCAAGGCTGATCGCGACAACGGCGAGAACACCATGCTGAAGTACAGCTACCACTACATGATGTCCAACGCCTTCATCTATGGCAAGAACAAGGCCCTGGCCAAGGAGTACGCCGACAAGATCCTCGCCATCGATCCCGAGTACGCTCCCGCCCAGCAGATCAAGGAACTGAAGTAAATCATAAGCATCTTCACACACAGGATGTAAGATGTAAGTAAAATCGCCCGCCTCCATGCAGATATACTGGAAGCGGGCGGTTTTGTTATTTATTAATTTGTCTTTTGTTAGGTTGTTAGGTGATAGGTGGACTATACCACCATCTTATTCACTTTCCGATACCTCCTGCGCATACGGCCGTTCTGCATGACCTCCTCCAGAAACTCCACCATGCCAGACTCCTGAAGACGCTTGATTTTCATATAGCCAGAGTCTTCATTCTTATAGCCGAAACATCTGTCAACGTCCTCTTTCGTGAACACATCCGGCAAACGGTTATAGCCATCCACGGACTTCTGTTGATGACGCTTGCCCGTGATCTGCACATCATTGTTCATGTCATCAAAGTAATTCTCTGCCAGTACTCCGAAGAAATGCTGCTGTGTGGCATATTGGATGCGGGCCATCAGCTCACAGAGTTTCCAATCCGTATCATCCACTTCGTAGGTGCCCTCCCAGTATTTTCCTTCCTGATGCAGGCTCCCGTAGTGGCGCATGTCGATGAAAGGTACGGAGAAATTCAGGCCATGGTACGCTACGCGCTTCAGCATCATCTCGTTGGCCTCCGAATCATCCTCTTTACAGTCCGCCATGCGGTTACTCGTCCAGTCATAAAGCTTCTTCACTAACGGCTTCACAGGCAGCTGTCCTGCACGGCAGTCGAGTTTGAAAGCCCATGTCTTCATGCGTTCCAGACGTTCCCAGTCGACGGTTTCCTCGTCCTCATAGTCAATCATCTCATAGTTCGTCTTTGGCATGGGAATCACCGTGAGACGCGTACTGAGGCCACTTCCGAAGTTCTTCTCGTTTACCTTCTTTTTCAACGCTATGGGCGTACCGGAATAGATATAGTTCCATGTCACACGGAACTCATCCACTGGAGAATCCGAATTCTGATACATCTGTCCGTCCTTCTCATTGTGGAAGGCCTTCAATTCCATGGCCTGCTTGTTGATCCACGAGCCTCCACTCTGGAGCATGATCGAGTTGTCCAGCTCCGTGTCAAAGGTGAACATGTGCAGCTGCATCTCCTTGCCGTCCACCATTTCCTTGGCATTCAGCATGTCCTCGATGAGCTGACCGTTACTTGTTCTCGAAGGGTGGATGCGGATGATGCCCTGGGGCTTATCCTTGCCCTCCTTGTTGGCAGCCTTCTTCTTCGTCTCTTTCTTATAGCGGTTCAGCGCAGCCTTGCCGGCCTTGTCCGATGCCTCTATGGGTGCAATCAGTATCTCACAGATGTCATCTGCCATCGACTTGTTCGATGCGGGATGTCCTATAATATATAAGGAACAATTGAGCCTGCGATCCACGTAGGCACGATGATAAAACCTGTATGTGCATCTGGTCATCAGTGTCATAAGTGCACCACCAGCGGTGAACACCGCCGCAGGATACTGAGGTCTCTTCAGCCCTGCACACACATCCCTCAACAGCGGGAAGTCGTCGAACAGTGCCTCTATCTCTGCACCCCACCCGTCAAGCTGCGCATACATGCTCATGCCATCAGCATCGTCCCTGTCGGCATTCACACCTTTCACCACTTCCTGATACGTGCGTCCTGCAACCTTTCTCACTGCCTCCTGCATGGCCTTACTGGGCAGCGAGCCTGCATACTTCTTTTCCTTCTCCGCGACGCACCCTGCTGCACTCTCCACTGTCTGCCCGACATTCTCATCTCTTTCCTCAATGATCTCCTGCACCCAGGGCTGTGCCTCGATGATTCTCTGCACCAGTTTTGTGTCGCCGTCGAGCATGAGCAACAGGTCTGTGGCCAGTTTAAGACTTTCCTTGTGTCTGTTGCTATCCTCTGCGCATGGCAGCCTATCGCCATACCGAGCATTAATAATAGCCTGTACATCATATCCTCTCCATTTTACGCCCTCCACTCGCGAACCATCCATTCCGCTGACATCGCCAGCCCCTTGTACAGCAGCCTGAGCGGCCAGAACAGAATCCTGAGAATGACGTACAACAGCAGGAACATCGCCAGCATCAAATTGAAAATGAATCGGCTGAGTTTTCTTCTGACGGTACTCATCCGTAAACCGCTTGTCAAATCCTTCATCATAATAATTGAATAGTAAATCCTCATTAATGTAAATAATATCCTCCTCTTTGGGAGCAAAAGAGTTTCTGGTGGCATCGATGCAGCTCTCATCAGCCTTATAGCCCAGCTTCTGAGCCAAAGTAATCTGATTGTCTGCAAGGTTTCCGATATTGATGTCTGCCGTGGCCACAATACGGATGCCGCATGAGCTGCTGGTAATATGCACAAGGACGATACTCTTCATGAGTTCTTTGTCCTCCCTCATCTTATACCAAACCTCCATAGGGTTCTCAATGTGGTCAATATCCAGCATAAAGAGTCCATTCAGATGGCAGTCTGCGAGTCTTCTGTGGCGAAACATCCCGCCCTTGGCAGTTTCCGTCTCATCAAACTCACGACATGCAAAGATGAATGCCGGCAGATTATCCTTGACCTCCTGGGCAAAGGCCAAAAGCTTCTCTGCATCCGTTTTCTTCTCCCATGCCTCCTTGGCAGCCTTTTTTTTCAGTCCCTGCTTCTTAATCTGGAACTTCTGATATTCGCTGTTCTGCAACAAATTGTGCAAAGCTACTGCGCCCTGAGTCTTCGAGGCTTCCACCGCTGCTAAGATTGCCCTTCGCATATCAATGCGCCACCTCGTACTGGGTTTCTTCACTTGCTCCCAGAACTCTTCCCTTGTGCAGGGAAGAGCCTGAGAAAAATGTGTATTCTCTTGAAATGTTATCATTCAAATTCGTTTTTAGTTTTCTTTTTCTTTTTTGAAACGAATCACCATAATTGATCATAATTTTATCCACTAATTTGAATAATTATTATTATGGTAATTATGGGTTATTATGGTAATTCGTTTCCTTTAACTACACTCTGTCGATGATCTCCTTTTCTGTCGGGAATTCGGAGTCTTTTTTCCTTACTCCTCCATTCCTTTCCTTCTCATTAAACACCTTGATGATCTCTGAGTAGTTCGCCCCAATGATGCGGCCCATGTCTCCCTGAAGCTGCAGCAGCTCCCGTTCAATAGTAGGCCCACAATCGAGGGTAGTCTGGATCACCACCTTCTTCTGTGTCTTGTTCAGATACACCTTTAACACAGGCGTGTCGTAAATCAACTTTCCTTTTACCTGAAGCATCAACTCTCCTTTGAGTTCCCCCTTGGTGAGTTCGTTGAATCGTTCCTGCATCGTTGCCACGGGATCCGGATCATTCGCATCCACATTAATATGAATGGAATAGCTTGATTCCTTTTCGCCTTCCGACTTGTAGAAAGAGCTCTTGCCCTTCTGCTTGATCATCTTGCGGTTGCTCTCCCTTGGCTCCTGCGGGTTTACCACTACCACGTCATTGGGATAAAGACTTACTCTCGCCTTGAATTTCTTCACCGGCTTTCCGTCCGGCTTCTCAACATACATTTCTTCTATCATCTTATTTTTTTTATTATGTTCTTATGTTCTTTTGTCTTTAAACTGTTATTCTGTTACTCTGTCTTTTTAACATGTTAGTCTGTTATTATGTCTTTAAACATGTTACTCTGTCTAAATCCGCAGTTCATTATGCATCGGATTAACCATGCCCCTGATGAAGTCCTCCATCTGGAACTGTATCCTGTCATGATGAGCCATCATCCAAGCTTCACCTCCGAAAAGTTCTTCATACTTGTCTTTCAGGAGAATGTCAGAGTCGAAGTCGAAGGCATTGCTGAAGAATATCGCCTTCTGCACATACGAATTGACCATAGCCAGAGCCGCCAGCATGATGGCAGTGCCGTCATATCCCGGCTCGTTCTTCAGGAACATACGGAGGATGTCCTCTGCCAGTTTCTCAGCCGCCTCCGCGTTCTTCTTTCCGTTTCTGGGCTTGTGCATACGAGTCCAGTTGCTGATGTCGCAGTATTTCTGCAAATGATTTCTGAATTCCCTCTTCATTTTTTCGAATGTTTTTTAAGTTGAATACCATTTTTCTTTGCCTGGAGCAGATACTTGTTCTTGCTCACGCGGCAGACTCTTGCCATCTTTCTGACCTTGACAACAGAGAGTCCGAACTCGTCGGCGATCTCCTCCGTCTTGGTGAAGGGATAGAGCGCCAGGATCGTTGCAAACACATGCATCGTCATACGCTAAGCATCATTAGGGTTTCCTGTATTTTTTGATAACAATCCCTTGCTCGTCAGCGATCCATGTGTAGCAGATGTCGAGCACTGCGTCGACGCTGGGACAACCAGTGGTATAGGCGGTGTGGTCGTAGGCGAATATCGCGATATTCTCCGCCATCACATACTGCATGTCTCCGCGGAATCCCATCAGCTGCATCATCATCAGGTCGAAGAGCTCCTGGCTCACCTTCTTGCGGATGGTCTCCATCTCCCGCTCTGCTTTCTTCGCCACGGGGTAGTCCATGCTCATGTCCTCATCTTCCACTTTCACGTCTTTGACCAGGAGGGATGTTATCATAAGCCTTGTTCTGGGCATGGTGGTCAGTCTCCCGTCTTTGGTCTTTCTCAAAACAATTTGTTTCATTTTTATTAATTTTGAACGTTTATACCGGTGTTCGGGGGTCCGGACTTTCCCCTACTTGCTGGTTTCCGGGGCCAAAATTAGAAATAAAAAAAATGGCAGACAAGCTATGTCTGCCACACCGGAATCATTTTCGGATGATCGGAAATTTTTTCGGAATCAAGCGGAAACTCTTATTATATCGAGATCCCCAATTTGTGCAATAAGGCCTCTGCAAGATCCCTGTTCCGCTTGGGCACTCCTTCTGCCTCCCAATCCTCTATGTCTGCCAGCATCTTGCCGTCTCTTAGAGGCTTCCCTACAGCATCCTCCGTTGGTTCATATTTCAGAGTTCGTGTCCATGGCCAGACCCTTGCCTCCTTCACGAAATCACTCATGGATCCCTTGTAGCCAGCCTTCTGATATACCCGGAAGGTCACCGACCATGCCGTACAAGCGTACCATAAGCCTTCCTTCATGGTCTCTTCGCAGGCTTCCACCATCATACTGGCTGAAGGTAAGGTCTTTTTCTCTTTTCCTCCACTCAATAATTTTCTGAAGAACATCCGGCATTTCTCATCCAGCCCCATCATCACATGGCCCGCATGCTCTATCTGCTGGCCTATGTCTCCTGAATAGTGATTGAGTGTCAGATTAATCACTGCCTTCTTCTCCATTGCTGCGCTAATGATAGGATCGAGGTCGCGCAGCTGGTCCTCAAATCCCGATCTCTGCCCTTCGGGCATTTCACTCTTTGCGGTTTGCATAATTTAATTTATTTATGTTTTTATAATTTTTGATTGTCCCCAATTTGGGGATTTCGGCTGCAAAGGTAACCGAGGGTTACGACAAATCTTGTCCTACCTTTCTTAATTATTCATAACCGACTGATAATTATTCATAATAGACGTGACAATCCCCTTGAAATTCTCCACGACAGGCTTAGGCGAGAGAATCTTCAGGCAGTTGCTTCTGGAGAGGATATAACTCATGAGTTCATTATTCGGCCTCACCTTGATCATGAAATCCGAATAGCCGTCGCCGCTGCCTATCTCCTGCTGGCTCTGGTGTATGGGCAGGTCTCTCATGTGATAGGCCTCTTCGCCAAAGGCCCTCAGCACAATGCTCTCCAAGTTCCTTCCACTGTTGTAGATGCCGTAAATCTCGCTGAAATAGGCATCGATGCTGAAGCCGGAATCTATCACATAATTTATATCCGTCAGCGAACTGCTGATTATCCTGTCTATCGAAAACGTGTATTTCTTCAGATTATCCAGTTCTCCGATGATATACCATCTTCTGCGATAGAGTACCAGTCCGCATACGCCCGCGATGAAGTCCCGGCTTTCCACATCGCCATACTTCTGATACCTGAAGGCCATCTTCTGGTTGCCGAGCATGGCATCGATCACCGTTTCCAGCTTCTCACCGCCCGACGGGATGTATTCCAGCCTGATGCGATTCATCAGAGAGAGGCACCTCTTCATTTTCTCGTTAATGGCGAGGATGTTCAACAGCCATACCGGCAGGTGATTGTTTTGCAGTATCTCAGGATTCCTGATGTAGTAAGCGTAGTCGCCTCCTTGCTTGCAGCAGATATCAATGCCGAAACTCTCTTTCAAGGTTTTCTTGTAACGTTGAAGATTTCTGGGATCCATGGCGAGACCGTCGCTGAGGTTCTTTTCTTTGATCCACTTTTCGTCGATCTCCCTGCGAGTCACCATCTCTTTGTCATAGACAAGCTCCAAAAGCCATCTGCACGCTGAAAAATGTTTTGAATACATAAGCTTTAAATTTTTAGGGTTAATAAATAAATGAGGAAACGTGGTGCATCGGGGCTGCTATCTCGTTAGGCTCGACGGCTAAGTTTTCGCCTTTCCAAAAATACCGATACCACCAATGCCCACGTTAAACTAACGTGAGCCTCGTGGCCATCCGTCGGTATTCTGGAATTATAGAGAATCTTTAGCCGTCGATTTACGAGATAATCCGAATAGAGCAGTTGGCTCTTATATATATAATATGTAAAGATCGCTTTGTGAGTGCAAAGATAGTCTTTTTTTTCTTACATTGCAAATTTTCTTTGAAAAAATTTGGTGGTTTCAAATAAAACCCTTACCTTTGCACCAGTTAATTCGAAATCGGATACTGAGGAAAGTGACCCCTCATTAGATCATATAAGAAACAACGACATAAGGTTAGTATATTCCGTCGTATGACGGTTCATTGTTTTTCATAGCAATTTCCTCGTCTTGAGACGATACGGTTAAGGTTAACAATGCTTAGAAATATTGCATTGCATTTTGCATAGTATTAAATTTACTCCGTGTGGTGATAAGTTCCTAAAGCCTCACAAGTCCTCTTCGTCCTCTATTTCTGGGGTGTAGTCTCTCTCCA
>JAEEGH010013659.1_pt1 | contig 17976 bp, 13 predicted proteins | sample 9134181 | NCBI WGS metagenome assembly JAEEGH01 (sample SAMN16246544, study PRJNA631951) | gut metagenome | biome: gut microbiome; feature: rumen; material: DP-attached | host: Bos | place: Iran: Karaj | collected 2018-10 | reverse complement strand
GAAAGCGCAAGGCCTCTGGACTTTTTCGTTATCCCAAGGGGAATTGTTACCATGCCATCACCTTGACAGTAACTTGGTTCTTGTTGTTCTGTAAGTTGATGACATACACGCCTTTGGCGAGGTTGTGGCTGACGCGCTGCGTGCTGCCCGCGTTGATTTGCTGCTGCATCATCGGCTGACCGAGGACGTTGAAGACGGTCATCATGTAGTGGGCATTGTCGCCGTTCTCGATGATGAATTCGTTGTCGGTGTTCCAAATCTTCACGTTGGCTTCGGCGGATTCCCCAACGCCAACATTCGTCAGGTCGATGAAGATGGGATCTGCGAGGCCATTGTTCGGGTTGATGGTGTTGGCATCGGGATTCCAGTGGCCGTTTTCCGTAGTGTATAAGATGCTAGAACTTTCATCCAAGGAATTTATCATAATGCAATTAATACCTTGGTCGTTCACATTGGGCAGAATGCCACCAAACCAACCGTCCTTGCCAGCCACCAATTCCTTATAGAAGTCGGCGTACTGGTTGATGCTGGCGTAATCAATGCCAACGGTTTCGATGGGGGTGATGTAAGCAGGCCGTGAAACCGGGGAGGCATACATAAAGGCGAAACTCATCGGGGCCTCATCGCTCTTCACATAGAAGGCCGAACCGCTGTATTCGTCATTTTCGGTGCCGAAGTTGAGCACGGTGGCATAGTCTTCAGAGGTGAAGATGTGTGCAACCGTGGTACCATCGTGAACGTAGTTGATACGGAGCCGGTGATAGACTTGGTTACCAGGCGTGAAGCGGGCGTTGGCTGTAGGTTCGTTTATTAGCCAAACAAGGCTCTTGCCCTCGTAGTCGGTGGTGAACTCACCATAACCGCCTTCCGTGGCGAGGCTTGGACTGGTGCTGCGGTAGAAACCATCGGCATTGGCATAAATTACATTGCCGGCACCAGCCGTTTCAGGACCGTCGTTGTTGTCGACGAACTGATTGGTGTAGCGGTATGTGGTGTTCGGTTCAAGGTGGAAAACATAAACCTCGGAGGCAACAGGCACACGGTTGTTGTTCGATCCATTGTTGCCTTGGATATATTGCGGCACAACGGCTTGCATGTAAGGCTCGTTTTCGCTGTGTACAGTACCGGTCAAACTGACCTCGGTATAGGCTTGACCGCCTTGATCTTGATGGGAAATAAAGCCCTCGTAAGTGCCAACTTCAAGTCCCATATCCAAAATGACATAGAGTGTTGTAGGCGGGAGTTCGCCATCGTAATAAGGGATAGGCGGCAATTCTTGGTAATAATAAAGATCATCCGTTGAAACCAAGAAGTTCTCGCTCGCGGTGACAATGATGTAGCCTTCACCATCAAGGTTGGTGCCTGTTAGGGTGTAGGGGTGTGGGTTGGACGGACCATGGGGGCCATTAGGATAATTGGTGTATTCCAGTGCGATAACATTAGGTGTAGCCGTCAAAGTCGGGGTGGGAGTGGCACTGCCCGAAACGAGCATGATGTCGTCGACTTCCCAACCGGCGGCTTCATCGTCGGTGCATTGGTATTTGAAACCGATATAGCAGTTCGAGCCATTGAAACCGTTCAGGCTGATTTCGCCGGATGCTACCCAGTTCCAACCGCCTTGTGAGAGTTCACATTCGAGGGCTTCCCAAGTGGCCGTGGTCGGGTCTTGGCCGTCGTAGTCGTTGGAGAAGTAAACCTCGATGTCGGGACCGTTGTAGTTGCGAGCCGTGACGAAGGTCAGCACAACATCGTTGTAACTGTCAAGGTCGAAGGCTGGCGAGATGAGCCAGTCGATGGTGGCAGGGTGGTTGTAGCCGTTGGCGTAGGCATAATGATTGCCGCCGTATGAGGCAACGCGCCAGAGCGAATCGCCCTCTTGACAGACTTCAGTCCAGCCGTGCCAAGGATCCCAGTCGTCCTCCCATTCTTGCCAGAAGATGATGGTAAGGTCGTTTTGGATGATGTAATCCGCGCTGACGATGGGGCTGTCGTTACAGCCTTCCTTCGCGGCGTATGCCCAAATGGTCATGTTTTCATCCACGGTGATGGCTTCTCCATATTCGTTCCAAGGACCGATTTCGGAGCCGAGGCTATAATAGATGTTGGCCCCTTCAGTGGCGCAGTTGATGGTGATTTCCTGAATTTCATAATAGGTGCCGCTAGCGGGGTTGAAGGTTGGGGCTGCCACGGTGCAAGTGCCGCCTTCGCCTTGCATGAAGATGTCAAGGAAGAAGTTGTAATTCTCGCTGGCTATGTTTTGCGTATGGTAGGGGCCGAAGTTGTGGTTGCCGTTCAAAGCGAAAGCTCTTACAGGATTGTTGGCATTGGCGATGATGAAGCCCGTGTAGTTGGGTACCATGGCAGTCTCCTCCGAAGTGCCGATTTCGATGCTCCAAGCCGTGTTGTCACCGTTGGAGGCGAAGTTGGTGCTCGAAGTGTAGCCAATCATGTCGCCAGCGGCATTGGTGAAGGTGTAGCCGTCAGCTGTGATATTCACTGTCCAATAGAAGCTGTCTTCCTCGTTGAGGATGGAAGCGGGCAGGATTTCGTCACTGCCAGAAGTAGCAGAGGTGAACAAAACGCCTTCAGGCTTGCCAGAAGCAGCATTGCTCATGGCGTAATAGTCAGTAGCGCTCTCATCAAAACGGGCGGCAAAGACGATGCGGTTGCCGGCATTGAGTTGGCTCACATCGCTAATGCGGATGTAATTGTCGCCCGGAACGGGTTGCGCCGTGACGGTGCCGTTGCAGGTCACATCGATGTCGTCAAGTTCCGAATCAATAATCAGTGTTGTGGAATATGTGCCCACTGCAAGGCCTGCAGCCATCCTCACGTAGATTGTCTGGCTGATGATACCGTTTACTGGGTAAATCGTAATGTTCGGTCCATTCGAAAAACCATTTCCCGAAATGAGCGAAGTCTGGAAGCTGGAGCTGGTGTTACCCACGATAACGGGTGCTTCTATGTTCATTCCTGTGATGACGAACGACTGTTCGGCTGAGGGACCATTGCCTTCAATATAGGTGAATCCCGACAAGTTAAGCGGAGTAACGGAAAGTACGGGGGTTGATGTGGATCCCATGAGTTGAATGTCATCGACTTCCCAACCGGCAGCGCCTTCATCAGTGCAGGTGTACTTGAAGCCGATGTAACAGTTCGTTCCGCTGAAACCGCCTAGAGCAATGTCGCCCGATTCAACCCAGTTCCAACTGCCTTGCGAAAGGTTGCAAACCAAAGGAACCCAAATGGCATTGGTGGGGTCTTCGCCGTCATAGTCGTTGGAGAAGAAGACTTCCAAATCGGGACCAGTGTAGTTCTTGGCTGTCCTGAAACTCAAAACGGGGTTGCTGATGTTGTCCAAATTGAAGGCGGGTGAGATGCACCAGTCTTCGTTGGCGCCGTGGTTGTAGCCGTTGGCGTAAGCATAGTGGTTGCCTTGGTAAGAGGCAACATTCCAGGTCATTTCGCCTTCCACGTCGACGAAGGTCCAGCCGTTCATTTCGCCTTCCCAGTCTTGGTTGAAGATGGTGGCTACACCGACTTGGATGATATAGGTGGCCTCAGCGATGGCACTGTTGTTATAGTCTTCTTTCACAGCCATCGCCTTGAGGGTGGTGGTCTCGCTGATGGTCAAAGGCGTGCTGTAGATAAGGCTGTTTTCTGTCGGGTCGCTGCCATCAAGAGTGTAATGGATGGTAGCACCTTGGGTGTTGCAACTGATGGTCACGGTTTGGGCCTCAGAGTAAGTGCCGGCGGCGGGACTGAAGGTGGGTGTGGCTACGGTAGGTGTGGGCGGGTCACCGCCATCCGATTTCACGAAGAGGTCAAGGTAGAAGTTGTAGCCACTGTTGTTGAGGTTGTTGGTATGGTAGGGGCCAAAGTTGTAGTTACTGTTCAAAGCGAAGCATCTCACAATGTTGTTCACATTGTTGATGACGAATCCCGTGTAGTTGGGCACCATGGTTCCATCGCCAGCAGTGTTGAGAGAGATGGCCCATTCAGTGTTGTCGCCGCCTGTAGCAAAGTTGGTGCTGCTCGTGTAGCCAATCAATTCACCGAGGGCATTGGTGAAGGTATAGCCGTTGCTGGTCACGCCGACGGTCCAATAGTAGCTGTTTTCCTCATCAGTAATGCTGGCAGGCAGGATCTCGTTACCATCTGAGGTCGTCGAAGTGAACAAAACGCCTGTGGGTTTGCCTGATGAGGCGTTGCTCATGGCATAGTAGCTTGTGGCATTGTCATCGAAGCGGGCGGCGAAGACTACTCGGCTCCCTGCCGTGAGTTGGCCGAGGTCGTTGATGCGAACGTAATCGCCCAAAGTAGGCGTGACTGGGGGCAATGGATCACCGCCGGTAACAGAGCCGATCACTGCAACGTGAATGTCGGTGGCATTTGCAGATGAAATGGTCAGTTGCTCGGCGTAGGTGGCAGACTCAAGACCGGATTTCAGCCGTACATAGATGGGAAAGTCATAGAAGTGGTTCGCTGCTGAGGCCACAATAGCTGGATTCTCGGGACGGAACAAGTCGCCTCCGAAGGTGGATACCTCGAAATGCTCTGACGGATAGATGCTGACCTGCCCAACTATATTGTCGGCGTAGAGCAGGAAACTCTGGATTTCCGACGGACCCTCCGACTCATACTCGTAATCCATGCCCGAGAGGCTGTTCGGGTTCACCGATAGCGTGGGAACGGTTGTCTGTTCGCTACCATTACTATAGGTAACGGCATCTGCCTTGACACGATGGTGTCCAACGTCCCATGACGTCATTCCCGTCAGCAGCAAAATGGCTGTCAACAATACAGATAAATTTCGTTTCATTGAATTTAGATTTAATTATTTGATACTTATTATTTTGCTTCTATTTGCGCATATATGAAAGTAGGTGTCAAAATTAGGGAATTGCCCTCTATACGAAAAGGCTCGCCAACAAGAATTTATCAACAACTATTGTTGATAACTCATTCGGATGGTGCGGATAGTTTTGCTAATTTTGCCACACGATTCCAATTTGATGTATTTATGAAAGCGAAACGGAAGAAAGTCATCCTCATCACTGGTGCGAGTAGCGGCATTGGCTTTGATGCGGCACAGATGCTTGCAAAACAAGGACATAAAGTGTATGCTGCGGCTCGGCGAACCGACCTTATGCAACCTTTGTGTGAATTGGGCGTTATGACCCTGAAAATGGATGTCACCGATGAGACTTTAATGGAGGAAGGTGTTCAAACCATCCTTAGCGCGGAAGGCCACATCGATGTTTTGATTAATAATGCAGGCTATGGCTATTTTGGTGCTATTGAGAATGTTACGATGGATGAGGCACGCAGACAGTTGGAAGTCAACGTGTTCGGCATGGCAAGGCTTTGCCAGTTGGTGCTGCCTTCCATGCGGTCACAAGGCTCGGGACGCATTGTCAACACTTCTTCGGTGGTGGGCAAGGCCGTGTTGTATTTCGGCGGTTGGTACCACGTGAGCAAGTATTCCGTTGAGGCGTTCAGCGACGCGCTTCGCATTGAGATGAAGCCTTTCGGCATCGACGTCTCAATGATTGAGCCAGGCGGTATCAAGACCAATTGGGGCTTTATCGCGGCAGACCATTTGGCAGAAAGTTCAAAAGGCACGCCCTACGAGCCTGATGCCATGCGTGAAGCCGATATGATGCGCAAGGTTTATTCGATGAACTTTCTCTCCAAGCCTATAGTGGTGGCCAAAGCCATCAGTCGAGCCGTCAACAGTCGTCGACCCAAAGCGCGGTATCGTGTGGGTCTTGCTTCAAATACCATCGTGTTTTTCCATTGGCTGCTGCCTACCCGCTGGTGGGATGCCTTCATGCGATGGTTCTGGAGGATTAGGATTTGATTTTTTGCTGTTTTTGGCATATTTGAAAAAAAGCGTTATTTTTGCACCGTTATATAACCAACTGAATCATGAAAAAAGTAGTACGTACCGTTTGGATTGGCACTTTGTCGGGTTTGGCGTTTTTGGCCGCTTGCTGCACCACCAAGGGTGGTATTTCGAAGGCTGAGCGCAAGCAACTTATCAATGAGCGCGACTCCATCCAAGAGATTCTCAGCAGGCGCGAAGGAGCTGCTATTTATGGCACACCAGAAATCATGCAGCGCTATGGCCTGGAAACTTTGCGTCTCCGCAACAAATTGGACTCCATCAACTACAAGTTAGGTGAAGACGTGAACTTGGAGGAAAGTGCACAACGGTTGAAAGACAAAGAGCTGAAAGTTGAAAAGATGCAGAGAATCAGCGAAATGAGGGAAAGACTCGAAATCCTTCAGAACACCATCCGCGAGCGCGAAGGTTCCTGTGTCTATGGCTCGCCCGAAATCATCGAGGAGTACGGCCGCGAGACTCAGCGTTTGAGGGACCAGGCCAACGAGCTTGAATTGCAGATCCGAGAAATGGAGAATGAGTAACAAACTTGGCTTTCAGAAGAGAGTGATGCTCGAACTCAACCGTGCCGTGCTGCAAGATCGGGTTGAGAAGCACGAGCTTCATCAGCTTTTTTGGGAATGTACCTTGCGATGCAACCTCAACTGTCGGCATTGCGGCTCCGACTGCCGTATGCTCTCCGAGACCGCCGACATGCCACTCGAGGACTTCTTGAAAGTGCTCGACGAGATTAAGCAACACGAAGACCCGTCGAAGGTGATGGTCATCACCACGGGCGGTGAGCCGATGATGCGTCGCGACTTGGCACTTTGTGGTGGCGAGATTTCAAAACGAGGTTTCGTGTGGGGCATGGTTACCAATGGAATGATGCTCACTCCAGAGAAGCTTAACAAGTTTGTGGCCAATGGGTTAAAGTCCATTGCAGTCAGCTTCGACGGCTTCGAGGACGACCACAACTGGATGCGTGGCAACCCCAACAGCTACAAGAACGTGTTGGTGGCTGTGAAAGCTTTGAAACAGCATCCGAGCCTTACTTGGGATGTCATCACCTGCGTCAACCAAAGGACTATCTTGTATTTGCCGAAGTTTCGCGACTTCTTGATTTCGTTGGGCATCAAGCGATGGAGGCTCTTCACGGTGTTTCCCTTTGGACGTGCTGCCAATGAGCCTGATTTCAAGCTTTCCAATAGCCAATTTGTTGAGATGCTGGAATTTATAAAGCAAACACGCTTGGAAGGGAGAATTCGTGCCGACTATGGCTGCGACGGCTTCCTCGGCAAGTACGAAGGCGAAGTGCGCAACCATTACTATTCGTGTAGCGCGGGCATCAACGTTGCCTCGGTGCTGGCCGATGGTGCCATTTCGGGCTGCCTCAGTATCCGCAGTGACTACCACCAAGGCAATATCTACAAGGACAGCTTTTGGGATGTGTGGCAGAACAAGTTCGGCGTTTACCGTGACCGCAACTGGATGAAGACCGACCGTTGTGCCGACTGCAAGATGTGGCGCTATTGTCAAGGCAACGGCTTCCACCTCCGCGATGGCGACGGAAAGATTCAAGTGTGCCAGTATAATATGATAGTTGAAAGTTAGGTGCTTAAAGCTTAAAGCCAACGAAATCTTGGAATTACAAATCTTGAAATCTTGAATTTTTGAATCTTGAATACCAAAATTTACATCGTCGGCTACATGGGCGCAGGCAAAACCACCGCCGCGAAGCGCATCGCCAACCGTTTGGGTTGGGAAGTGGCCGATACTGATGCCTTGTTTGAGGAGAAGTACCGCATTTCCGTCCACGATTTTTTCCATAAATACGACGAGACACTGTTCCGGAAACTGGAATCAGAGGTGTTGAAAAGTACTGAGAATATGAAACATACGGTCATTTCGACTGGCGGTGGACTGGCTTGCTTTTTGGACAACATGGAATGGATGAACCAGCATGGCCTGACGGTTTTCATGCACATCAGCCCCGAGGCCGCTGCCGACCGCATTCTGCACTCGAAGCGCAAGCGCCCTCTGACCGAAAACAAAACTGAAGCGGAGCTGGCTGAATACATACAACAGCATTATGCTTCACGGCTGCCGTTCTATGAGCAAGCCCAAATCACCGTGAAGTCTGAAGATTTTGATTTGGATAGCCTAATTCAATTAATTGAAAATGAAAAAGATAATTAACCTATTGATGCTTTCGGCCTTCCTTTCGGCATGCGCTGAAAAGCCATCCACTGAAACAGCCACCTCTATTAATTATGCCGACACCACGTATTGGTATGCCTTCGGCGAAAGCGACAAAGCTGCTGACGTGTTTTACGTATATCCCACCGTGTCAACGATTTCATACGCTGATAACGGTTCCTCATGGTTTGCCGACATCACCTTACGCGAGGTGAGGGAGGAAGCCAATGGAAACCAACGCTTTAACAAGATTCTGTATGACGACTATAACTTTTACGCGCCTTATTACCGTCAGATGATTTTCGAGTCTTATTCTCAGAATGACAGCATTTTGCGTGAAAACACCGCTATCGCCGCTAATGATGTGAAAGCCGCCTTCCAATACTACATGGCGCACGGCAATGGTGGTCGTCCGTTTTTTCTCGTTGGGCATAGCCAAGGCTCACAAATGCTCATCGAACTGCTGAAATCGGGGATGACGGAGGAGCAAAGGAAGCTAATGGTGGCTGCGTATTGTATTGGCTATCATGTTTCTGCGGATGAATTGGCGCAATACTCCGAGCAGCTTTGTCCAGCCCAAGACAGCATCGAGACAGGCAAACTCCTCATCTTCAACTCCGTGACCGACACGACCGCCATTGGAATGGTGTCGCGTGGCGATGTCGTTGGTGTCAATCCGACAACATGGACGATGGCCATGGATACGGTTCCAGCTGAATATCAATTAGGTATGGCCAAATACAACGAAGCCCGAGACTGCGTCCTGATAGTGCCTTGTCCGACAAAGACTTATCTCTATAAACACAACACTATTTGTCCCGACCTTGACCCAGAAATGGTCTTCATTTCTGCCTATCAGGACATGTTCCCAAAAGGTAATCTTCATTTCGCTGATTCATGGCTCTTTGCGGGCAACGTGAAGCAAAATATGGCGTGCCGATTGAGGCATTTCAAGAAATAACTCTTTTTTATGGCAAAGATGTTATTTATTGCTTACTTTTGCCACCTAATAAATTATTTAAACAACATTAAAATGAAAAAGGTTTTTATTTTCTTCATGGGCTTGGTCTTGTCCTCTGCATTGATGGCAAAAGACTTTGTAATAATTTCTTATTCAGGGATTTCTGAATTGGAAAGACTCTTTTCCGACCAGAATCTGAAGATACATTACTACACAGATTCTGAGGTTTTCGCCACAGCGGAACACTTTGATGCCCGAACGATGGTTTTGCTTGACCATCAAGCTTTTGAACAAAACGAGGTCTATACCTTGGTGTATTGTCCGCAAACAGAGCAACAGGCTTATATCGGAGATGGTGAGGCTCTGTTGCAAACCGCTGACTATGTAGTTGTTAAAGGTGGTGTGTTGCCCTACAAAAACGACGGGGCGGTGGCCATTTTCAACAAGGAGGCTCGCTTGCCTCGCTTGACCCGTGACTTCCCCACGGTGACTGAGGTAAACCCGACCATTAGCGAGATGCTGAATCAGGTAAATAGAGATTCATTGGAGGCCATCGTGCAGCACCTACAGGACTACGGCAGCCGTGTGTGGAACTCTGAAAACGCTTTCGCCGCATCAGATTGGATAGCAGGTAGAATGCAGGCACTTGGACTGGAAGTGGAGCAACAGCCTTTCTATGCCCAAACATGGTTGGGCAGTGGTCAGGCAGCACCAAATGTCATTGGTATTCAGCGTGGTACGCTCTATCCCGATACTTATGTGGTCTGCGGTAGCCACTTCGATTCGTTCTCCTGGGAAGCCTATTACGGCGGTCAAGCTCCTGGTGCCGACGACAATGCTACGGGTGTGGCCAGCGTGTTGGAGAGTGCGAGAATTATGACGCAGTACGAGTTTGAGTACAGCATTATCTATTGTGCCTACGGCTGCGAGGAAATGGGTCTCTATGGCAGCGAGGCATACGCTTCACGTTGCCAACAGGAAGGCATGGACATCATTGGCTACTTCAACAACGATATGAACGGCTATCTCTATGGTGATCAGATACATATCGACTGCATCTATCCTAATTCCGTTGCTCCTATCGGCACCTATTACATGAATGTCGGCGAAGTGTATTATCCCGAGTTGCCCATCCGTCATGTCAACTTCAACGAGGGCGACAGCGACCACACTTCGTTCAACAACCATGGCTACATGGGCATTTATCCTTTCGAGGATTACCAAAACTACAGCCCTTACATCCACACACCCAACGACTTGATAGGAACAAGTGTGAACAGCTTTGAGATGTCGCAACAATACTGCCAGATGAATATCGCTTGCCTTGCGGAGATTGCCAATCCAATGGGTGAAATGGGAACGTTGACATTCGATGTGGATACTTTGTTGGTGTCTCATTCTGCGACTTTGACAATCTTTAACAATACTGAAATGGATATTGTAACCTTGAAAAAGATTACTATCGATGAGGAGTATGCTGGTTTTTATTCTTTTGAATATGCTGGTCAGCATTTTGAACTTGATGAAGAAGTGAGTATTGATATCAATAGAGGTGAAAGTATTCAACTTGAGGTGATTGAGGAATTGGTTGGTAAAAATTCCTTTGTATACCCTGTATTGTATTTTGAGAACACCCTTGAAACGGTTTCTCTCATCACAAGAGTTGATCTTGCCGCAGTTTCGGAACAGGGTGCGTCTTGTGTTCAGTTATTCCCGAATCCTGTTGAAAACCAGTTGAATATCAAAGCAGACGGATTGCAAAGAATCATCGTTTACAATGCGATGGGGCAGTTGGTCGAGATGAAAAAAATGGATGGCGATCAGCGTGTGCTTTCAGTTGGGAACTATAAGGCAGGGCTATACACGATACATATCGTTACCGCCGATGGCGTGGTGATAAGGAGTGTCGTAGTGAAATGAAAAAAGCGCCAGATGGCGCTTTTTTCATTTCAGCTCCAGCAAACATACATTCTCCACATGTTGCGTGTGCGGGAACATGTCCACAGGCTGCACGGCCATGACTTGGTAGGCCGAATCAAGCAACTGTAGGTCACGGGCTTGTGTGGCGGGGTTGCAACTGACGTAGACGATTTTCTTGGCGTGGATTTTCAGCAGTTGTTCAACGACTTTCTCCGCCATGCCTGCACGTGGCGGGTCTGTGACGATGAGGTCGGGTTGACCGTTGCTTTCAATGAAGTCGTCAGTGAAGACCTTGGCCATATCGCCGGCATAGAATGTGCAATTGGTGATGCCGTTGATTTCCGCATTGACCTTGGCATCGGCGATGGCGGCCTCAACGTACTCAATGCCAACGACTTTCTTCACGAACCGTGAGAAATACTGCGCGATGGTACCCGTGCCCGTGTAGAGGTCGTACATCAGCTCGTCGCCTTGCACATCGGCAAGATTGAAAGCGGTGCGATAGAGTCTTTCCGCTTGATATACATTGGTTTGGAAGAACGACACTGGCCCAATTCTGAATTTCAAGTTGTCGAAACCAGGGCGGGGAGAGGCCATCGTTTCTATCAGGTAGGGTTCTCCTTTCAGACATTCAAAGGGCAGGTCGTTGATGATGTCGTTCAGCTTCGGGTTGACGACCAACAGCAGTGACACGATTTGCGGGAAGGCCATCTCCAAGGCAGGAATCAGCTCGTGGCGCACCACTTCGTTTTCCTCGCTGATGACCAAAATGACCATTAACTCGCCCTTTGAGTTGCAGCGGATGACGAGGTTGCGCATCAGTCCTTCGTGGGCGCGGAAGTTGTAGTAGGGGAGATGCCGCTCCAACGTGAATCGCCTGACAAACAAACGGATGTCGTTCGACGGATCGGCTTGCAGGTGGCATTTTTCGATGTCAACCACGCGGTCGAAGAGTTGGGGCAGATGGAAACCGAGACCTTTGCAGTATTCTTCGTCGTGGGTGCCTATGGGTGCGCCGTCAGTGAGCCATTTGCGGTTCGAGAAGGTGTATTCCAGCTTGTTGCGGTAGGCAAACTGCTTCTCGCAACCTAAAATCGGACGGATTTCAGGATACTCGATTTTCCCGATGCGGTCGAAGTTGTCCTTCACCTGCTTCTGCTTGTAATAGGTCTGCCACTGGTAGTCCATGTGTTGCCACTTGCAGCCGCCACAGAGACCGAAATGCTGGCAGACAGGCTCCACGCGCTTTTCGGACATTTTCTTGAAATTCAAAATCTTGCCTTCGAAGAAGTTCTTCTTGCGCTTGTATACCTCAATGTCAACCACATCGCCAGGCACGCCAAAGGGAATAAAAACCACGCGGCCTTCGGGCTTGGCCACCGACATGCCTTCCGATCCGGCGTCCACAATCAGGACATCTTCCAAGTATTCGGGTTCTCGTTTGTTCTTGCTTCTTGTCATACTTCTTTTTTGTCACAAAACCGACAAAACTATCAAAACCTTTTTGTTGAAGAGGCGACTCCACAACCGTGTCGTCGCCAGAAAGCCGCCGGTTGGCTGGCTTTCTTCGGTTCATATAGTATTGTGTTTTGTGGGTTTTGCATGTTTTGTGATTAAAAATTAAAAATCTCCCAGGTCTTTTTTGCCTGTTCCTCAAACATTTGTATCCCGCCATAGACCTTCGCGCCCCAAGTCTTGCCCAACTCCATGAAAGCCGTCTCCTTTGGGTTGTAAATCAGGTCGATGAGGATGTGCTTTTTGCTCAATGCCTGATAGTGCAGGTCAGGGAAGTTGTCGATTTGCGGGAACATGCCTAAGGGTGTTGTATTGATAATCAAGTGGTTTTGCTTCAGAATCTCGTCCGTCAGCGTGTCGTAGGTATAATCGCCCTTTTCGGCATCGCGGCTGACGGTGGAATAGGGGATACCTTTCTGCTTCAGCACATATTGCACCGCTTTCGAGGCACCACCTGTTCCCAAAACCAAGGCATGACCGATTTCCTTGCCGTTGATAGCGCGATTGAGCAGTTGCTCAAAGCCGTAAACATCGGTGTTATAGCCTTTCAGCTTGTCCTCGTTGATTTTCACCACATTGACCGCCCCGACTTCCTTGGCTACGGAATCCATCTCGTTCAACAGCGGGATGATGGCTTCCTTATAAGGTATCGTCACGTTGAAGCCGCACAAATCGGGATATTTCTCCATGACCTCGCGCAATTCGTCCAACGATTTGAGGTCGAAATGCTGATAGAGGCAATCCAAACCCTCGTATTCAAACTTCTCGTTGAAGTAGAACCTTGATTGCGAGTGTTTTAAAGGGTGTCCGATGAGTCCGTAGCGTTTCATTATCGTATTCTCTTGTAGAGACGCGATTCATCGCGTCTCAAATCCATTGTCAATTATCCTTTAATTCCGAACCATGCGCCTAAGCCCAAAGTGCAAAGCACGCCTACGATGACGCTGGCTAAAACTACGCCGCAAATGACGGCCAACACGCTGTCTTTGAACTTCATATCAAGCAAACTGGCAGCGAGTGTTCCTGTCCATGCGCCTGTGCCCGGTAACGGAATGCCCACAAAAAGCATCAAGGCCACAAAAAGGCCACGACCGGCCTTGGCTTGTAGTTTTTCACCGCCTTTGTGACCTTTTTCGAGGCACCAAGCAAAGAACTTGTTGATAACCGGAATATTGGATTTTGCGCCCCATTCAAGGACTTTCCTCGCGAAGAAGAAAATGAACGGCACGGGCAGCATGTTGCCGATGGCGATGATGATGTAGGCCCAAACGAGATTGAAACTCGGGTCGTTGGCTTTCATGACGTAGGCCACGGGCAGCGCACCACGCAATTCAATCAGCGGCACCATGGCGATAAGGAAAATGTAGATGTAATTTTTCATGCGGGATTGGTGTTGGTTTCCTGGTTTGTTTTATGTTGTTCAATCAGTTGGAGGATGTCGTTGTCGTTGGCCAATAGTTCTCGGTCGTATTCCAAGAATTCGGGCCAGACCTCAAAGTCGGCGTCAAGGGCTTGGTCCAAGGCTTCCAAACCTTGTTGGCGGTCGCCTTTCACGAAATAGGCGTAAGCTAACAAATAAAGGAGTGACGAATCGTTGTCGGTTTGCAGCAGCCCGAACTTGATGGTGTTGATGGCCTCGTCGATTTTGTCTTGCTGCCCGTAGAGGTCGGCGATATAATAATAGGCGTCGGCGTCGTTGGGCGTCTGCTCTTGTATCTTGCACAGGCAGTCCATCGCCGTGTCGTATTCCTTGAGTTTCATGTAGTCGGTGGCCATGGAGTAGAGGTGGTCGGTCTCCCAAGGCTCGATTTCCAACGCTTTCTTGAAGTATTTGATGGCCTTGCGGCTGTTGCCTCGGTCGCTGAACACATAGCCGAGGCCAGCATAGCCAGAGGCTATCATTGGGTTGATTTCCAATGCTTTGGTAAAATGATCTTCAGCGGTTTGCAGGTCGTTGAGGCGGTAGTAACAGTCGCCTATGGTGGTATGTATCATCGAGGTCTCCACGCCGTTGCGCAGGGCTTCCTCAAGGGTGTCGATAGCTTCCTTGTAGCGGCCTAAATCATAGTAGATGTCGGCCAGGTGCATGTTGGTCCAGAGGTCTTCGGGGTCGATGCTGAGGGCGTATTCGTAAGGGTCGATGCTCTCCTCGTATTGTCCCATCATGCGGTAGATGTCGCCGATGCTGGTCCAGGCCTTGCTGTTGTACGGGTCTTCGTCTATGAGTTGTTGGAAGAAGTCGAGGGCGTCTTCCTTGCGGCCTGCGCTGAGGTAGCAGCAGCGGATTTCGTGGTAGATGGTGTCGCTGTCGTCGGCGAAGGGCAGGGCCTTGTGGTAAAACTCAAGGGCGAGATCATATTTCTGCATGTGCTGGTATTCGAAGGCGATGGCGTTGTAAAGCTCGAACTTCTCGTCTTCGTCGAAGTAGGGCAGGGCGTTGAAATAGTTCTCCAGCGCCTCTTCCGACTTGCCCAGGGCGGCCAGACAGGAGCCGAGGGTGAGGAAATAGTCGGGGTCCTCGTCGTCGTCGATGCGTTCCACGTGCTGCATGATGTCGAAGGCGCGTTGGGCATCGTTTTCGAGCAGGTATTGTCGTGCCATCTTGATTTTCAGCACATTGCTTTCTGGATGCTGTGCCATGGCCATCTCCACCGCCTGACGCGAGCGCTTCAGCTGGTTGTGCTGGGTGTAGTGGTCGATGATGTACTCAAATTCCTCGCTGTCGAAATAGGCCGAGTCGTCTGACTTCAGCATCGACTCATACTTCTCGACGGCTTTTTCCATCTCTTCTTCGTGTTCCAAAAACTCTTCTTCGTCCTCAAACATTTTTGTTTGTATATTTATTCTGCAAAGTTAATAAAAAAATCTATTCAAGGCAACTCCAACACAGTTAATCGCTTTCGGCCACTTTTCGAAGCGAAAGGAAGGCTTCCTTAAGTGGCTGTGAAACAGAGCTGTTGGGTTCAGCTAATACTAGTTTTTGGTAATTGTTCAAGAAAATAGTTCTATATCTATGGAAGAAATGCAGGAAATGGTTGATGAACCCTATGCAATCCAAGACGGCTATTTCAACTCCGATTTTGTCATAAAACGAAAAAGCCAAATCCATGACTTCTTTATCGATGGGTTCGGTGGTAATGATAAGATAGTTGTCGGGTTTGACTTCAAGCTTTCCTATCTTCTCTACGCAAACGAAAACGTCGTCAGTGGTCACTTGTTTTTTCTTCATTTCATAACAGGTAACAGTCCTGTCCTCATTGGTCAAGGTGATTTCAATGTCACCGATGGCACCAGTTTGTTTGTCGGCGGCATTGTGAGCCATAAGAGGCTTGATTTCCTCATGAAAAAAGGGTTGCACAGACTGATAGGCGGCAGCAAACATCAATACGGGAAGCCGACTTGAACCTTTGCAATGAAGGTGTTGGATGAGCAAATTGGTGATTTCTTCGCTGGATAAATCCTGGCTTTTTTGAAATGACAATTGGGAAATCATTTGAGCGATGGCCTCTTCATTACGCTTCTTGATGTCTATCAAATCTTTTATTAATTGTGTCAGGATGTCTTTTGAGATTTGGGGATGGCATTCTACATAATCCAAAATATCCATCATGTCGTAATAGACGTATGCGGGACGGCATTTTTCAAAAGAGCTTTTTGTAAGTGCAGTCTCAACGGTACGGAACGCCGGGGTAAGAAACGCCGTGGTGTCGTTGCAAGGAAGCTCATATTTGTGGATGAAGGGCTGGATGGTCTTTTCATCGATGTTTCTTCCAGAGAAGGAGTTTTCCCCAAGATTAGGATAGGGTTGGCGGGTATCAATGCCGCTGTCGAAGGTTTTCGCTAACAGGGCGGTCAACAGGTAACGAATAGGAGCTTTGTTGGATTCACATTCGCAAACCGACATGATTTTTGAAGCTATTGTCGTGTCCGTGACAAATGCTTGTTGGCTTTTTGCTGTTACTGCATCATTGTATGTGGACTCAAGTATGCTCTCCATGATTAGAATAAACTGATTTGGTTGCTATTGCTTCCTGTTTGGTAGTTCACCCAAAGTACTTCTTGCCTGACATCGTGGGTAGAATTGATTTGCTTTGCAGGGGCGAATATCTTATGCCATTTGCTGCTAGGATAAAGCTCATTCATCAGGTCGCAATCGTAATTGGAAATCGCGACTTTGCCCTTAACTTGGTTCAGGACGTTTGCCAATTCAAGGTGTTGTTGGTCTGTCATTTCGTATCCGTAAGCTTTGTTGTCACCTCTTGTGGAATGGATATAGGGTGGGTCACAATAGAATAAGGTGTCTTCGCTATCGTAGAGGTTAATGACTTCGATGGAAGGTCTGTTTTCAATCTGAACCCTTAGCAAACGATTGGAAATGTCTTCCAATTGCTCAACACCGCCCATCCATCTGCTGATGACGCCTGACATGCCAGACCGGGATGTGTTTTTGCAGTTGGCCCATCTACCGAGGGAAGCTGTTTGTGCCAATCCAGTCCTGACTTGCCTCGCCCTGACATAGAAGCGCCGTGCTCGCTCCAAAGGGAGCAATGAAGTGTCAAGTTCGCAGGCAAGGGCGAACTCTTCCCTTGAAAAAGGGGTTAATGCAATCTGCCTGATGAGTTCGTCGGGGCACTCTCGAAGCACGCGAAAGAAATTCACCACTTCTCCGTCCAAGTCATTGTATGTTTCGACAGGCGACGGGACTCTATTCAGCAAAACGGCTCCCGAACCACCGAAAGGCTCGCAATAGTGATGGCATGTGGGCAACTGAGGTAGGAGCCAATCCAAATGGGAGTATTTCCCACCGTACCAGCCAAAAGCAATCACTTTTTTTCTGCCTTTATTGGGTATGATAGGGGATGGGGTGTGTTTTAGAGCCGTTTGCATGGTTTTTTGTGAAATTTTCTGCAAAAATAATAAAAAGTGCGAAATTGAGGCTTCTTTTGTATCTTTGTCCTTTCAAAACGTCGTTCCCATGAGAAGATACTGTCTCTTATTAATAATGATGTGCTTGAGCCTCACGATGATGGCTCAGAAGGCTTGGACGGTGGAGACCGTGCCCAACACGCGCCTGCAAAGCAACGACATCCACGTCAGCGACCCCGACGGCTACCTCTCTGACAGCACCGAGATGACCATCAACACGGCCTTGTGCGCCATCCGCGACAAAGCCGATGTCTTCGTCGTGACACTGTCGAGCATCGGCAATGCCGAACCGAAGCATTTTGCCACGGAACTGCTCAACTATTGGGGCATCGGCGATGCTGCAACCAACAACGGCGTGCTCCTGCTCTTCATCGAAGACCAGCATGCACTCGAGACGGAGACGGGCTATGGCGTGGAGGAAACCCTCACCGATGCCAAATGCGAGCGCATCTTCACCAACGCCATGGCACCGTATTTCCGTGCCGGCGACTACGAGGGCGGCCTTTGCAGCGGCGTGGCCGAAATCGTCACTGTGTTTGGCGGCGAGATTCCGATGGGGCTGGTGACC
>JAEEGH010013658.1_pt1 | contig 17977 bp, 22 predicted proteins | sample 9134181 | NCBI WGS metagenome assembly JAEEGH01 (sample SAMN16246544, study PRJNA631951) | gut metagenome | biome: gut microbiome; feature: rumen; material: DP-attached | host: Bos | place: Iran: Karaj | collected 2018-10 | reverse complement strand
ACATCAGTCTTTCTCCTTTCTGTTTTTCGCTCTCTGGACTTTCCTGAGAAATCCGAGATGGAGCGGGAGAATCCTGTATAATGCGTAACGCGCATACGGCTCATAGCCGCTTCTGCGGTAAAATTTTACTACCGCGTCGCAGAGGGAAGCAACACAATTCTCGTTCAGCATCCGTCCCAGTTCCGGGGAGGCGTGCCGGGGAGAGCCCATATGCCCGTATGCTCCCATGGCTCTCAGCTGTTTTTTCCGGAAGATCATATCCCTGTCCGTTATCCGGGTATCCGGCAGGTCCCGGTATCCCTCCCGGACCAGGGCCGGATCCATGTCCAGCAGGCTGGCGGTCTCCACCCATCCCGCATGGTAGTCATCCGGGTGCTTATCCTGGAAACTTTTCAGTTCTTTCTCTTCTTCAATGCCTTCCCCCATAAAGATCGGTCCCATGGGGGCAATCGCCCGGACGCCGTATTTCCGGTTCACCTTCCGGACGGCTTTCTCAACGGCAATCTGGTGCTGGGGATCCGCGTGGGAAGCGATGACAACGATGTGCTTAAATCCCATGCAGCATAAACTTTCCAGGATTTCCCGGGCAACGGTACAGGTTGTCCTCATGGAAAAATGAATGGAGCCGTAGAATTCGTTCACGGATGCGGCGGCCACGGGAAAGGCCGGCAGGTAAAAGCATCCGGCGTCCAGATCCTCCTCCGCCCGGGCCAGGGCGCCCCGGCTCCAGTATTCCCCCTCCAACAGGTCGGTGGCCAGGGGCAGATGCCACCCGTGCTCCTCAATCGGCGCCAGCACAACGGAGACTATGCTTTTGTCCTTGTCCAGTTCCTTGATTTCCTTCCATGTCAACAGGCTCAGATCCTTCATAATCCGTCCTCCTTTCATTTACGGGGCAAAGCATAAACCCGGCCCTTGCGGCCAGGTCAATACCTCTTGAAAAAACAGGAGAAGGCGCCTGCCGGGTTTTTGTGAAACAATCTGCCTGCCTCCTTCGTTATATTGTCAGATAACGATCAACCTCCGATCCCGGGGCAGGCATGAAACAGGAGGCGAACAGGATGAAAGTACCGTTCCGGAGAATCATATGCGCGGCGTTGGCCGCCTGTTTGCTGCTGCCCTTCGGGCCGGCCCGGGCGGAGGGAACGGATATTGCCGCCCTGCAGGCGCGCCTGATCAGCCTGGGATATGAAATCGGCAAGGCGGACGGGATTATCGGCAAGAAGACTTCTGCCGCCATTGCCCTGGTTCAGAAGCTGCTGGCGGATGAGGGCATCGCTGTTCAGCCCACCGGCATTCCCGACGCAAAGACGGTGGAACAGATCATGAAGGAAGAAAACACTGCTCTCTTGAAGACGCTGGTCAAAGGCAGCTGGGGCAGCCGGGTCAAGGAAGCCCAGCAGACGCTGATCGGCCTGAACCTGCTGAAAGACAAGGCGGACGGACAGTACGGCGGCAACACGGAAACCGCAATGAAGGCCTTTGAGGAATATATGGCCAAGCGGGAGCCGGAGAAGATCCGGCCGGACGGAAAGATTTCGGAGCAGGAATACCTGCTCCTGACGGGAGACCTGACGGGCTATGGCTTTGAGGCACCGCTGTGCTTTGACGAAGCGCATCCTGAAAAACTTTCAGGCGCATACCTTTATGCTGAAAAGGTCTGCCTGATCAACGCCTCCACCGGGGAAGTGCTGCTGGAAAAGGCGGCGGAGGAACCGGCGGAGCCCGCCAGCACAACAAAGATCATGACGCTGCTGACGGCCCTGTCCCTGTGTGATCCGGACAAGACCGTTGTGATCCCGGAGGAAGCGAAGGATGTCCCGCAGGACAGCACCCTTGTGCCGGTCACGCCGGGGGAAACCATGGTGATGCGGGATCTGCTCTATGGCATGATGATGCGCTCCGGCAATGACGCGGCAAACGCGGTGGCTGTGCTTTGCTCCGGCAGCGTGGAAGCTTTTGCGGAAGAAATGAATCAAACGGCAAAGAAGCTGGGAATGGAACATTCCCACTTTGTGAATGCCCACGGCTATACGGCGGAGGGACACTATACTACCGCCAGGGACCTGGTCATCGCGGCCCGAAACGGCCTGATCCAGCCCCTGTTCCGTGAAATTGTAACCTGCCTGAAATACACCCTGCCCGCCACGGAGAAAAGGGGAGAACTTCCGGTCAACGTGAAATGGGAAATCTTCAATCCCCTGTCCCCATACTATATTTCCCATGCGGCTGGTGTGAAAAGCGGCTATACCTCCACCGCCGGTTTCTGCTATGTGGGCGCCTACCAGGAAAACGGCATAACCCTCATCGCTGCCGTCATGGGCGGCCAGACCCGCAACATGGCCTGGACCGACCTCAAACGCCTCTTCGCCTACGGCATGGCGATGGAAAGCGCGGATGATGAAGAACCCAAAGGCTAATCGGAACACCATCACGTCAAATTGTCATTTCGACCGACCGAAGGGAGTGGAAGATGATTTGTCCAGATCTATGATCTGGGTAACAAATCACTCACAGAGTGTAAATCTCCCCCGCCGCAGCGGATCATTCTGAATTGTTGAGCAGTTGTCCAAATCTTTGATTTGGGTATACAACTGCCATGCTACAGCCGTCAAAGTTCTGAAAGAACTTTGGTAACGGCGATCGCAGAATTCTGCATTTGGGCTTCGCCCACTGTCTCCCATCCCGCCGACGTAATTTCCGCCGCTGGCGGTCCTCGGCGGCTTTTCCCCATCGATGTGAACGATGTGCTCTGACTATATGGTATGTTTCCACCAAAAACCACAAGATATAGTATAGTCTCCTCCAAAAAACGGAATCCTTCCACAAGAAAGGAACCGATTTTTGGTACCTGCGAACCGTTCACAACGACAATGGTAAATCCATGCCAATCTGCGGGTCGATCCAGCTTTCCTGTTTGGCTTCATATACCTGATCCTCCGGCTGCAAATGCCCGATCAGCAGCGGGGATTTCGGGTCGTGCATGGTCATGTTCTTCCTGACTGTATCCGCGTCATAGTTGGCGTAGCAATACCGGCACAGATGACCGCAGGTATTGTATGCTCCGATATCTCCGCCCAGATAGCATGCACATTCCTTCCGGGCTGGCGCTGTCTTCGGCATCTTCAGCCGCTGATGCAGTGCATGTTCATAGGTGGCAATCGTCATGCATCCGCTGCAGTCCGCACCGAAAGGTGCCAGTTTGTTTCCTTCTCCGCAGGGACGGATCGTCATGCCGTATTGTTTTCCGATCTCTATAAACGTCTTTCCCAGCAGCAACCGCTGCTCCGCGGTGACCCGCCTGGCCTCGGGGAAGTTCCGCCTTGTTTTCTCATACAGGTCGATAAAGCTGATCACTGCTGTCCGTGTATATCCGGACAGTGTTTTTGCCATATACTCAAATGCTTTGATGTGACGTTCAACCGGATACTCATCGCTGATGAAGATCGGATCATAACGCCATCCTATGCTGTCCACGCCGACTATATGAGACAGGCGTCTGAAATTTTCCAGTACGTTCCGCTTGTCCGGAACACGCGGTTCGATCTCTTTTCCGTATGGCGTGATTGTCACAAACCAGTATTGTCCGTAGGACTGGAGCAGGTCCATATGCGGGAGCATCGGTGCCGGATTCTTCGTGCAGAAACCAATCAGGTCCACCACATCCGGTGACAGCCGGTAACGGGCAACGGAATGGGGATTGTATGGATTGCGGACCAGCACAAACCCGGCCTTCAGCCGGTTCACGAACCATTCAGAGTAGAAGGCAGGAATATCCGTGCGCATCCCTGTATTGATAATCATTTGCTTTCCTCTTGTGTGATAACCAGATCTTTGAAGAATGCTTCTGTGCCGATGTCCACAAAGAAACCGACAGAGCCTTTGGCATCTGCGCCGTGTTTCATGCCGGATACTGTCAGTACAGGAGTTTTGCTGTCGTTCAGGTAAAACGCGGCTGTATCGTCATGGATCACGGCCTTCAGCTTGATCCATTTATCCAGGCCGCAATTCATCGGCGCTTCATACCCGTCAATGCCATATTCCCGGAAGTAGGAAAAGGTATATCCAGGATAAGAAAAATATTGGCATCCGTGAGCCCTGCGGACCGGATCATCCGTCATGGCGTTGGTGGGCCGGATGTAAAAAGACTCGAACTCAGAATCGTCCGGGCTGATCCGGAATGCGATTCCGATAAATCCGCGTGCGAAATCCGGAGCATCCGGAAGCAGGCGGCTAAGCATCTTGACTTCGATGATTCCGTTGTGAAAGGTCAGATCTTTAAGCCGTGCATAGGTATTCTCGTCAAAGCGCATCAGTTTCTCCGGGCCTTTGACAACCCGCAGGGTATTTTCACCATCGATCATCCGGTTCTCTGCAAGGACATTGACAGTTTCAAACTGTTCACCTGAAACTTCATACCGCATACATGCTTCTCCCTTCATATCAGTTCCCGGATCAGGTCGTGGGCATTGCCGCCGATCATGATCGACTGTTCCCGGATCTCCTCCGGAACCCGTTCCTCCTCCATGTTCAGGCAGGCATAGACGGCGTTTTTGTTCTGATATACCTGCCGCCAGAAAGTGTATTTGATGATACCCGGAGTATTGTACCCCACGCCGATCTCCAGGAAAACAACCTTCTGATCCTGATGCTTTGTCAGCCAGATCTCATATTCTACAGCGGCAGCCTGCCAGCCTTCGTCTTCCACGAACTTGTTATCCGACCGGAGATTCATGGTCAGGGGACGTCCGCAGTTGGGACATTTCGGCAGCAGCTCTGCCGGAATGCTCATCTTCGCTTGAGTGCCTTCCGGGAGGATCAGTTCGTTATGCTCCCCGATAGTATACCCCTGGGCCAGGATCATGTCCCGGATCATATGCTCGTTTTCCCATGTCTTTTTACAGCAGGGTTTTGTGCACTGGAACAGGCCGTAATCACCCTGGGTATAGAACAGCCGTTTCTTGTCGAACCCGGCTTTCTGAAAGCAATGGTCCACATTGGTGGTCAGGACGAAATAGTCCTTATCTTTCACAATCTGATACAGATTATTATAGGTGGACTTCGGCGCGTCCATGTAGCGGTTGATCCAGATGTATCGGCTCCAGTAAGCCCAGAATTCTTCCTGTGTTTCATAGGGATAGAAACCGCCGGAATACATGTCCCTGAAACCGTACTTCCGGCTGAAATCACAGAAGTATTTGTCAAACCGCTCTCCGGCATACACAAACCCGGCGGCTGTGGACAGGCCGGCCCCGGCACCGATGATCACAGCGTCCGCCTGATCGATCTTTTCTTTCAGCAACAATACCTTTTTATCCATCATAATCACTCCCTGCCGATTCTGTCTTTCCTTCGGCATTCCAACCATATCATATCAAAGGAATCAGCGACAGTACGCACTTTTTTATCAGTCAGTTACCTTTTTATAACCGGGTAGTTACAAAAAGGTGCGTACTTGTGCAGCCCGGAAAAAGGCTTTACGATGGGATTACGGAAAGCCCTTCCGAATACGACAAGGAGGACGAACTCATGGCTCTTAAGAATCTGGCAAACTGGAACCTGTCTCCTTCTGCGGCCTGCGGCGCTTCCTGCGGAGCGTCCGACAAGCCTGCCGAAGAAGAGAAGAAACCTGCTGCTTGCGGCGCTGCCTGCGGAGCGGCTGACAAGCCTGCAGAGGAACAGCCTGCGGCGTGCGGTGCCGCTGACAAGCCTGCTGAGGAAAAACCCTCTGCTTGCGGAGCTTCCGACAAGTAATCCTTATGCTCCGGTTGACCATCAGCCGGAGCGATCCTGACTTAAGCGAGGCAAACGGACATGAAACAGTATTTTGCTTTCCAATGGCATATCACGGATGACTGCGACCAACGCTGCAAGCATTGCTATATCTTTGCGGAAAACAACTGCAAGAAGCTGGACAGCATGACCTGGGAACAGATGCAGGAAGTGATTGCCAACTGTGAGGATTTCTGCAAAATGTATGACCGCCTGCCTTATTTCTATATTACCGGCGGTGATCCGATCCTTCACCCGTATTTCTGGCCGCTGCTGGAACTGTTGGCAGTCAAAAAGATCCCTTTCACCCTGATGGGGAATCCTTTTCACCTGACTGACGAGGCCTGTGAGCGGATGAAACTGCTGGGCTGTGAAAAGTACCAGCTGTCAATTGATGGCCTGGAGCAGACGCATGACTGGTTCCGGAAGCCGGGAAGCTATCAGACAACGCTGGAAAAGATTCAGACGATCAACAAAGCCGGAATCCGCAGCGTTGTCATGACCACCGTCAGCGGAACAAACATCAGAGAGGTTCCCGGCATCATCGATGAAGTGGTCGATGCCGGAGCGAACGTCTTCGCTTTTGCCCGGTACTGTCCCACCAGCGAAGAGAAGGATACCGGCATGACTTCGCAGGAATACCGGCAGCTTCTGCAGGTCTGTGACGCGAAGTTCAAGGCCTATGAGGCCGCGGGATATGATACTTACTTCAACAGGAAGGATCACCTATGGACGCTGTATCAGTATGAAACCGGGGAATTCAAAATCCCTGAGAATTACGATCCTGAAATGATCTACGGCGGATGCAACTGCGGCAACTGCCATATGACGATCCTGCCTACAGGCGATGTATATGCCTGCCGCAGGGTGCAGAACAGCAAGGTTGGCAATGTATTCGATGACCGGCTGGCGGATCTCTGGGTATGCGAGATGGAAGCCTACCGGGAATACGACAGGTTCAAAAAGTGCGCGAAATGCGAACTCAGGCCCTGGTGCCGGGGGTGCCCTGCGGTGGCCAGCGGTGCAAACGGAGATTTCTACGCGGCGGACCCGCAGTGCTGGAAAACAAAGAACGACTTAACCGGGGAGGTGTTGTGAAATGGAACTGTTGGAACTGATGAAACATCGCCGCTCTATCCGGAAGTATGAAGACCGGCAGATTGACAGGGCGGATCTTGAAAAAGTCATGGAGGCGGGATTGTATGCCCCGAACGCAGGCGGCGGCCAGCGGAGCATGATCGTGGCAATTCACAATCCGGAACTGGTGGAGAAACTGGGAAGGCTGAATGTAGCCTGCATGGACCGCAGCCGCCTGATCGGTTCCCATGTTTCGGCGGAACAGCCGAGCATTATTGACGATCCATCGATTAAAAGCGGATTCTACGGAGCACCGACTGTCTGCATCGTCTTTGCACAGAAGAATTTCCTGTACAGCATCCCGGATGCTTTCTGCTGCGCGGAAAACATGGTGCTGGAAGCAACGGAGCTGGGGCTCGCATCGTGCATAATTGCCCGGGGTGAAGAGACCTTTGCCAATCCGGAGGGGCAGGCATATCTCCGGGAATGGAACATTCCGGAGAACTATGAAGCAAGATGCTTTGTCCTACTCGGTTACTGTAACGGAACCTATCCGGCGGAGAAACCAAGGAAAGCCGGACGAAGCATGATCATGGAAGGCTGAATGAAACTCCCGGTCACAGCAGGCCGGGAGTACTTTTATTCCAGGAGATTCCGGTAGATTTCCAGATCACTGTCTTTGAACACATTGAAGATCACCCGTTGTATGCAGGTCTCTTTCCGCAGGAATTTCTTCACGGTCCGGATGGCAGTCTCTGCCGCGAGGTCCGGCGGGAAGCGGAAAACACCGGTGGAGATGCAGCAAAAAGCAATGGAATGCAGATCATGCTGCTCTGCCAGTTCCAGACAGGAACGGTAGCAGGATGCCAGCAATGCTTCAGCTTCCGGGGTGACCTCATCATCGATGATCGGTCCGACCGTGTGCAGCACGTATTTTGCAGGAAGATTGAAGCCAGGGGTGATCTTTGCCTGTCCGGTGGGTTCCTCATGCCCCTGCTTCTGCATCAGCTCATGGCAGGCCAGGCGCAGCTGCACACCGCTCATCGTATGGATGATATTGTCGATGCATCCGTGACACGGGGAAAAACATCCCAGCATCTGGCTGTTCGCTGCGTTGACGATGGCGTCACACCGCAAGGTCGTAATATCGCCCTGCCAAAGGACAAGCCGGGGATCCCCGGCACAGGGCGGCAGGCTGTCCGCATCCACAATGCCTTTCTCTTCTGTCATTTCTTTCAGGAAATCGTCCTGGATCTGCAGGAACTCTTCAGATACTGGCATCGGCGGACGGACATTCATCAGGCTGCGGAGCAGCCGCCACTGACGATCCGCAGTATACGGAAAAACCGGATACTGATACTGCGGCATTTCATCCAGCAAGGCATGGATCAGCCATCTGCGTCTTTCATTCTGATTCATTTGCTTTCACGCACCAGTTGCTGATATCCGGTTCCCCAGGCTTCCATGGCTTTGATAATCGGACGCATGGATTCGCCCAGATCGCTCAGCGCGTATTCCACTCTAGGCGGCACTTCGGGGAAAACCGTCCTGGTGATGATCTCATCGCTTTCCAAAGCGCGGAGGTTGTCTGTCAGTACCTTCTGGCTGATCCCGGGAATGGAACGGAGCATCTCGTTGAATCTCCACGGACGAGCCATCAGATTACGAAGAATCAGAATCTTCCATTTGTTTCCGATAAGCTGCAGGGTAGTGGCAACGGGACACTCCGGCAATTCTGCTTTCGTCAGCATATGTATACCTCCAAAAGAAATCAATATGCAGTTTCGCATGTCACATTCATATTAGCATGTAGCATAAGATGGGGCAAGTGAGTATCGCTGTTCCTGACGGAAAGTGAATGCAGAAGACAGAAAGAGTTGTTGCATTTTCTGCAACAACTGAGCGATGAACCGTTGCATATTCTGATGCCGATTAACTGTCAGGCAACTCTCTTTTTCAAGTATTTGACAGTGATCTCCGTCATAACGACCATCAATAGAACAAAGCAAACGAGATAGACCGGGTACCAGCGCATGCCTGCCCAGTCACTGATCAGGCCAAAGATCTTCGGCGCGAATGTGGATCCAAGATATGCGCTGGCCATCTGAATGCCGACCAGTGACTGGGAGTTTTCCTTTCCGAAACGGTCCGGTGTGGAGTGAATGATGCTGGGATAGATCGGTGCGCATCCAAGTCCGATCATGACAAGTCCGATCTTGGCCATCGTTACATCCCAAAGGTGCTGAGCCTTCTGACAAAGATCCCCATGCTGCCCCAGAAGCAACCGGCCAGGATAATCAGCACCGGACCGATATTGCGTTTACTCTTTTCCATAATCCGTTTCACTTCCTGATAAACCGGTTTTCCGTATCCGGCATCTCCGCGCTCACATACCGCTCCACAGTCATGTGCAGGTCATACTTTTCCCGCAGCGCGGCGATAGTGGCCATCATCGGTGATGCGTGATGGATATCGATGGCTTCCTGGCTTTCCCAACTGTCGATCAGCAGGATCGTTTCCGGATCGTCCAGGGGCTGGTAGTACTCATACCTCAGATTGCCAGCTTCCGCCCGGATCGCGGCAACGGTGCCGCCGGAAATCATCTCCTCGGCAAACTTCTGGGCGTTGCCGTTTTTGCCGGTATAGCGCAGATTGACTGTGATTGCCATGTCCTGTCTCTCCTTTCGGGCTTTCCTGTTCAGTATACTGTCTGATCATGAATGCTGTCGAACAGGCGCTTGAACTTTTTCTTATCCCTGTCCAGGCAAACAAGATAAAAATCTGTATGGCATTCCGGATCGGCAATGGGAATATTGATTCTTCCCGGGACTGAATCGCCGCGCCGGATGAAGTAGCTGGATGCAAACACGGGATATTCCGATCCGGCTGCCAATTCGGTAAAAGAACTGCGTTCAACCTGCAGCAGATATTTTGTATTCGGCGTTTTTGACCGATGTACATTTGCCCAGAATCCGATGTTGCTGAAGAGCAGAATGGACAACCCATCCAGATCGCTGAGATGGATTTCCGGATAGAACGTCAGCGGATTAGAAGGGATAACGGAGATAAACAGGTCCTCGTGACCGCACTTTTTCCAGTGGAATTCATTCCCTTCGGGCTGAAAATGCGTCACAGCCAGTTGATAAACTCCCTGCCGCAAAGCATCCGGGAAGCCGGCGTCATCCTTCATATCAGATGATAAAGTCATACCTTCAAATACTGTATTCAGTATGGGGGTCAGTACTTCCTGGGGAACAGGCGCGCAAAAACCGACCGACAGCGTATGCAGGCTTCGGTCAAAAGCTTTGACCCGGGTTTCAAAGTCTCTGGCCGATTCCAGTACACGCCGGGCATATTCTGCTGCACGGGTACCAGTTTCGTTTAATGTGAGCTTATTTTTGCTCCGGTTAAATAGCATAACGCCAAGATCATCCTCCAGTTTATGCATGGAGCGTGTCAAGGCCGGCTGTGAAGTATGCAAGTGCTCTGCCGCGGCAGACAGCGTGCCATAATCCGCAAAGGCAACCAACTGCTGCAGGATATGGATTTCTGTCAATTCTCTACCCTCCACTATTCGATTCTGATATAGCAGATTCCGATATTGGCATTGTACATTATATTTTTTTCATTGTAAACTCCAATTGTCAGGAAGATCACAGAATCTTCGCAAAGCATACTGAAGGAGGATGCCATTATGGAGTATGTAAAGTTGTATAACGGGGTTGAGGTTCCAGTTCTCGGTATCGGTACCTTTATGATTTCCCCGGAGGATACGGAAAAATCCGTTTATGCGGCTCTGAAGGGTGGGTATCGGATGATCGATACCGCCAATGCCTATATGAACGAGGAAGCTGTGGGCAAAGCCCTTGCCCGTGCCATTCAGGAAGGGATCGTAAAACGGGAAGATGTCTTCGTTTCCACCAAGATTTGGCCAACTGTCTATGAGGACGAGACAGCGGTGGAAAAAACGCTGAAGCGCCTTGCACTTGATTATGTGGATCTGCTGTTCATTCATCAGCCTTCCGGAGATTTCGTGGCAGGATACCGGCTGATCGAGAAAGCATATAAAGAGGGAAAAACCCGTTCACTCGGCATTTCCAACATGTGGGATGAAAAGCTGGAAAAACTGCTGGAAGCATCGGAAATCAAGCCTCATGTGATCCAGCTGGAGGCACATCCGTATTGCACAGAGAAGGACATCATGGCCAGGCTGGCGGAATACGGTACCCGGCTTATGGGCTGGTATCCTCTGGGCCATGGCGATCCCGGACTTGCTCAGGAAAAGATTTTCAGTGATCTGGCGGATAAGTATCATAAGAGCAATGCACAGATTGTGCTCCGCTGGGCAACACAGAAGGGCTTCATCACGATTCCCGGATCAAGGAATCCCGATCATATCCGTGATAATTTCAACATCTTTGACATAACCCTGACAGATGAAGAAATGGCGGAAATTGCGAAACTGGACGGTACGAAGAAATACTATGTACCGGATAATGAAACAGTGGAAAAATATGCCGCTATGCATTTACCCTTTGAGGGATAAAGTAAAAGGACCAGTAAAAAACGAGTAGGAGGTTCTGACATGAAAAAGCAGACAGCTGGCAGGGATCGCCTTGGTGAACTGGCTCCGAAGTTCGCCGAACTGAACGATGATGTATTATTCGGAGAAGTCTGGTCCAGAGAGGAGGAACTCTCTGCCAGGGATCGCAGTATGATCACCATTGCGGCACTGTTTTCTGCAGGATTGTATCCGCAGCTCAAATCACACCTGATATTGGGCAAAGAGCATGGTATTACCAAAGAGGAAGCTGTGGAAATCGTTACACATCTGGCCTTCTACTGTGGCTGGCCGAAAGCCTGGAGCACATTCCCTATGATTCAGGAAATCTATGAAAAAGAATAACCCGGACTAAAAAAGGAGGAAACCGATATGACGAATTTTGACTATATGACGCCTACCCGTCTGATTTTCGGAAAGGATTCCATTGAAAAACTGCCGGATGTTATGAAACAGTTCGGTCCGAAGGTGCTCCTGACCTATGGCGGAGGCAGCATCAAAAAGCTTGGATTGTATGACAAGGTAAAGGAACTGCTTCAGGACAAGGAGATAATTGAGCTCTCCGGCATCCAGCCCAATCCGAAGTATGATCCCAGTGTGCTGGAGGGTGTCCGCCTGTGCAAGGAAAATGATGTGGACGTGATCCTGGCTGTGGGTGGAGGCAGCGTGCTGGACTGTTCCAAGGCGATTGCTGCCGGAGCGAAGTATAACGGTGATCCGTGGGATCTGATCTCCTACGAAGTAAAGGCACAAGCTGCGCTTCCGATTGTGGATGTCCTGACGCTTGCAGCCACAGGCAGCGAATACGATCCTGGCGGAGTCATTTCCCGTACGGAAACGAACGACAAGATCGGATATGTTGATCCGCTGCTCTATCCGGCTGTTTCCATCCTGGATCCGACCTATACCTTCACTGTTTCGAAGAAACAGACTGCAGCGGGTTGCGCAGACGCCATGAACCACATCATGGAGCAGTATTTCTGCGAGGATTCCTCCCTGCTGGCGGACGGTTTCATGGAAGCCGGACTGAAGAGCCTGATGGTCAACACCCGGAAGTGTCTGGAGAATCCGGAGGACTACACCGCACGCGCTGAAATGATGCTGGCCTGCACCTATGGATGCAACGGGATTTATTCCCTGGGCAGCAGCGCGTCCGGCTGGCCCTGCCACGGAATCGAGCATGCCCTGAGCGCTTACTATGACATCACCCACGGTGAGGGACTGGCGATTATCACACCTCACTGGATGAAGCATATCCTGAATGAGCGCACGCTGCCCAGATTTGTAAAGTACGGTGTCAATGTGTTCGGGATCGATGCGGGTCTTCCTGAAATGAAGATTGCCGAAAAGGCGATTGCAAAGACGGCTGAGTTTTTCGCCTCCATCGGTATTCCGATGCATCTGCAGGATGTGGGGATTGACGGGAGCCGGATCGGAGAGATGGCGCATCATATCGCAGTGAACGAAGGTTTGGAAAACGCCTGGGCACCGCTGACAGAACAGGATATCACAGAGATTCTGACTGCTTCCCTGTAATCGGAAGGGATGAGGTGAAAAATGAAAAAAGCGCTTCTTGTGCTGCTCAGCCTGCTGCTGATCTGCGGTATTTCCCTCGCGGAGGACGCTGTATCTTCCGCCACATTATCCGTTGACCGGCTGCCTGCCGTTGAATCAACCGGCAGTAACATTCTGGTGGTATACTTTTCAACAGATGATACGATCCGTGCGGCGGCTTATACGGTGGCGGATACCCTGTTTGCGGACCTGTTTGAGATTCAGCCTGTTGAGCCGTATACGGCGGATGATGTCAATTACCATAACAGCCGGAGCCGGACAAGCATCGAGCAGAACGATCCGCAGGCCAGGCCGGCCATTGCTGTCCTGCCGGAAAATCTGAACGGGTACGATACGATCATCCTGGGGTATCCGATCTGGTGGGGACAGGCACCGAGAATCCTTTATACCTTTATGGAGAGCGTTGATCTTTCCGGAAAAACGATCATTCCGTTCTGCACGTCCGGTTCTTCCGGCGTGGGAAGCAGCGCGTCCAACCTGCAGAAGCTGACAGGAGAAAGCACTGTCTGGCTGGATGCGAAGCGGATCAGCAACGGCAGCAGCGCTGAGGAGATCCGGGCCTGGGCGGAGAGCCTTGGTATCGGCATGGAGGAAACCAGCATGTTTTATATTCATGTCAATGACACTGTTCTGACCGTTAATGCATAAAATAATTCCTCGTCAGAGGCACTGCTGCAGCTGCTGGGAACCGGTGATATTACGATCTCCATGCATGATTACGGCAGTTTTGAGAAGGTCGGCCCTCTGGGGACCACCATTCCCCGCAACGATGAGGATATCACCACAACCCCGGGCGATATAATCCTGTATCAGGGGAATCAGATCACAATCTATTATGACGAAAACCGCTGGGATTTCACAAAGCTTGGGCATATTGATATCGGGCAGGATGAACTGAAGGCAGTCCTCGGCAGCGGTGATGTGACAGTCACGTTGTCCGTAAATCCATAAGAAGGCAGGAGGGAACAGCATATGGAATTCACAGGTAAGAAATCCGTTATTACCCCGGAGGGTGTCTTTATCATCGGAACCTATGACGAGAACGGTATCCCGAACGCTATGAACGCAGCCTGGGGCATGCAGAGCGATATGGGAGAGATTACCCTGATGCTCGCGAAGCACAAGACCACTGACAATTTTGAGAAAACCGGCGCTTTCACCGTGGCTTTCGGCACAGCGGACACAGTCCTGATCTCCGATTATTTCGGTGTGGAAACCGGCAACAAGGTCAACAAGATCCAAAAGGCCGGCTGTCATGTACATAAGAGCGCGCATGTGAATGCGCCGATCATCGAGGAATATCCGCTGACGCTGGAATGCAAGGTCAGGAGCTGGGACCCCAAAACCGGTTATCTGATCGGAGAGATCGTGGCTTCCCAGGCGGACGATAGCATTCTGACAGACGGAAAGGTGGATCTGGGGAAACTGAAACCGATCATCTTCGATCCATCCTTCAACGCATACCGTGTGGTCGGTGAAGCAGTCGGAAACGCCTTCAGGGACGGACTGAAACTGAAATAACAAAAACAGTAACGGGCAGGAGTCAGAGAAAGCTCCTGCCCATCATTGTTAGCAAAGCGGCTGGATGCACATCATAAAAAGACTATTTTCTGCCTTGTTCAGTTCAAGAATACAGCCCCAAATGAAATGCCACGTGTTTATCTGGCCTCTCCTAAAGAAATAGCAGATAGAATGAATGCTACAGCCAGCGGTCGGGGAAATACCATCCTTTATGAAAACCATACTTGGAGTGCACGTGCAGCAGGGCACGGTACTACAGATCGTATTCCAGATGATTGGATTATCTCTTCAGAACGATTAAAAAAGATGTTCGAAAATATGGCAAATGAAGAAAGATGTACTATTAACGAAAAACCAGGATCGCCGTTCAAGCGATCCTGGTTTTGTGTGGTGACAGTTGGACTCGAACCGTGTCCGCAACCTCAATGGTCGTGACTCCACACTGTGGAGATCACTCCCTTTCGGTTGAGAAAGCCGCCGACGAGATTTCCGCCACTGGCGGTCCTCGGCGGCTTTCCCCCGTCGATGTGAACGATGTGCTCTACCGACTGAGCCATGCCACCGTGTATATAAATTATGATGGCTATGCAACATATAGTATGACGTTCAAGCCCAAGGCGAAGGTTGGGTTAATGACAGCAGGCTGGACGTCATGTTTTCATGACGGAATGCCGCTGGCGTTCTTCTGTTGATGAATGCCAGCGACGAAAGTTTTCTGCCAAAAATCCAGAGGATATGTTAAAATTGGGATTGCTTTTTGAACGTCATGTACTGGGGTTTGCTCTTCTTTAATACGTTCTCTTCGCAGGTACTCTTCATGTTCTTTTCTTCGCTTTTCTTCTTGCAGATGTCTTATTTATCCCGATAATCTCTTGGTGTCATCCCATAGAGTTCCTTGAATTTCCTGCAAAAATATGTGGAGCTTTCAAAGCCGGTTTCCTCTGCGATCCTGGAAACGGTTTTTTCTGTGGAAGTGAGCAGCCTTGCCGCCTGTTTCAGACGGAAGGCAATCAGATAAGAGACCGGAGCCTGGTGAATGCCCTGCTGAAATATCTGAAGTGCCAGACTCCTGCCAATATGAACGGCTGCGCCGATATCCTCCAACCGGAGATTCTCCTGATAATGCTCCTGAATATACTGCATCATAATTTGGAGACGGGTCTGGTTTGTGCGGTCTGTTTTTTTCTCTGAGGTATCATGTTCTGTCTGCCAGTGATGATATAATTCATTCCAGAATGCAAGAAGGGATGCCACTGTGACGATTTCCTCCGTATCGCTCTTTTCCTGACTTGCAAAAACCTCCATCATTTTCTGAATGCAAACAGCCTGCCACGGAACGGCAGGATTGAACAAAACACAGCTCGCTCCGCTGCTGATAAACGGCTGAAGATACTTCAGATAGATCAGGCTGTTTTCAGCAGCCAGCAAAAAAGGAGAATACACTACGTTCGGAATGACGGTACTGGCCCCTGCCTCAAAACGATGGATTACCCGGCTGTTGATCAGCATGCCGCATCCGGCATTGAGGATCCTTTTTTCTTTCCCAATAAAGCAGATAGCCTGGCCTGACTGTACATACACATATTCCAGTTCCGGATGCCAGTGCCAGTCTACACAATGAAAGTCAAAATCCCATATATTCTCATAATAATACTGAAGCGGGAAAGCCGGACTGCCGTGCCGGACGTTTTCCAGCAGTGTTTCATCTGTGATAATCCGTGAAAAAGGCTCTGGCGCGGCCATGAAAGACCCCCTCTGATGATATTCTGGTATATTATACTATGAATACGGCATTTTGTCCAATGAAAAAGAAGATCAAATGGGATATAATTCAAGATGCAATCGTAAGAGCATTGGGAGGAGGAACTGCCATGCAAAAGAATTACCGGAAGACATTGAAAGCCTGCTACCTGGGTTTCATCACCCAGGCCATTGCGGCGAACTTCGCGCCGCTGCTGTTTCTGAAATTTCATGTCGATTACGGCATTTCTCTGGGAAGGATCGCCCTGATCTCTACCGCATTTTACTTTACACAGCTGGTGGTGGATGTATTCTGCGCCCGGTTTGTAGATCAGATCGGTTATCGGAAGAGCGTTGTCGCCTCGGAGATCGCCTCTGTCCTGGGGTTGGTCGGACTGGCTTTCATCCCGGATCTGTGCGCAGATCCCTTTGTGGGCATCATCGCCTGCGTCATTGTGTACGCTATCGGCAGCGGGCTGATTGAGGTGTTATGCAGTCCCATTGTGGAAGCCTGTCCTTTCGACCATAAGGAAGCGGTCATGAGCCTGCTGCACTCGTTCTACTGCTGGGGCTCTGTCGGCGTGATTCTCCTGTCCTCACTCTTTTTCACAGCTTTCGGCATTGGCAGTTGGCGGATTCTGGCCTGCGTGTGGGCGCTGATCCCGCTCTGCAACATCTTCAACTTTGCCACCTGCCCGATTGAGCATCTGACGGAAGACGGCAAGGGAATGACCATTGGACAGCTGTTCAGAAAGCCGCTGTTCTGGGCGGCGATTCTGCTGATGGTTTGCGCGGGAGCGTCGGAAATGTCCATGGCGCAGTGGGCTTCGGCCTATACGGAGGCGGCGCTCGGTTTCTCCAAGTCCGTCGGCGACCTGATCGGCCCCTGCATGTTTGCGGTGACCATGGGCATCAGCCGGATGATTTATGGGAAATACGGCGCAAAGATCAATTTGAACCGGTATATGATCGGCTCCGGTATCCTGTGTCTGTGCTGCTATCTGCTGGCATCCCTGTCTTCCAGCCCTGTTCCGGGCCTGATTGGCTGCATTTTCTGCGGATTCTCCGTGGGCATCATGTGGCCCGGCACGATCAGCATCATCTCGCCCCGCCTGCCTCAGGGCGGCACCGCGCTGTTCGCCTTTCTTGCCATGGCCGGCGATCTGGGCGGCGCGTTCGGACCGAGCCTGGTCGGTACAGTTTCTCAACAGGCCGGCGACAGACTGCAATCCGGTATGCTTGCCGGAAGCTTATTCCCGCTGGTGCTGATCGTTGCGCTGCTTCTGCTCGGCAGGAACACCGCAAAGAAGCAGGTCATGCAATGAAAAGTGATAGCTGTTGAATCATTTGCTGCAGGAAGGAGAAAATAACATGATCATCGGAAGTGAAAGAGAACTGGTGCTTTTTGAAGAGACTCTTGGCCAATGCCAGAACACGGTTTGGCTGATTTCAACCTGCGGGAAACAGTATGATTTGAAGAATCCCCTCGAACGCTGTCTCGGTATTGCCGAAATGCTGAAATATCAAAGTGCTGAAGAACCTGAAGTATTCACAACCAGTTACGGCGATGAGATGCGTCTGTTTGAGTTTATTGCGGCACAGAAAGCATATGATCATACTACGTAAAGCAGAACAAATCCGCCCTTGTCAAGCAGACACTTGAAATAATGAAACGACTCCTAACGGCACCATGCCGGATGGGTGTCCGGAAAGTACAGCGAGATCACAACC
>JAEEGH010013656.1_pt1 | contig 17978 bp, 10 predicted proteins | sample 9134181 | NCBI WGS metagenome assembly JAEEGH01 (sample SAMN16246544, study PRJNA631951) | gut metagenome | biome: gut microbiome; feature: rumen; material: DP-attached | host: Bos | place: Iran: Karaj | collected 2018-10 | reverse complement strand
CAACGGAGGAACGTGGGTGAATTGGACAGTCAATAATGCAAAATCTCTCAGGCCTGCAACAGCCCATATACTAATGCATAACCACCAATGCCCACGTATCCGTTGCCGTATACGTGAGCTGGCAGCCAACTTGCTTAGTATATGTCTTTAGAGTTGCAGTTCGAGAGACTTACAAAAGCTGCGGTTGCTTCTTCTTACAATATGTATGGAGTGCAAAGATAAACCTTTTCCTTCACACTCCCAAATGTTTTGAGAAATTTTTTACGGGCTCATAATGATTTTATTTTTTTACAATCTATCAAAGGCCACAACTAGAGACCTATAGGCTTTACCAAACATATAACGAATTAATTCACAACAATTTTTTGGGTAAGTACTTGATTAGCTACGCATGCTTTGATAACATATATACCAGGAGTCCATTCCGTTGCAATAATCTCCAGAGAGGCACCTGTCGTATGGGACTCGTATACAATCTTTCCTGTCATAGCATTGGATACCGTAACATCCCATTCTCGTCCTGCCAGTTCGTTTGTGAAACAAGCCAATGCCTCAACACTGTAATCCTTAGCAGCCTCTTCATCTGGTACCAAAGCCAGTTTGACACTCCGGCCTTGAATCTCAGATGTTAGCTGCAGTGGGATATCCAACTGAGAGTAGATAGAGAAACGAAAAACCCTGTAGTCTGTTAAACTGTTTCCCGTCACAACAAGTACAGGGTCAAGGTTGCCATTGGCGGGATAACTCAGAGTTATGGTATTCCCGGTTTTTTGCCAAGACAGTCCGTTAATAGTCGTATGAGTAATTGTTGCATTCGAGAAATAGGGTGAAGTGATGGTAACAGGATAGCTATACAATGAGTTTTTCTTTACAGCAAATGCGGCATCATCCGAGAATTCTGCCGATGTACTGCTGTTATTCGCAATATCTCCATGTACAGGACTAATATAGCCCAATGGTTGAGAACAGGTTGCCGAGAATCCGTCGCCCGAACGAATGTCTTTCTCCAAAGTGGTAATGGTGTTGCCACCGTTAGTGATTGTTGCCGTCAGCGTGCCTTTGATATACTGTTTAGAGGAATTATTGATGGTGCATTGATTGGCTGAAGGACTGTTGGGGACAAACGAGCCCGAAAGGAGTGATGTCCCGGAAAGGGGCGTATAAGTCCACGTCACATTATATCCTGAAGGTAGATTTATTTCATATACTGAAGAACTTCCTGGTATTGTTGGCCCAGACAGATAGCATACTCCTACTACATCCCAAGCTTTTCTAATCCGGTTTATAACGTTCGAATCATAACCAAGCCATTGCGCTGCTAATAGAGTACAAAAGCGAGCATCAAAATAATTTGAATCAGAACACAAGAATACTGCATTGGCATAATAACATATTTGAATAGCATAAGCTAAGCCAATCGGAGAAACAGAATAATTGACACCTGCTTCATTTGATCCAGATCCACCATGTGCCAGCAGATAAAACCAGTAACCAAAAACTCCTGAATTAGTATGAACTCCACAATAATCATTATTCCCTGTAGGTGTCTGATTTGTGTTGACCCATCCACTTCCCTGATAATATCTGCAAGTAGGATTCGACAAATCACGCAAACCGCCCGTGATGAAGTCTTCTCCCATTTTCCAGATTTCACTATTTGTTTTATACTCATTCTCAACACAAACAGCAAAGACATCACTCATCCCTTCATTTATTGCACCACTTTCTCTCTCATAATATAGACCTGAAGTGTACTGTGTTACTCCATGTGTCAACTCATGGGCTGTAACATCAAGAGAAACAATAGGATTACCATTATTATAACGCCCATACTTCATACAATGCGTATATTCATTCCATGCAGCATTGTGCCAATCAGAACCATATATCTGGTAGTTCACATACGAAGTGATACTAGAGCCATTATTGTCATAACTATTCCGACCAAACTTGTTGTAATAGAAATCATAAGTTTTTTCTACTCCCCAGTGAGCATCTATAGCAGCACGATCATAATTAGACAAATTACTCCACGAATTGTCTGAAGATATATAATCACTCTCATCTTGTCGATATGTCATTATCCCATAGCCTCTCGTATTATCTCTCAATACATAATAATTATTGAGATATTGTGTATCAATAGGTCGTATACCTGAATAAACAGTACTTGCATTTGTCGATATGTTAAATATTGTGCTATATCCACCTAAATAATCACCAGTATCAGCATCTATATATATGCGTTTATTCAAAGACTGTATTCTTGATTGAATATAATGTTTGTAGGCTAAGTGTGGCACATTATTGGACACAAATACAACAAGCGTTCCCTCATTACAATTAATAAGACTATCATCAATCTGACTAATATCGCCCTTTTTAAGAAATTCGATCAAACTTTCATCTTTTCTAATCGTTTCAATTGCTTTAGACTTTGATTGCCAAGCTGTAATTCGTGGTATAACAACTAGATTCTCAATTGTCCTTAGGTTTCCGCTAATCATTTTGGCGATACCCATATTATTGTAATGAACAACACATTTAGTACCTTCAACCTCAATTCCTTTATATAACTGTCTAAATGTTTCATGGAATCCACCTACAATATCAGTAAGTGTATCACATAAAATCAAGGATGTCTCTTTATTCAGCTTTAACAACCTACATATTTTGGTTTCAATACCACTAGGGTCTCCATCTCTTTTGAGAATGCCTGCATCATTGTAAACAGGGTAATATGCAGGAATCTTTTGGTCCTTTGTATAGATTGGAGTGTCTAAACTTTGAGCTTGCAGAGAGTGACAAACGATATAAAGTAATATTATAAAATGAATAATTCTTTTCATATGAATAGGTATTTAATTATTTCCTTATATAATAGTAAACCATTGGAGTTGGCGGCATACAATAAAACATCCCTCGTGGCTCATAAGAAAGGATGAGCTCTTTTCTTTTCATTTCAAAGCGATAAGGGAATCCTTCAGTGGAGGGGGAATATAAATCCAAGTATCCAAAGATGACATCCTTGTCCGCATTATACGCCCAACCATCTTCGAATGTGACCACTTGATGGTCGGAGGTTGATTCAACAGAAAGTAATGGAGGTGAAACAGTCCAGGTTCCATCTTCCATGAAAGTATGAACTTTATTCTGTAAGGAAAGGTCTTCTTCATTAAACTTTACAAGTAACCAAGAACCAACAATTCTTTCCTTCGGATTTGTCGAGTTCTCGTCTGTTTTGTTCATGTCATCAAAACCTCTGGAAGGATTATTCTCCACCTCCCCTTCATTACTGCTACAAGCACTGAACATTCCAAATGACAGCAACAAACTCATCGAAAATAATAGTTTTTTCATAATTTCTACTATTTACGTTTGACTATAATGATATATATCCTCTATAATAATAGGTGTCACCGACAAGACGGAGCTCGAAGTCGCCTGATAGCGTAGAGGGAAGGACGATCATTGTCGTGCCTGCGGGTACAAACGTGGAATATACCACAAAACCGTCTTCATCCAGTAGTACGAGAGTAAAATCATCCTCAAAAGCAGGCAAAGTCAAAGTGTAGTCATTCTGAGTGATGTACCACGGACGCGGAGGGGCGTAAGTTGGACCTGCGCTGCCACTGCTTTGATTAATAATCTGCATGGGAATTTCTTGTGCCCAGAGGGAATTAATACCAATCCCACTCAATAAGACAATAACTAAAAATAACTTTTTCATATCTTTACGGTTTTTAATCGTTTGACAATATTGTCACCGCAAAGATATGAGAAAGGTTATCACCTACCAAAAAACTTACTGGAAAATGATTTTACCAAGTGAAGGGAAAGGATTTTACCAATATCGTCATTACCAATTTTGCCGATTTCATCGTCAAAATCATCCGAACTTCCTTCTTCCCCAAAAATTAGCCGGAGGAGTCTTTTACGCGTCTTTGTAACGGTAGAAGGAGAGCATTGTTTCAATTTGGCAATCTCTATGGGCAACAGATGGACGCGAATCATCAGGCAAATATCGTAATCCCACTCCGTGAGAGAAAGCGCATCAACCTTAAGAGCCTTACGGAATGAAGGAATCTCGCGCTCGACGAAAGCACGGAGCTGATCCCAATCATCAAAAGTAGGATACTGGGGCGGATTGCTATTGGCCAGTTTCTTAAGTTTACGGGTAATGTCGGCTTTTCTCAAACGATGATCAAGGGCCATGTTACGTAGTCCTAAGTATTTTCGGCCGAAATACATACCAACTACAATAAAAAGTATAGAAGCCAAAGCCACAATCAACCACGCTCTTTGTGCCTCCAGTTCTTTTTTCTCTGCCTTATATTTTATATGATTATAGTCGTAAGATGCCTGGAACTTCTGAATGTTTTGCATTTCAGATAAAGAATAAGCAGAGTCATTTAATTCATAGCTCAGTGTAGCATATTTAGCAATGGAATCGGAGATTCTTCTCTGCTCATACACTTTTTGTAAGCCTTTGCAGCCAGCTATTTGATTATTTAGGTCTTTTCCATACCTTAGTTCCTTTCTAAAGATATATTCAGCAGAGTCCAATTGATTAATGGCCAGAAAAACAATACCTTTTGCATAATAATAAATCTCACGACCTATTACAATATTATCGTCTTCATCAAACAAGCCAGATTGTGTCTCATAAAGATTACAAAACTTTCTTGCGCTGGCTATATTACCTTTCTCAACTAATGCAGTTATTGCAGAACTTAATGTTTGTGCAGAACGTTCATTTTGTCCTATTACACGAAACATCGTAGATGCTTTGCTCTTAATAATTATTACAGAATCAGGCTTATGCAAAAAATCATAAGCATCTCCTTGTTGTGAATAACATTCTATCGCTTGAATCGTATCTTTTCCTTTCCAAGCATACCGTTCTGCAAGTCTCAGTTCGCCCAACTGACTACGAGGCTGAATCTGAAGATTGAATATCACAGCACTCTGCGCATGAATGCGACTCAAGACTTTAAACTCACAATCGGCAGAAGTGGTATCAGCGCAGTCGGCTGCCTCATTATATAACTCCAGTGCACGGGGCAGTTCACCGAGGCAATAGTATGTGCGGCCAAGGATATAACGGGAGCGCATGCGTTCGTTGGCAGAGCCGTGGCGGTCGAAATAGCTGACAAGGTCTTCGGCCAGCGAATCGTTCAGCATCGGCTGGCCGCTACGGTTCTGCTGCTCCAGCTGTTCTAACTGCTGTAGCATCCCGGCCTTATTGCCGCCACAACCCGTCAGGAGCACCACCGCTCCCACAACCATGATCCTTATCAGTCTTTTTGCAATCATCGCTGCAAAGATACAAAATTCTCACGACACCACCAAATATAATAGGCTAAAAAAGTGGGGCAGAGATCCCCTGACCATCCGTCCCCCTGACCCATCTGATACGACTAATGGAATAGACAATAACAAGGAACAAAAAATATAAAAGTGCAATCTTTGACACAAGAAAGTGCAAGATGGACCCGAAAGCCCACGACGTCCGCCGCATCATGGAAGTCAAGAATACGCACGGCCGAAGTATGCTTGCCACCAAAGGGATGCAAGAATGAGCCTCATCTACCTCGCACTACTTACTAATCAGACACTATTTGATGACATGGCGCGGTGGAGGTCGATTATTTCTTAATTATAATTAAATGAGGATGTTTCACTGTGAAGCATCCTCATTTTTTATGTAGAGTGGAGTAATCCTGTTCTTACGGCAGAAGAGTGAAGGAACAGCGGCTACGGATATCGGCGGCGGAACAGCCGATGAGGGCTTCAAAGTCGCCGGGCTCTGCCTTCCAAGAGCTGGAGGTCTCGTCGTAGAAACTCAGGGCGTCGCGGCCCACGGTGATGCTGACGGACTGCGTCTCACCAGGACGGAGAAAGACCTTACGGAAGCCTTTCAGTTCCTTGACTGGACGATTGACAGATGACTGCTTGTCGCTGATGTAGAGCTGTACTGTCTCAGCACCTGCCTGCTGGCCAGTGTTGGTCACATCGACAGTGAAGGTGATCTGTTCGTCGGCAGCGATATTCTTCTTGTCGGCTGTCACCTTGCCAAGCTTGAAGGTGGTATAGCTCAGACCGTGGCCGAAGGGGAAAAGGGGCGTGGAACTTTGAGCTTTGAGCTTTGAGCTTTGAACTTTATGATTTGCCTGGAGGCGGTCCGTCCAGCGGTAGCCGACAAAGACATCCTCTGCGTAAACCTCGTCAATGATCTTGTGGTCGTCGCGCCATGTGCCGGGATAGGTGTTCAGGGCATGGGCTCCACACTGACTGAGGCTGGCATACCAGGTGAAGGGCAGCTTGCCTGAGGGATTGACATCACCTGCCAGAACGGAGGCAATGGCCTCGCCAGCCTCAGAGCCGATGAACCAAGCCTGTACGACGGCAGGCACCTTCGGCAACCAGGGTAGGGTAGCACCGTTACCGGAGATGTTGACATAGACCAGACGGGGATTCACCTTCAGGATGGCCTCGATGACCTCGTTCTGGGCGTAAGGCAGGTCGTACGACAGTCGGTCGTGACCCTCGCAGTCCTGATGATCGCTCTTGTTCAGACCGCCGATGAAGATGACGACATCGGCCTCACGGGCCTTCTCTACGGCCTCGGCAGTGAGTTCCGCCTGACTGCGGGTTTCGTAGAGCGAACGGCCTACGGTCACGCCGTTATAGCTCTGTACGGTATCGCCGACATAGCCACGGACGTAGTCGACGGTCACATCCTTGAAACGGGCCCTGATGCCGTCGAGGGGAAGTATCTCTTTCTGTACCTTCAGCGATGAAGAACCTCCACCAACGGTCATCATCTTGATGGCGTTCTCACCTACTACCAGAATGCGTTTCGTCTTCGACAAATCTATAGGCAACAACGGCGCAGCCTCCTGACTCCTGACTCCTGACTCCTTGACTCCTTCATTCTTCAGCAGCACGATTCCCTCCTGGGCAATCTTCAGGGCTGCCTCATAATGGCTGTCGGAGCAGAGGAAGCCAAAAGGCTTATGACGGTTCATTGTTGTCCGATAGAACAGACGGAGTAGCCGGCGCACCTTCTCGTCGAGTTCCTTCGTGGTGTATTTTCCTTCTTTGATGGCCTGTTTGTAGGCATCAGCGAGGTAATAGCTGTCGTAGGCGTTCGTCTTACCCATCATCAGGCCGTCGGTCCAGGTGCCGAACTCAAGGTCAAGACCATTGCGCACAGCTTCGTCGGTATCGTGACAGCCACCCCAGTCGGAGATGACCACGCCGTCGAAGCCCCAGTCCTGCTTCAGAATCTTGTTGAGCATTGTGGCATTATGGCAATTGTGTTGGTTCTGATAGAGGTTGTAGGCACCCATGATAGACCATGCGCCACCCTCCTTGACTGCAGCCTTGAAGGCCGGCAGGTAGATTTCATGCAGGGCACGGTCACTGATGACGACATTCACCTGATGGCGGTATTCCTCGTCGTTGTTCAGGGCGTAGTGTTTCACACAGGCAGCCACACCCTTCGACTGCAGACCTTTTACGTAGGGCACGACGATTTGGGATGCCAGATAGGGGTCTTCGCCCATATACTCGAAGTTACGGCCACCAAGTGGGGTACGATAGATATTTACACCAGGGCCCAGCATTACGCTCTTGTTGCGGTAAAGGGCCTCTTCGCCTAAACTCTCGCCATAGATGCGAGCCATCTGTGGATTCCATGTAGCCGCCAGACAGGTGAGTGCTGGGAAAGCCACACACGAGTCGTTGGTCTGTCCGGCCTGTACCCATTCATCCCAGAGCACGTCGGGACGCACACCGTGAGGACCGTCGTCAGTCCAAAGGTCAGGGAAGCCGAGGCGCTTCACACCAGGGCTTGAGAACTTCGACTGCGCATGAATCACGGCAATCTTCTCGTCGAGCGTCATCCTAGAAAGGGCATCGTCGATGCGCTGTTCAATCGGTTTCGACTCATCGAGATAGACAGGCGTCTGCTGGGCCTGTATCGTCGTCGCCATCAGAAGCGACAGACAGGGAACTGCGATTCTTTTCATTTTTGATCTTAAGTTTATAATGTTTGAATTCTGCTGCAAAAATAATCAAATTATCAATCGCTCGCAAGGCCCATCGTCTGGATGTAGTCTGTCTGGGGCTGGCAACGGTCGAAGCGGCAGTTGTCGGCAAACGCTTGGAGCAGGCGACGGAACATGGCCTGATCAGGACGGGCCTCGCGCCACTCCTGATAGGTGTTGCGGGAGGTCTCGGAGTATTTCACCACGATACTGTCCCAACCCTCAGGGCGCCGTATGCCCATCATACACGAGCCGTCGACCTTCTTATAGGGCCAGAACGTATAGCCGATGTTCACTTCTTTGAGCACGTTGACAAAGTCACGCTGCCACTCGTCGGTGTTATGGCCGAACTCTCCCATGTACATCGGACGATTGACGGAATCGCGGAACTGGATATAGTGGGTGATGGCCTCCTTGGTGGCAGGGCCGCCATAGCGATGGCAGGTGTACATCAGTTTATCGTCGTAGCTTGTGTCGTTGAGCATCCAGAAGAAACTGTTCCAATGGGCTCCACCCAACAGGATGATGTGGTTCGTATCCACCTCTCGGATGGCCTTTACACACCGCTTGTAAAGCGGCTGCAGGAGTTGGTAGAGCGAGTCGCGGTTCTCGAAATAATGGGCGATGGGTTCGTTCATCAGTTCGTAGCCCAGGATGGTCGTCTCGTGCTTGTATCGATTGGCGATACCCTGCCAGATGCTGCAGAACAGCTTCTGGGAAGTCTCGCTCTCGAAAAGCCAGGGGTAGCCGTGTCCGTCGTCGATATTATCACCCGTCTGTCCGCCAGGGCAGTCGTGCATATCGAGGATCAGATACAGGCCGTTGGCCTTACACCAACTCACCACGGAGTCGATGCGCTCAAAGCCGTCTTTCTCGCCCGTCTGACCCATATAGTCCTCATCGGTAAAGAGTTTATAGTTGAATGGCAGGCGGATGGTGTTGGCACCCTGCGCGGCGACGAAGTCGATATCGGCACGGGTTACGTAGTTGTCCTTGAACTGCTGCCAGAACTCAGCCGTGAAGTCCGGTCCCACAGCCTCCTTGAAGAGCAGGTCGATCATCCAGGCAGAGTTCGTGCGGCTGAAGCCGAACATATACCCCTCAGGATTGAGCCAGTTGCCGAGGTTCGTGCCCCGGATGAAGAGTTTCTCACCATTGGGCTGGATGAGGTCATGGCCCTTGATAGTGACGAAGCCTGCCGACGACTGTGGTTGTTGACTGGAAGAACAGGCAAGTAACAGAGCCGTTATAAGAAACAGAAAGTATTTTCTCATTGTTTGATCACTTTATGGTGATTATTGATGTATATTCCTTTTCGCAATGGTGTTGTCACCCGACGACCTTGGAGGTCGAAGAACTGACGAGTTGAGGGTTCCGTCTCTACACCTTCTATGCGTGTGGTGCGCCGTTGTGCAAAGGCTTGTTGCAGATAGGGGATGTGGATGTTTACTAAACCCTTCAGGTCGTTGATATAACTGTCGTAATTGTTGTAGTAAGCACGTTTAGCCCACGGAAACACCTCCTGGTTGATGCGCCACTTGCGGTAATTCTCCGTCTGTGTCTGCCAGATGGCTGAACGCAGACTGTCAATATGGCTGATGAGATACGACTGCAGGCCATTGTCGACGAGCTGCTGCAGGCGGTCGTTACAGGCCTGGGCAAACCAGGGATCCTGCCACAGCCGCTGCAAGATCTTCTCAAAGGGACGGTTCCAGAGTCCCAGATAAGCCTCCATCTGTCGGAGCAGACTGCGCTCAGAACTGTTGTCATAGCCGAGATCGAGATCCCAGAGCGGACCGAAGTGCATCTTGTCGTCGTCGCCGTGGTTGGCCAGGAAAGTCCAGCTCTTGGCATTGGCAAAGCCTTCACCTAAGAAGAGTTCTTTGCTGTCGAATTTGATACGATAGGCTTTCTTGTCAGAGCTCCACCAAGTGGAGTTGCCACGTCCTCGTATCTGGGTATTCTCATAGCGTGTCGTCGTTCCGCCGTCTACGTAGATCAGCGTGCTGTTCACGTATTGCTCTTTGCTCGTGATGGCGCGACGGTTTTCGGTCTCAATGAAGACGGAAGGCACGTCAGTCCTTTGCAGATAGGACTGAGCGTGTCCCGTCATCACTACTGTTAACCAAACTATGTAGAATAAAAATCTTCTCACTTCTTTTGGAACACTCGGACATAGTCCACTTCCATTGTCACGGGCAGTGCATTTTCATCGACACCCTGCGAGCCACCCCAATCACCGCCCCAGGCGAGGTTGAAGATGATGTAGAAGGGATCGTTGTAGGGCCAGTCGTCACGACCGAGTCCGCGGTTGTCGTAAGAGAGCTGCTTCTTGCCGTCGACATAGGTGGTGATATTCTGTGCCGTCCACTCGATAGAGTAGGTATGGAACTCACCCTCAGCACCCTTGCAGTACATCTCGTGGGTCACCTGCGTACCATTGCTGTGAACATGCGCATTGGCATGTAGACTTGACGACACGTAGTCGGGATGGTAACCCACCTCTTCCATGATATCGATCTCACCGTCGGCAGGCCACGACTTAAAGTTGACAGGCATCATCCAGAAGGCGGGCCATGTGCCCTTGCCCTTCGGCAGCTTGATCGAGGCCTCGATGTAGCCGTACTTCCAACCCTCCTTCACCTTCGCATAGACACGGCCAGAGTAGATCTTACCGTCTTCCTTGAAGCAGTGGATCTGGAGGTGGCCGACACTGATCTCCGTGACATAGCGACCCTTCGGGGTGGTGTGGTTCACGTAGTTCTGCAGCTCATTGTTCACCCAATGGTCTTTCTGCACCTCATGGGTCCAATCGGCGGCATTCAGCTCCGTGCCCTCGTCGAACTCGTCGTGCCACACCAGCTGATAGCCGTCGGGAGCCTCGTAGGCAGCCTTCTCGGCAGCAGCCTGTGTGACGGTGACGGTCTTGCGGGCCGTTCCTGACATCACCGTGACAGCACCAGTGCGGGTCTCAGCCACAGGATTAGCAGGAACCGTGATGGTGAGCGTACCCGCCTGGGCTGCCGTATTCTGAGACTTAACCGTAAAGAAATTCTCGCCCATGGCGACGCCCCACTCGTTTCCGGTCGTGGTGACGTTGACGGTATAGGTGCCGCCTTCAGCCGGTGCATTGATGGTCTCTGGCGAAACCGTGATGCTGACAGGCGGAGACTGCGGGTCGTCGTCGCCCCCACCGCAGCCCCAGAGGGCTACGGCGAGAGAGAGCAGAAAAGTATTAAGCATGAATCGTCTCATTAGTTTTCTTTGAAGATGATCTTACTGATCTTCACATTGGTACCACCAGGAGAGCCTCCAAAGTCGAAGAACAGACGGATGGCTGAGGCATCGGTACCCTCTTTCAGGGAGACACCACTCCAAGTGAACGTCATGGGTTCGCCAGCTTGCACGTCGTTGCGCTCCTCGATGAAGAAGTTCGTATCGCCGGCATCGGTCAGCTTCATGGTGACCTGCGGACAATCGTTGTCAGTCTCTATCTCAAACTGGAAGTTATAGGTCTTGGCAGCCGAGGCCGTCAGCTTGGTGTCGATGTGGAACTGTCCCTGCCACTGGTTGGTGCCGAGGTCGGCGGGCAGATTAAGCTCCCAGACATTGCCGCTGTGGGTAGCCTCCGTATAGTCGATGCCGTGCCAGTCGTTGCCAGCAGCGAAGTAGTAACCCAGTGTGTAGTCACCTGCGTCAACAGTCTTCCAGAGGTTGTCGGCATCATCGTAATTCATGCTGGCAGAAGCAGCGCCGGAAGCCTCCTCGAAGTAGATCTTGCTGATCTTCACGTGAGCACCACCAGGAGAACCACCGAAGTCGAAGAACAGACGGATGGCCGAAGCATCGGTGCCCTCCTTGAGGGAGACACCCTGGCGCTTCAGGATGAAGGGCTCGCCACCAGCCACATCGTTGCGCTCCTCGATGAAGAAGTTGGTATCGCCGGCATCGGTGAGCTTGAAGGTCACCTGAGGCAGATCCTGATCCGACTCCATGATCATATAGAAGTTGTATTTCTTCTCAGCGCTGGCCGTCAGCTTGGTGTCGATGTGGAACTGTCCCTGCCACTGGTTCTTGCCGAGGTCGGCAGGCAGGTTGAGTTCCCAGACGTCGCCGTTATGGGTGGCCTCATCGTAAGAGATGCCGTGCCAATCGTCGCCAGCAGCGAAGTAGTAACCCAGTGTGTAGTCGCCTGCGTCAACAGCCTTCCAGAGGTTAGAAGCAGCATCGTAGTTCCAGTCGAACTTATCCTTGCCGCCTTCTTCGCCGCCGCCACCGCCTTGCTCGTCAGGCTGGCCTGCGCCATCGTCAAAGGCATGATCCTTCAGCACCATGTCGGTAATCTCTACGACGGTACCTGCCTGACAGCCGCCGAAGTCGAACACGAGATGGAACTGAGCAATATCCTTACCTTCCATATTGCTCTTCACGAGCAGATATTCTGTCTCTGCCTCCAGAGGAATAACCTCGTCGAAATAGAAGTTCGTATCGTCAGTGGCGTCCGTCAGCTTCACGGTAGCACTGTTCAGATCCTGATTAGCCTTCAGCTTGATAGAGAAGTCGTAGTTCTTGCCGGCCTGAGTGGAGACACCACCGAGGTTCTGCAGCTGGAACTGTGCCTGCCAGCGCTGGTTAGACTCATGAGGCAGATTCACCACAAACTTCTTGTTGCCATCGTTGGTATAAGAGATATCCTCGGCATTGTAGCCTTCCCAGCCATCGCCGTGGGCATAGTAACGGGAGATCTCCCATGTGGCATCGCGCAGCATATTGCCGTCGCTGTCGAACTTATAGCCCTTGAAGGCCTTGGGTGCGTCATCTTCTTTGCTGGTGAGCATGAAGCGCCAGGTGATACCGTCGCCCTCGTAGAGCAGTACCATCTCAGAATTGGTGAGCTTCGTCACGGTGAACATGGGGTTATTGTACTGGGCATCGCTCGAGAGATAGGGGAAGAGTGTGTTTGCGGGCAACTTCAGCACAATCTTGTCACCATCGACGTCGAAGTTGTAGGAAGCCTGCTGCACATCGACATTGGCCATGAAGTCCTGACCGTCGTTGGTGTTGTACTCAGAGAAGATGCTGGCGCCAGTATTCACATACACTGTGCCACCCTCACCCGGATCATAGGTATAGCCACCCTCGGCCGTGAAGGTGATGCGATCGTCATAGACACCCCAGTCAGCCTTGTCGCCAGGAGCAGCGCTCCACCAGTTGCTACCGTCGGTTCCGGGCTCACCGCAACCCATGTGTCCTGCCTCGGTGTAGTTGATACGCCAGGTGCGGCTGATGCGGTTGATATACGGTGTGAGGTCTATCTGAGAGTTCTCAAACGTAAACTGCTTGGTGATGCTGCTCTGGCTGAAACCGTTACGGTTGCCGAGGCGCAGTTCCACGTCATAGGTACCGGCCTTGTTGTTGGCCCAGTTCATGGGGTTCAGAGTAGAGTAGACATTGCCGTTGACAGTCCATACGGCGTAGGTCTGTGCCGGCATATTGGCCACAGTGAAGGTAGCCTGGTTCACGCTCTGGTCCACATTCATGTTGATATCCACATTCGAGATGGTGGGGATGCCATTCTGATCCGGACCGTCGAATGTCTCCGGCGAGCAGGCCGTGAATAAAGGTAAAAGGGTAAAAAGGTAAAAAGGTAAAACCTTTACCAACCCTTTGGCCTTAATAAATATATTTGTTCTCATATCTTTTACTATTTTAATTTTTTACCTTTTTACTTTTTAATAGCTACCATTCTGCTTGAGGGTTCCCTGTGCAGCGTCGATATTATCCTGTGGGATGGGCAGATAGCGCACATCGGGTGTCCAGGCCTTGGTACGGAAGTTGCCTGAGTCGTTGGCTGGTGTCAGCACAGAGGCAGCCTTGCCGGTACGGACGAGGTCGAAGTAGCGCTTGCCCTCACCCATGAACTCATGACGGCGCTCGTTGAGGATGACATCCTCGTCAACACCATTGACGGCAGCCAGACCAGCACGGGCACGGACCTCGTTGACATAGTTTGCGGCCTCGCTGACGCTTCCGCCAGTCTTCAGCAGCAACTCAGCGGCATTCAGCAGTGTCTCGGCATAACGATAAACACGGAGGTTGTTGTTGAAGCCGAGGTCGGCATCAGCCTTCTGGTCCTTGTTGTTGCCCTTGCGGCACATATACTTATACAGGCAGTAACCAGTGTTCATCCAACCCGGATCGTCAGAGGTTCCGTGGGCATTGAGGTCGAAGGCAGAGAACTCCTTACGGATGTCGCCCTCCTCGAAACTGGCCACAGAGTGCAGAGGAATGGCACTGAAGCCCCAGCCTGCGTCGACATCCTCGTAGGGATCGCCGGCATTGGCCTTGAACGAACGAGGACCATGGAGGCGTGGGAACACACAACCGCCAGCACCAAGCTGGTTACCCCAACCGCGTACGGAGTTGTCATCATAGTAGTTGATCTCCCAGATAGACTCGGCATTCCACTCACCGCTCTCATCCCAGATATCCTTGAAGTTGGGAGTCAGCTGGTATTTTCCGCTGCTGATAAGTTCCTTCATATAACCGAGGGCCTTGCCATAGCGGCTGTTATCGTTCTGAATCATCACCATCTCGGCATAGATCATGTATGCGAGGGGCTTTGTTACATGACCCTTCTGGTCAGCGGGATAGTCGTCCTTCAGCTGTCCTGTGGCGATGATAGCCTCCAGTTCCTCAATCACCTTAGCATACACCTCGTCGGCAGTGTACTGCTCAGAGATATAGGGCGCAGCCAGGTTTTCGAAGTAGCAGGGCACGTTGCCATAGAACTTCCAGAGCTGCAGATAGTAGAACACGCGGAGCAGACGGGCCTGAGCCTCATAGTCTGCGCGCTGGGCAGCTGTGATATTGCCTGCCTGTTCCACCCACTCACAGTATGTCAGCACATCGTTGGAACGCTTCACTCCGGAATAGCTGTCGCTCCAGACACCAGACAGGCATACCACAGGGGTACAAGAGTAGTTGAACATCAACTGCAGCATCGGCTGGTCCGTATTACTGCTGCCGTTGGGATACATGTCGTCACTCATGAACTCAGAGATGAAGTTCAGGGCGTTGTACTGCCAGGTAGAACCGTAGTCGTACCAGTGCAGGGGTGCGTATGCAGCCACCAGAGCCTCATCAAGAGAGTTCTTGGTGGTATAGTATTCCTCGATGAAAGTGTCGGTAGGACTGGTCACCTCAAGGAAACTGTCCTTACAGCCAGTCAGAGCCAGGGCTGCAAGCATTCCGAATATTATCTTGTTTGTTTTCATAACTTTTCAATTTTCAATGTTCAATTTTCAATTAGAACGTGAGGTTAAATCCTACGCGGAGGGTACGAGGCTGCGGATAGACACCGAAGTCAACACCGTTGGACTTATCGGATCCAGAAGAGATTTCAGGATCGAAGCCCCAGTACTTGGTGAAGGTCAACAGGTTCTCTGCTGCCACATAGAGACGCAGGCGGCTGATAAAGGCCTTCTTGGTGATGAACTCAGGGATGGTGTAGCCCAACTCGATGTTCTTCAGGCGCAGATAGCTGCCATCATGAACATACAGGTCGCTGGCCTGCCAGTTGGTGGCGTCGCCCTGGATATAGATAGGATACTTGTCAGAGGTGCCTTCACCCGTCCAGCGTCCGAGGAACCAAGAGGGAAGGTTGATACTGGGCAGGTCGAGACGGCGGGTAGCATCGAAGATATCGTTACCATAGGTACCCTGCCAGAACATCATGAAGTCGAAGCCTTTCCAGGCAGCATTGAAGGTAGCACCGAAAGTCCAGTCAGGCGTACCCTTACCGATCTTCGTACGGTCGGCGTCATCAATGACACCATCGTCGTTGACATCCACGAAGCGGACATAGCCAGGACGTGCGTTAGGCTGGATCAGCTGGCCGTCCTTGGTATAGGCGTTCACCTCGTCCCAGTTCTGGAAGATGCCGGCAGTCTTGTAGCCCCAGAAATAGGTGAAGGGCTCTCCTGCTTCTGCACGCGAGATGTTGCCGAGGTTAGAGACATTGTCGTATGTGTCGAAACCAGCGGCATTGCCAAGTCGGATCAGCTCGTTCTTCAGATAAGAGGCATTGGCCTTGATCTGGAACTTGGCGTCGCTGATATTGAACTTATAGCCGAGCTCGAACTCAATACCAGAGTTCTCCATATCACCCACGTTGCCGATAGGCTTCGACTCACCCACGTACGACGGGATGTTCATATCCTTCAGCATGCCGTTGGTCTTCTTCTTGAACCAGTCGAAGGTGAAGGTCACCTTATTGTTCAGGAAACCGAAGTCCACACCGAAGTCGTACTGCTCAGATTCCTCCCATTTCAGGTCGGGGTTGGAGAGACCACTGGCCTTCGAACTGTTCATTTCCTTCTCGCCACCAGCCATACCAAAGCCGTAGTTGTTACCGCCCTGCGTCAGCACAGTGTAACGGAAGTCACCGATATTATCGTTACCGTTCTTACCCCAGCTGAAGCGAACCTTCAGATTGTTCAGCCAGTCATTGGTCTGTTTCATGAACTTCTCGTTCATCACGTTCCATCCGAGAGAGAATGAGGGGAACGTACCATATTTGTTGTTCGTACCGAAGCGGCTGGAACCGTCACGACGAACGGTAGCCTGTACCATATAGCGCTCATCATAGTTGTAGCTCAGACGGGCGAAAAGTGAACTCATGGTGTGATTCACACCAGGTCCGCCCCATCCGTCACGGTCGCCGTCAGCAGCGAGACCTGTGGCAGCGTTGATCCAAGGCTTCTCATAGTCCTTCAGGTTGTTGCGCGATGCACCCAGCGTCCAACCGGAGTTCTCGAAGGCACTCTGTCCGAGCACCACGTTGATGGTGTGCTTGTCGAAGGACTTGTCGTACATCAGCACATTTTCAATCTGCCAGACAGTACCACGGTCGCTCTCCATCGAAGCTGAAGAGTAGTTACGGTGCTTGGTCGGAGAAATCCAGTAAGGCACAGCATGGTTTTGGTTGCCCCAGAACGACATATCCGTCGAGTAGCTGACACGATACTTCAGTCCGTCCCAGATACCTAAGGTAGCAGAGAAATTGCTCACGAACTTATGACTCCAGTTATCAGCCACCGGCAACTGGAACGATGACAGCGGGTTTGCCATCTCGTTGAAGCCAGCTCCGGGGATGTTCAGCAGCTGACCGTTGTCATACATGGGAACATACTCATCGGGATAGGTTGAAGAGTAGTAGTCTATCTGATCCTGTGCGTCCTGTCCTGTTACGTAAGGAGCAATCACTGGTGGCAGTGCGAGGGCAGAGCCGATCTCGTTACCCCACTGAGAGTTGGGATCCACACCGGCACTCTTCACACGGGCGTAAGAGAGATTCACCTGAACATCCAGCTTGTTGAGCCAGTTGCGCTCTTTCTCCACGTCGAACACGTTGAAGTTGAAGTTGCCGCGCAGCGTCAGACGGTTATAGTTGGAGTGACCATAGTTACCACCTACGATACCCTCCTGGTCATAGTAACCCAGCGAGAAGTAGTAGTTCACACGCTCTGTGGCACCACTCAGCGTCAGCTCGTGGTTCTGAACGGGAGCGTTGTCGTTGAAGAGCAGATCCTGCCAGTCGGTGTTGGTGGTCACATTGTAAGGATCGGCATAGCGCGGAGCCTGTCCTGCATTCACCAGACCTTCATTTTGCATCACCATATAGCCAGTGGCATCGAGCACATCACGGTGTTTCCAGGCCGTCTGCCAACCCTGTGAGAAGTTGTAGTTGACGGTCACCTTGCCCAGCTTGCCCTTCTTGGTGGTCACGAGTATGACACCATTGGCAGCACGGGCTCCGTAGATAGCACCCGAGGCAGCATCCTTCAGCACCTCGATACTCTCGATATCGCTGGGGTTGATGTAGTCAAGACCACCCTCGATATGCATACCGTCGACGATATA
>JAEEGH010013650.1_pt1 | contig 17981 bp, 14 predicted proteins | sample 9134181 | NCBI WGS metagenome assembly JAEEGH01 (sample SAMN16246544, study PRJNA631951) | gut metagenome | biome: gut microbiome; feature: rumen; material: DP-attached | host: Bos | place: Iran: Karaj | collected 2018-10 | reverse complement strand
TGAAGTGCAGATCAAACAAGAAATATCTGATTTTTGAATTGCATATTCAAGACAAGATTTTATTCCATCAGAGATTTGGGCATGATGAACAAATACGCCGTCCCTAGCAGCCTCATAATAATTGCTTGTATTGCCATACTCGAGCTCTATCAAACGCATTATTTTAGTTTGCTCATCACTATTATTTCGCTCGGAAAGAGCAGAAATATCGAGTCCTAGGCGTTTTAATGTAACAATTCTTTCCATTAATTTATTAGCTCTATTACGGATTCCACAAAACATGATGCAATTGTCATTGGTAACAAGTCTTAAGGCCGTTGCAATAGAAAGATCTTCGGGATTAAATGGAAACAGTGTACCATCCGATAGTTGAATCTGTTTGATAACTCTGGGTACGTAATAATCATAATAATCCATATTATCACGATTCAAATAATCAAAACCAAAGTAAACCTCACGACGTAGGTTCGATAATCTCAAAGCAACTGCATTTTTCTTTGTGGTTAAGAAGCTATCGTTTTCAATAACACTACCTGTTCCTCCGGTTAACCACGAATTAAGCGAATCAACCTCACCTATAATCGCTGAAATAAGGATTCTTTGTGTAGATGCAGGCGTTTTCGTCAACAATAAACTAATCAATAATTCATAATTAGTCCCTCTCGTATTATCCTCAAAAAGATGTCCTTCATCGAATATTATTTGACCAATTGATGATGCTATATTCTCATCTTGATCCAGAACAAACATCAACTTCTCGGGCGTTATTACAACCACATTCCTCTTATTATTCCCAAAGAATATCAGATCATCATAGTCCTTTTGTAACAAATCGGAAATTTCTACTATTTCGATGTCAGGGGAGTAACTAAAGGCACGTTTTAAATCGGCGCTGATTTCTCGGCACAGAGCTCTAAAAGGTGCAATTACAATTGATACACCCACAGTATTGGCAAATAAAAACGAAAAGATACAAAGCGAAATTGACTTTGTTTTTCCAGCACCCGTTGGCAATTGAACTATGCCTGAACCGCCTTGAAAAAAACCATTCCTTGCAAGATATGTCTGTGCTGGCCAAAACTCAGTGATAATTGTCTTCGCACCAATCATCTCTCGAATACTATCTTCGGGGACATCAGAATAATCAGATAACATTTTATATGCAGAGTTTTTGCTCTTTAATAGTATAATGGCACAGATTAAATCAACCATCAAAACATCTCGATCTGATCCTTGTTTATATACAAGACTCCTTAGTATATAGATTGTCTCATCGTCAAAACTCATGGTAGAACAGACGGATGCTTTAAATGAACATATGCAATTCTGGAGTTCCTTTGCATAGTACTTACTTTCATCAACCGAAAAATCAATGTCATTATTCAAAATTTTCTTTAAAACTAACGACAAATAACATTGATTAGCAAGATTGCCATCAGATACCATTCCCGACAATACTTGTGAACTCCCTAGCTGTTCAGAGAAAAAGAAAGCAGCGGCAGCTAACAATTTAATATATTCATCGTGTTCTGGTAAAGTATGCGTTTGAAAAAAAGCATAAAAATATCCAGCAACAAAATTCAACGCATCTTTTCTGGCTAATAATTGATTATCATCCTTGTTTAAAACTATGTTTGCGGTTCTTGAAAGAAGTGCAATAGTATATGGCACAAGATCCTCGAAACTTACATCTTTATCAGATCTAAACTCGTGTGGAACTTCAAATTCTTCTTCTCGAGCTGCTGCTTGAGTCCTTTGTAAATAATAGTCAATTCGTCTCATCTTAACAATCTGCCGCCATTTCGTACAAACTATGAATCAGGCCCATTAGTTTTTCTTTTTTTATGATAATTAAAGAATTAATACCACTTGGATGTGTAATAGGCACTTCGCATGCTTTTACCAACTCTTCTCGGTAGACTGCGCTATCAAAAATCGCCGCTACTCCATAAGACATGATGTATGGATCCTCAACCTCATTCTGAAATCGCATTATCAAGTCTGCTTTTTCTGTGTTATTTGATTCAATAGCTCTCTGACGTATGGCATTTAATGTTTCACCCTTACGAACTGGATCTTTTACAGAATCCGTTATGGCATCGCATAGACGATTTTCTGGTTTACCCGCAGAAGCTTGACACTTTACCTCAAAGACTATCATTTCGTCATCTTGTCTAGAATTTCCCATATGCATTTTCAACCCAATAACATCTGTTCCTTGTGAGGAAGTATTGGGATTAAATTTAAACTCATATCTATCCTTAGGAACATAAAAATGATGAACGAATTCAAGATAGTCGGAAATTAACAACTCAGCAAAATCTCCGGACCGTGTACCCGGTCCAAAGCCCAATCTGTCACTCGGAAATTTATACGTATTTAAATAGTCTTTTCGGCTCAACCCAAATCCAGCTCGCAAAACATCTAAAAGCGTGTCTGAACAGTAGTTTTGTCGAAAATGATCAGCCCATTCTCTTAAAACGTTTACATCAGAAATTTCATTTAACTCATAAATATCTACTGTTTCGCCCGAGCGTATAACCACGCTTCCAACATATACTAGATAATTCAAATACTTCATTTTTTGAACAAATATAATCTTTCTTAATATCACCTATATATTAAAGTACATTATGTATATAATTCTCTGCCTGCTTTTGGGGATCTACATACACCCACCTAAAGTAAACACAACTTGTGTCTGAACAAATCCTTTATTCCGGTTGCTACACTCCATAACAATATAATAATCATCGCCATTCTCATTTTTGACCACAATACTAAAAATATACAATCAAATATTCTCTATTAAAGTTTGAACCTGTTCATAGGCATCTCGTTTCACAAACTCAATTTCATCGTTATCTTCCAAGTCCATAAATGCTACAACATCAACAGGTCCAGCATGATTCGGAGAACCAAACTTTTTTGAAAGCTTATCTTTCATCTCTTGAATCAGCTTCGCATCTCCACATTCTTTAAATAACTGCGCCAATTCTTTTACACTATTTTTATAATGCTTAATTAGAAAATAAATATCATATGCATCTTTAGGCTTTCCTCTGCCAAGTGCTGCGGTTTTCATTATAATGTACGGAACAATGGCTACTACATTTACCCTTGCGGAATCAATCGCCCCATCAGGTCTTTTTGCTTGAACATCAATAACTTGCGGCTCAAACTCAAACGCATAATTGCCACCAGTAGCTTTAAGTGCTTTTAAGCCTTGAATATGTTGGCCTCTTTTTTCACCACTTGTTCCTCCGTATTTGCCGGCAAGAATATCTACATCAACATCATATTGAATACCATCTACGGTTACTTGTTTTACAAAGGTAAAGTACTTATCTGGATGCTCCGTATATCCGTTTTTCAGCAGTATTCTTGACATCGTCTGATAACCTGCATCTTTCAAATTCAAGTGATTAATCAAAACATCCACATCAACACTTCCGATATGCCCCTCATCCGGAAACATCAGATCCGGTACCCATCCCCCGACAATTCGAATATCATCTCGATATTCATCAAACAAATTGACCAATTCAATCAGAATTCTGTGTGCAGCCTCTTTCTGACCTTCGTTATAATCACGACTGCTTCTCAATTCTTCGTCACGCATTACTTCTTAATCTCCTTGTTGAATATGCTTTCAGCCATTTCTTCTCCTCTTCCCTTAAGCTGCATACAGTCCAAATATATCTGTACTGGAGAAGCAACTCTGCTATTATCTATTACTTTACAGTTAGAAAAGACCTCTTCACCGTCAGCTATATATATAGTTATATTTGAACCTGAATCCACTACTTTACAACCGGTATTACTAATGAATTCATTTATTTTTTCCCGCTCGACCCATACATGTACCTTCGAGTATCTTACTACGGGCGAATACCTTACACCACCAGAAAAACCTGTAAGACAAGCATTGATACCAGTATCCCGGTAAGCCTCATAACACTTTTGTTCAAAAAGAGATAGACTATCAAGTGTATAGCAGTTTATGGTTTCAGGATTGCTGTATGCCTCGCTCCACGACTTCATAAGCGATTCAGGATTGGTAACAAAAAAACCATCAGGATCAGCTTCAGCCCACATATGATTGCATAAATATGTTTTCACTCTGGAAACCAGGCCAATACTGCATTTAACTTTTTTAGATAAATCTTTGATCTTCCATTTTACAGAAACATCATTCAATAATACACGAAGAATCAACGACGTCATTTTAGAAGAAGCCTTAAATAATGATTTAGCCTGATTATCTGCAGGATACTTATTAGGATTGCCTTTGAAATGAATATATATATATTCGAACAGTATCATGCAATTCATTGATATATCGCAATATCCGACTCCTTTATCCTTACAGATCTTTGCTGCATCCTCACTAATATACGGAGCCATAACGATTCTATAATCATCTGATGGATTAGCCTCAAGCATGTTTACTACATTCTTCGGGAAAGCATGATCCAACCAAAGTATCCTTATCTCTTTTTGATTATTGTCATCCATAATAAATGAGATAACAAATCCATTTTTGTTACGCTCTTTAATTCTGATACCCTCTATACTTGGAATATCAGACAATATGTTTTCTATTATAGATTCAGCAGAATACATTAACGATTTCACCAAATCACCTCGTTTCAACGTATTGTTGAAATATATAATATCAGTGAAACAAAGCATATTCAAGACTATTTTATGAATAATCAACCTCTTCTATGTATTCTCTTAGCTCAACCTTTCTTTTATACTCCTCAAGATCTCTTTGGTATTCATCGATATATTCCCTGTGTTCAATATATGCAGCACCCTTCACTTTTTCTTTAAGACTCTGCAGAAATTGTATCTTGTCTAATATCAATGGGACTTCACTTCCCGACCACGAAGCTGACATTGGAAATAAGTGTATTTTCTTAAAATCTTCAACATTTTGGTTATCATTTAAATACTCAAGAATGAAATCCAACTTCCAATGTGGCATAACATTAACAACCACATCAATTAACTTGCTGCATTTAGATACATCCTTACTATTCTCATGTAAACTATCAAGAAGCCATTGCTTTTTTCTGTTTTTAACAACATCCGGTTCTTGTTCTGCTCGACCAAAAAGCAATCGAGCTGGATGCACTATAAAAAAGACCATATCATCATCTACAATAACCGAATACGCGTAGTTGATACATTCTTGCCACTTCTCAGTTGTCCAAATCATCTCAAATATCTTTTGTTCATATCCATCACAACGTGAATGGTTCTTTATCCAATCCACGTACTCTTTCCATATGTTCGCCCTTTGTTCGAATATTTTAATAAACAATTTTCCACCATAATCTACATGCTCACATATTTTTAGCGCGTTCATATAAATTTGGGATAGTGTGTCAAAATCATCATGAAAAAGATCCAAAATAACTTTTATATCTTCATCTCTGAACACATATTTCAAAAAAGCTGCTGACAAGTCTTCTTTTTCCACTATTCGTTTAAGAATGCTATTCCTTAACCCGCTATCTCTTTCCCCAAACTTTGCCAACAGTGTAAGCGAAGGTATTATTGGATTATCTCCTACCAATGTTCTTTCCGAAAAAAAACTGTAATCATGAATAACTACATCCGTGATATCACGTTCGTTTATACACTCCCAAATCAGAGACAACCACGTATCTTTCCTTCGATACTCAGCTCCGTTCATCAGATTATATGTTTTTTCGTAACCAATATTAGAAAGCAAAAAAACAACTTGCCTATAACCATTTAGTATGAATGGTGCGTTACTTTTGAAATACTCTTTAATCACATTTACATAAAAATCCGGATTTATTTCTAATAATTCAAAAACTATATCAAGGCTCCTGCTTAATGACCAGAGATTGTTTTCACCAATAGTATCGTGTAAGAAATTGCATGTTTTAAACAGTTCTATATAGTTTTCGATACTATAGGAATCAAACTCCTCAGCTATATTGGACTTTCGTATTTTCTCGTTTTCGTCAATGGTCCTACCGTTCAAATATTCTCTCGATAGAATCCTGTACAACCTAAAATCACGATTCTTATCAGAAATCAAATATCTATCATCAATCGGACAATTTATTTCATCAGCAACTTCTCTATATCTATCAATTATTTTTGCATCAAAGAAATCTATGTCATCTTCCTTAATAACTTCCGCAAAAATCGTATCAAAGTCAGATTGTAAATAAGCTATGGAATTCTTCTCATCTAAACCATCAAAATGAACTTCAGAAAGGATATCATTGACTTTTTCACGGTATTCTGTTTTTGTGCGCAGAATTCCCAACGTTTTCCAAATCTTACGGCGCAACAATGCTATTTCCTCATTGAATCCAATCGCCACTCTAACAAAGTTGAAAGCTCTACGATTCCTTACTTCTTCTGTATAGGAAAACTCTGTTTGTAATGCATATTCCGCTACATGGATATAAAGTATACTGAAATTATAATTTTCGCCTTTTTTAGTTACTTCCCAAAGCCTATCCATTAGCATAATTTCATTTTTGTATTTGTTATTCCAAGAAATTTTATCAAATAGAAGATAATCACAAATCACAAAATAAAAATCCATTATTAAATCTGGACGCTTTTCAAAATATGATACGAGAAGCTCTATCGAATCATCAAATGACTCAGTGTACTTAAATCCTCCTAGAATCCCTATTTCTTTTGTGGAAATATAATGGATATTCTTTTTAGCATTCACATCAAAGCTATGCATATCAAAATCCACATGCTTTTCCTGTTCTATCTTCTTTTTTATGATGCACAGCGCTTTATCTGGATTCACCTGGTGGAAAGATTCTAAATATGCCATGTTCTGCTCGTCCGGAGCATTATTCCACGCAGCAATAATGGAGTTTTCAACATAGCGAACAACATCCTCAGAATTAAAAATGTCTATAATAGTTTTTAATGCATAAACTGCTTTATTCTTGTATCGCGGAAAAGCAATAGCTATTAGGCCTTCAATACTTACCCATCTTTTTTCAACCAGAACATAATACAAAATATAATTTCCAAGGCTTTGATCTGAAACCTTAGTTATTTCGTTTTTAAACCAATCAACAAGTTCGAGAGAATAAAGCTTTTCCACTGTTTCATTCTCTCTAATTTCGTCTCCATACTGATTTTTTAAATCATTATATAGTTGATTCTCTTCTGCTTTAACAGGACCTGCAACCGTAATGAAAAAAAGCATTAAGATATCATCTTTTGTAAGATCCGCTGCACTTAAGATACGACCATAATAGTTCCTAAATATGTCTTCAGCATTGCAAATAGCCTGATATCCTTCATCTACAGATCTGATTCCAGCCAAAAAAGCTAATCTAGCATTACCATTAGCTATCTCTGATATTTTTTTCAAATATTCAGGATTTAAAATCCCAATATCTGTTTTCAGAATGTCCTTAATCTCTTCGTCAGTGAACCTTCCTATCTCTATTACTTCGGGTGTAGTATACTTCAATACCGTAGTAATTACTCTTTCCCTTGCATAATCACGTACGGTAATCAGAATTTTGATCTCATACTCAGTAGGAAGTGTCAAAAGAGTTTGTAACACATTATCCAAACTGACAACCATATTGGCATCATCAAGGAATAGCATATATTTCCCAGGATTATCGATATAATACTTTATGTCTTCATACAAAAAGTTACCATTACTTCGAACACAAAAAACCTTGTATTCTTTATCATCCTGTGCGCGGCATGCTTCTATCGCTAATCTGGTTTTCCCTATTCCAGATGGTCCTGTCAAAACTGTCACTGCATTATTGTGTAAGCTTTTACATGTAGCATCTATTTCTTCTTTGCGGTGTAAAAATTCACAATCAATTGGTGCATTGATACCGTTGGCATCATAAGCCTTGACAAAATCCTCAATATCAAAAAATTGATTCGTATCAATCTCAACCCCAAGATGATTCTTGGCAATATGCGGATATATCAAAGCCAAGTCATGAGAAAGTGTGTCAATTCCGATAAGTTCTATCTCTATTCCTTCTAGAATCTCCATAATGCTGTTAAACTGCTCTATATGAATATTAGTAGAGCAATATCCACAGATGATCTTCTTGATTTTTTCCTTCTCCAATGACAATTTTGCAGAATTAAAGCATGACAAAATATCTGCCCTTATCTTATCTGCAGGTTGAGAATTCACACTTCCATAGTTTATCAGTATATACTTCCCATCTTCAGTTAAAACATATGAATCCGGGGTTCCTTTCGTAGGCTTATTTGTTGCCGTCTGAACCCCTAACGTTTGAATATTCGTAAACTTATATTTCTTATAAAGATATTCATCAAACAAAGACTGAAAGGCTCCACCTTCCAATTGTAAAATCTTACTTTGTATCAGATTCACATTGCTCAATTACATACATCTCCTTCCGCTACTATTCTCCCGCTTGCTTCAATATCTCTGCCATTACTACTTCCATTGCATATTGTTGATACTCGGGTGAAACCTTCTTAGCTGCGCTGCAGAAATCGTTTAGTGCCTTCTTCATCTCGAGAATATAGTTTAGTTGCTCATTCTGGTGACGAATCTGTTCGTTAATAATCATCTGTTGCCTCATCTGCTCGGCTAACAGATCCTGATTAAAGATATTAAATGGATATTGACTATAACTCATAATTCTATGCTCCTGACCTAATTACAAAATATTAATGACTCTTGGCTTTATGATTAGCCAATGTCTTCCCTGCTTTGCTTTTTGAGAGTTTAGAAGAATCTTTCTTTGCTAACGTTTTTGCTGCACTGCCAACCTTGCCACCATGATGTACTGCCATAAGTGTATCCTCCCAGTATATTTCTATCTGCTTTTTAACATATACGAAGTAACTACACAACAAGTTTAGTACTACAATCGAGTAGAACTGCGGCGATTTTAGACAAATTGTCCCTAAAACTGTATATCTGCGTTCATTAAGATCATAACTCTGGTAAAAACACTTAAGGATAACCATCAATATGTTATGAAATTTAAATAATTAATATTTTTAACATAACTATGCTGTCTGCCTTACTCTTTACTGATACAACCGGCTTCTAAAACATAACAAGACCCCGAAGTGTGGGGACACTCCTTCCTTGGGGTCTTGAATATTAAAAATTTGATTTATTCAATCGAATTAATCTTTGTAGTCGTTATAAGCATATGAATATATGCCATAAGCTAGATTAAATAAACTCGTCCGTTCGCCAAAACATCTATGAGCACTATAAAAATCGCAACTTAAAATCAATTATCCCGCAAAAGGAGAATACTAAAATTTTAAGGCTTAGAGAATAATATTCATTATTCTACTTTACAGGACACGAGTATAGATTTGGTTAATTACTCCTATTCTATTTTTCTCGGATTCTTCATACAAAAGTAAAGGTGCCATCTAGAAGATAGACACCTTAATCTTAATAAAACTTATCTAATAATGCTAAATCTGAAAGCAGTGAACTACTCATTAATTTGCCTCACCATTGTATCAATATACGGAAGTTTGCCAAGTATATACATAAGTACCATTAGTAAATGAATGACCATATACCATAACTGTGTAATATGTTTTATTGCAATCCATAAACCCAAAATACTTTGTACCACTTGAATTAATACTGTAATTCCGTATAACAAGACAATGTCCACCTCCACTTCTTGTCCAAAGAGACCATATTGGCTTATCTGAGTTAAGAATACTTTGAACAGAAGAAAAAGAAAGCGTTGTAGTTTTTGTCATCGTTATTGATAAGTATCCTTCCATAGCACTCTTCATGCTATCTGTAACATGATTTGACGCGATATTATATCCATAAGCAACAATAGCATCACGAATACTATCTGCTGAACTTGAAGTGCTCAACCTATACTTTATCAAAGAGGCAGCAGCCGATGCCCAACATACGCCAGCCGGATAATCTGAATTAGAGTAGTTGCTTACAAACGGAACATAAAGTGAAACTGCAGAAGGTAAATCTCGAGCATTTGATAAACTACTAGATGTACGCTCAGATATTTCGACAACAACACCATCGTTGAAAGTTATATCAGAATAAGCAAGATTCGGCAATTCATCCTCACAAGAATCTACTTCTTCATAACAAGCCCAGAAAACTTCTACCTGTGTATAATTATTTCTTGAATCAAGAAAATATAAGTATTCATCAGATATAACAAGTACTAAAGGATCATCAGATGTATTAGAAAGGCTATTCAAATATGCTTCTATATCTGTTCGTTCAATTTGAACAGAATAATCGTTGTTTCCATTATCCACAATTTTAAGCATAGCAATAATCCTTCCACTTCCTTGAATCGGAAAATAGTACACTTGCCGTTCACAATTGTCATATTCATATGGGGTAAATCCTTGCATAAGTTTTAAATCACAGGTGTCCACCGCCTTTATATCTAGTGCTTTATACAATTCTGGAGAAAGACTATTGGCTGTATTAAGAGCAAAAACATTTACTTCATCAGGTATTTCTTGTGAATACACATAGATAGCATCGCCTTTATCAGTGTATGCTATAGAATTTAATCCTACAATGAAAATAATGGAAAGGGACATAATAACCGAGAGAATTCTTTTCATAAATAAACACCTCCGTTTTAATCTAACTAATCACATCATTTATAAGCAGAATACTGTTGAAACCCACCACCTCCTTATCATGCATTAATCTCTATGTTATCTATCATCACTCCCACTGTTCCTCCAAATGAAACACGCCCGTAATAATCGCCGTGGTAATCTGCTACTTTCCCGATATCTATACCATTAATTGTCATTAAGATTTCCTCTTCGTTGTGATACAAAGATATATGATTCCATTCATATTTAAAAAATACATTTTTAGACTCCGAGAAATCATAGAGCAAATTGCACTTTCCAAGAAAAGTCTGATAAAAGAGACATCCATCAGAATCAAGATATAAAGTCCATGGATCCCGGCCGCCATAATCTATAACAGTTTCAGGATTGCTATTTGAATCAGCAAAAGGAGCAAATAAAACATAACTTTTGTCTTCAAGTTTAACGTCAAAAGCCATATCATAGTCTACCCAAGTGTGATCTCCTATAAGAATAGGATATATATTGTTTCCAACAAAATTCTCATTCTCGTTATAAGCAACACATTTTATATAATGATTTCCCTTGAAGTTCTTTATCACCCATTTATATGCTGGTGCTGTATTCCATACATATCGGAAAGACTTACCCTCAAAATTTTCCGTATAGGGTAACCGAACACAATAGTCTGAATCCTCTTCACTCATTTTCAAATAGTGTAAGGAATCAGACTGAAAGAAAATAATTAGTGTAATGAACAGAATTATTGATAGAAACCCAAGAATAAAGATAAGTCTTTGATTTTTAATTACCTGATTCATTCTATTCATAATAGTCTCCATAATTCTTTTGGGCTACTCGTAAAAATGTATTTAATTGGATAAGACTAGTTATAATATTATAGAGCTCCACTTGTCTTACAAAAACGGATATTCTCATCTGTAATAGTTTTGTCTGATTCCATTGTTAAAGTTCCACTCGTCGGTTTTGAACAGACCCTGATTCGATATCAACAAAACTTATTATGTATGATAACTATTCCAAAACACTGATGATAAGAGCTCGTTATCTGTCTGAACACGAATTGTAGAACCGGTAATTCTTTCTTCCAACAAGTAATAATTACTATTTGGCAACCTGCGTGTGATTTGATATTTCATCGTGTTTGTAATTAGTCTATGTATGATCTCAATTACTTCATTTACATCTTTACAAGCAATCAATCCACCGGCTACTCCATTGTCAAAGTTAACTAACCTACTAAGCGGATGAACATCTCTAAAAAAGCGCTCTTTTGTTTCAGAAGAACAGTAAAAAATAGTGGGTTTACCTAAACACAAAGCCATAGCAGCCTCTACATCTTTTCCAAAGCTATCTCGGTCTCCCGCCTGGTAAATAAGCATCCTCGCCGATTTAACCATGAGACACTCTATTAATCCTTTATCAACATGTGAATCAGCTGCACTTATAGTGGGATCAAAATATCTCAAATCATATTCTTTGAGTTTATTTGATTTAAATACCAACTCGCAAAACTTAGCCATATTTAAGAAATTCTCTTTTGTGCGCATACTTGTTGCAACATAAACATCAAGATCACTGACTAAAGATAGATATAGTTCCGTATTTTTAAGTGCTTTGGTGTGTGCATTCGACCACCGTTCAGCTAAATGCCGTGCTTTTTCTAATAGATCTTCTTCGGATTGAATGCTATATTCCAACATTTCTGTTAACGTGAACTCTAAATCAAACATTGACATTTGCTTAAATCCACCATCATCTGCATATTTTCCATCTAGCAGGTCTTTAAAACTCGGATATTTGACCCCATTCTTAACAGCATTTCTATATGATAATAGCAAAAATGAAATCAAATCTTCTTTCCGTTCCAAATCAGCAAATGTTTTACACGCCATCTCCGAAATAAGATATCTATCCCCTTTTTCTATTTCTTCAAAATGCAATGTGTTTCCTCTTCGCTTAATTTGAGATGTATTAAAAATATATTGTGAAAATACTTCTTTTATGCCCGTTGTATTTAATTGACATAATGCCTCGTATCCCTTTTGTATATTTCCATATACAAATATCGTGTCCATAAAAAGACGGTTAAATCCCCACTTCAACTGCTTAAGTGAAGTAATAGCATCTATATCACTTCTGATTTCAATAGCATCGACCTGATAAAAATGCACTTCTGGTATATCTAGCCAATAAAACCTGAAAAAATCATCAGATATTGTTTTGACATGTTGAAGAGATAATAACTGATCAAACTGTACCTTTGTTAGCGGCACTTCTTCTATTTTGCTTAATGCATCAAACAAATAATGCGAACTGTTCTCTGAAACAAACCCTGTAATTCCTCTGCTATCACTCATTAAATCCGAAAAATAGTTGATTAACTCTTCTTTTTTCATTGTTTTACACCTCCAGAATTAGTTTTAAGTCTTCAAAACAAGATATACTATGCAAATATATTTACTCAAAGATTGTTTCACTCCTCTATCAGCCTCTTCACTTCTTTAGCTGCATCACTAAGAACAGTCTCCTTATTAATGTTCTTCATATAGAAGTCAGCTATATCAGGATCTTTTAATATCCACTTAATTTGGGTGTTAATTACCGCAGTATGATATAGTTCTTCACGTTCATCTGCGTTCCAATCAATCTGCTTAAGCTTTTTGATAACGGTATGAGTATTTGTGAAGCTACTACTATTATCAAGTTCGATGATCAGATCTTTTCTCTTCTGTTCTTCGATAGTCTTACCATCGTATGCATCTGCAGTCTCTTTGATGCACTTCGTTTTAATGCTTTCTATTGCCTCATTTGATGAAGTTTGATCAATAATGGCCTTTACAATACGCTCTAGGGCCTTGCCTTTGCGATAGTCAGCTTCGGCATAATAACTGATTCGGTTATCATGGATCATTTTCTGAACCCTAGTCTTATCTTTGCTATCGCAGTCATATACACCAATTGCATGACCGCCATTAGAGGTCACGAGTTTCATGCATGGTATATCAGTATCACTGTCTCCGATATATATTATGTTTCTAAACGGTATTCTTATTTCGTCCGGTTCAAAATGATTGTTTACAGCCGGGTCATTAACATTTAAAACACCTTTAGAGATTCTGAAAAGGTATTGCGTTTTACCTGTGAAATTAATTGTTTGAGCAGGCCATACAGCTACACCTCTGTCGTTATAATAGAATGCGCTCGCATAAACCTGCTTGAACACACCTTTCTTTGCAATTGATGTGCCATCTATCATCTCCTTAAGTCCAGAAGAAATAATATAATGCTCTATAATGATACCTTTGGACTTAGCATATTCATTAACCCTTTCAAACCAAGTATCAACACCAGGAAACAGTTTTACTCTTGAACCATATTCTTCAAGGGTTTCCCTTTTGGGAATAAGATTTCCATCTGCTTCTTTCACCATCTTATACATCCAGGAAAGGTTTTGATCCATATCGTTTTTATTGGCAAGTGCGTTTGATTCACGCCAAAATGTAGTAACATCACAATTTACAGATTGAATAAACCCTTGCGCCTGCATGTCTGTTGGAGATAGTGTTTTATCAAAATCATAACAGATTGCAATTATCGGCTTATTGCCTTTTGGTTCATATCGAAAATAATTTCATGTTTTTCTCCAAATACTTTTTCTTCTAAATAGCATCTTACGGTTGTTACATCAATAGGCCTGTCAAGTAATGCATATTTTTGTTCAAGTTTTGAATATCACCCTCACATAAGCAGACTTCCAATTAACAAAACCCGTCATAATCTTCGCAAAACTTGCCATAGCATTTGACAATCATTAACTGTCATTTTAATAATGCAGAATCAGTGTTTGGTAAATGCTGATTTTAGACGGTTATTGCCATTATTTCTGACATCGCACCTTGATATATTAATTACCTGCTAAGCAACTGTTTATCGTGCTTCCCGTTATCTTACAAGTCCTTTGTGAATAACCGTCTGTTGTAGAGACATACGAATATGATTATTTAGGTCACAGGACCGATAAAACCTCCAACGGAGTAAGGACAGAATACGTTACAGATCTGTCTTCAGGATACTCTCAGGTTCTCAAAGCAGAGACAGGTACAAGTACTGTTTACTACACCAGAGGTTTTGAACTCATCTCCAGAAGAGAAGGTACTACAGCATCGTATTACATCTACGATGGCGGTCTTTCCGTAAGAGCATTAACGAATGAGTCTGGCATAGTAACAGATACCCTTACATTTGATGCATTCGGCAACGAAACAGAACATACCGGAACAACAGATAACTCCTATAGATTCCAAGGTGAAGAACAAGACGCAACAGGACTTTACTACCTGAGAGCAAGATACATGGATCCCTCAACAGGAACATTCACCACAATGGACACATATGGTGGCAGCCTGACAGATCCTATGAGCTTACACAAGTACCTGTTTGCTAATTCCAACCCGGTGATGTACTGCGATCCGAGTGGGCATATGACAGAAGTTGAACAGAATACAGTAATATCGATAATTTGCATATTGTCGATTTCTTTGGTGCCTATTCTATCAATTGTGAATAAAAGCACTAGTGATTCATATGGTAATTCTCAACTTAATAAACTATTAAAATCTATTTTCAGAAAAATAACAAAAATAATAACTTTTTATGCAATACAACAAATAGTTACTAAAGCTATATTATTATATATTCAAAGTTTAGTGAATTCATCTGGAGAAAGCGTTGTTAATCGGGATGACTGGGACGAGGAGTTCGAAGATTATGACAAGGACGTTCCTATAAGAATACCTATTACACCTCCTGGTAATTTTCATAATATGCGGCGAAGAAACAAGAATGCAAAAGAACAGTGGAAAGAAGCATTAAGAAAAGCGATGAAAACATTAGGACATCCTGTTTCGCAAGCAATACAGGAACGAGTACACAGAGAAATACATAACAATGACTTGGATATTGATGATATAGTAGAAAGGATTATATCATTCTATGGAAAATAAAAAACAAAGAATAAAAAGTTGGTCATGTTTTTCTGTAATAAGTTGTGGGTTTTATGATGATAAAGGAAGATTCATAAGCAACGAAACAGATATATTTAATCCTGACGATATAACAAATATGTTACATACAAAACCTAAATATGTTCGAAGATATGGTGAACCTCGAATAGAATCAAAAAAAACTAATAGCATATACAAATCTTCAGCTTGGTACAGTTATGAGATCACTGACCCGCCTGTAGATAGAAATGATCAATGTTATAATATTTTAAAGTGGCTGACTCCATATGAAAAAGAATTGATTGATTTTAAGAAGAATCATAATGTGTTTTATGAGATTGAAATATGCATATACGAGGCTGGCAATGACATACTTATTGATTCAGAAATAATATCATTTTGCAACAGAATCGGTATAGAACTTAGGATTAATACACTGTTAGCTCATAGTGCGAATTCCACAATGATGAAGCAGTGAGAAAGCATCTAGCATAGAAATATAATGATAATCAAGGTGCGGAAAATCAAAATATTCCTTATTTGACGAAAATGGAAACGTGAAATTAGTGGTTTATACATTATTTCCAGGCATCGCCGATTGTTTCAAGATAAAGTTCTCCACTTAAATATACCGTTTCATTTTCGACAAATATATTTGCACGGGGTTCAGTTTTAATACTACTATTCAAATATGGGTGTTGTAAAAGAATGCTCCCATTGGGTTCAACGTCTAAAATCTCAAATTTTCCTTCGAAATGAGGTGAGAGTATTTTATCGTTTATCTTAATTGATTGTTCCCATAATTTATCATTTGGGATTTCAATCTTACGAGCATAAATGATATGCAATTCCCCTTTAATATGATCTCCTGTACTTAGGTGACTAAAGACATAATTCTTGTGTTCTTCAATATGCTTTATTGAATAGTCATTGATAACAACAGAAAAAACAATATCATTTTCCGCATCGCGAATCATTGCTATTGTTTCTGGATCATAACCATCATTATAAATGCTATCGACAATGATATATTCTCTAAACATTTTTATCCCCCCTGTATTTGATGGGGTCTGACCTTATCAAATAGCTCCAAGAGTATTAAAATATCCCCCGATAAACAATTCCTCAACAGTTTTAGTGATTTCATTTTTAGTTACTTCTCTAACTATTATTGTATTAGGTTCTGAATAATAATATCCACACTGCTTTACTTCGGTTTCAAAATCTTGATTCAATCTAGTTAAATCAGTTATATAGAGATTATATTTCTTATTATCGATAATAACAGAAACATCATTTCTATAACCTTTTGTTAGTGCTTCTGATTCTGCCAACTTTGTGTCATCACCATAGATAATTTTATATTTCATGTTTTCTCCTTAATATGGACCAGAATATATAATTCTGTTCAATAGCCCCTGATATTCCTCAAAAGACATCTCAAACTCTGGAACAATTTCAAAATGTCCAGGATCTTTCTTGCCTTTTTGAATAATATCTAATCCATTTGGTATAGTTTCAACTCTATAAGCCCCTCCATTATTTATAACATTTGGGGATTTTGGATCAACATTTACTGATATGCCCTGTGATGGTTTAACATTACCTGTGGTTTTATTATACTTGATATCTTTGGGATATGCTGTAAAATCGTTACCTCCTCTGTAAACTGGTTTTTGCAACCCATCACAATTAACGTTTGCTGGTTTATTTTCTCTATAAAAATCATCGATTTCATGATTAATATCATCCCAATTTCCCTCACCAGTTGCTTTGCGTTCTGCTTCAAGGTGTATCAATCCACCTGATTTTCCTGCATTTCGCGCACTTGTATAATTTCTCCAACCAAACCATATTAGTAAGATACTTGAAACAATTTCAAAACCACCGTAGATTGGATGCCCATTCATAATGTCGAGTATACCCTTGATGGTGCCAACTAATCCAAGAAGTGAATTTATTATCGCTAGAATAAATAAACCAGCTACTGTTGAAGAAAGCATTATAGCTACAGCACCAAAGATTATGCCCAATCCTATAGCACCAAAATATCCCATAATGTCATGATGTTCATGTTCAGGATCTGTAGCATTAGCATCAACGCAATAAATAATCCCACTCATTATTGCTGAATCAAGAATTCTATCAATTGCCATAGAAAGATCCATTTCAGCCAATGAGAAGCACCCACTAGGATCGCAGTACCTAACCGGATTAGAATTAGCAAATAGATACTTGTGTAAGCTCATAGGATCTGTCAGGCTGCCACCATATGTGTCCATTGTGGTGAATGTTCCTGTTGAGGGATCCATGTATCTTGCTCTCAGGTAGTAAAGTCCTGTT
>JAEEGH010013649.1_pt1 | contig 17982 bp, 3 predicted proteins | sample 9134181 | NCBI WGS metagenome assembly JAEEGH01 (sample SAMN16246544, study PRJNA631951) | gut metagenome | biome: gut microbiome; feature: rumen; material: DP-attached | host: Bos | place: Iran: Karaj | collected 2018-10 | reverse complement strand
CACCACGCTTCGCATCCTCGCGAAGGTGGTGGCGCGCATCACGATCGACGAGGACGCGCTCCGGCGCGGCTTCATCCCCGGCGTGTTCGCGACGGACGTGGCGCTCCGCAAGGTTGCGGCCGGCGTCCCGTGGCGCGAGGCGTACCATCAGGTGCGCGACAACCTGGAGGCGCTCTCCGCCGAGGATCCCGACGCGGCCGTGGCGGCGAAGACGCACGCGGGCGCGACGGCCGGCCTCGACTGGGGGCTCTACGCGGTGCGGCTGGACGAGCTGGCGCATTCTGTCGCCGCGCGGCGCTCGGCCTTCGACGCCTGCCGCCGCGCCCTGCTGGGCTGAGAAGGCGGCAATCTTTTTTTATTTTTTCCTTTGCCATCGCACAAGACAATCGTGTATACTATGGACAGATTTTGATGGGGAAGTGTATACTTCCGCCACGGTTCCGTGTTGCTGACAAACGGAGAACGAGATGAAGAAGAACATTTTATGCGCATTTGTCGCATTGCTGGCGCTGCTTGTGCAGGCCCGGTCTGTGACGCCTGAGGAGGCGCGCCAGGCCGCTGCCGCCTGGGCCGGACGTAATGCCGCGTTCGGCGTTTCGGCCGCTGACGTCGGCGAGCCGGTGCCGTTCGCCGACGCGAACGGCGTGACGCTGTGGTATCAGGTGCAGATGGGAACATCCTGCCTGATCGTCTCTCCGGTGACAGAACTCGAGCCGGTGATCGCGGCGCTCGAGAACGTGGATGCGACGGCGGGCTTGCCTGCCGGCCATCCGATGCTCGCGATGCTGACGCGCGACATGACCGACCGTCAGAAGAAGCTCGGACTGTATCCGCAGGCTCCATCCGGCGGCACGACGCTCCTCGGCGCGGCGCCGCCCGGCGGGGACGCGGCGCCGTCCGATCCCACGATGGCCGCGTGGGCGGAGGAAGGCAAGGGACGGTGGACGCGGCTTCTCCCGAAGACCGGTCCGCAGCTCCTGGCGGCGCCGGAGACCGGCGTCACGGAGATCGATATCCAGATGGGAATCGTGGACGGCTTCGAGAAGGGCGGCCGATTCACGCACTGGGATCAGGGTGCGGTCGGTGGCTACCCCTGCTACAACTACTGCACGCCGAACAACGCGGTGTGCGGGTGCGTGGCGACGTCGATGGCGGCGATGATGCAGTTCTTCTCGGTGACGGGATGCGTGACGGGCGCGACATGTCCGAGTGGGCTGGTCCGCGAAACGCAGGACGGCATCGTGGGGGCGTCGTACAATGGTGAAGGAGCAGGGACGTGGAAGACGCTGGGCGGCACGTACGACTGGTCGATGCTCTCCAACAAGACGGATCGCGCGGGCTACAATTCGCTTACCGTTGAGGAGCGCGAGCTGCTGGGACGCGTGGCCTACGACTGCGGCGTGGCCGTGGCGATGCAGTGGACGTCCGGCGAGTCCAGCGCGTACGTGATGGACGTGGCGGCGGCTCTTCGCGAGGTGTTCGGGTTCAAGGATGCGCGCGCCGTGTTCCAGCCGACGGAAGAGCAGTACGTGAAGCTCATCTACCACCAGTGCCGGGCGGGCGCGCCGGTGCAGCTGGGCATCAACATGAAGGTCGGGGAAGGCGGACACTCCGTCCTGGCCGTCGGCTTCGGCACGGACGACGAGGGCATCCCGCGCGTACGCATCTTCACGGGCTGGGGCGGCAGCGGCGACGGCTGGTACGCCTTGCCGTACATCACGACGGCGAGCATTCCGGGCGGCGGCAGCTACAACTTCGACGTGATCCAGCAGGTCGTCACGATGGTCGGCTACGATTCGGACGAGACGGTCCCTGTGGTCGGCCACATGGACGCGCCGGGCGAGGCCATCGAGGTGCCGGGGGCGTCGCGCACGATCTTTGCGAACGAGAACGGCTACTTCGGCACGCGCGTCTCCCCCAGCCTCTCCGACTGCAGCCTGGCCTGTCGCGGGAAGGTGGCCTCGTTCGACATCGGCTCGGACGCCGCCGTCAAGGAGGGCGAGTACTGGGTGACCGATGCGGACACCCTGTGCACGGCCCTTCCCGAGGAGATCGAGTTTATCCTGCTGAACAGCACGGTCGCCTACACCTTTGAGCAGGCGAAGGAGATGGCGCTCGCGGAGGGCAAGGCCATCCTGCGCATCAGCGGCGTGCCCGGCGACGAGGCGACGACGAACCTTCTCAGCTACATCTACGCGCTGGACGAGAGCAACGAGGGCGGCTTCACGAACAAGTTCGTCTATTTCTTCACCTCCGCGAAAGCCTCCAATCCCGACCTGCCGGACGGCAACCCGTCGATCGGCGTATTCCTGCCGGAGAACGCCGAGCAGGGCGGACGCTGGCAGTACACGAACGGCCGCCTCTCCTACGGCTACGGGTATTCGACCGTGCTGGAGCAGACGGTGACGAACGACTACGAGGTCGCCGAGGACGAGATGTTCTACACGATCACGAACGAGGCGTACGTCGCGACGTGGGGCCAGCTGGGGACGCCACAGTACACGACGACCAACCTGCCCTACACGATCGAGGGCCTGCTTGACGGCATGGTGCCGCTCGTGCTGGACAACGGGTGGGACGAGTTCTGCCGCCGCACGCACGGCGTTGTCCTGACGGTGACGGCCGAGCCGGCGGAGAGCGGTCTGCCCGATCCGCTGTTCGGCACGCACGAGAACACGTACACGAACGGACAGGAGATCACGGCGCTTGCGCCGGACGGCCAGGTGACGAACGACGCGCAGACGGTCATATCGGAGGTCAGCGCGGGGGAGCTCACCGTGACGAACACGGCGGCGGGCGGCGAGGCGACCGTCACGAAGGGCACGGGCAAGACGGCGGCGTTTACGCTGGCGTCCAACGACGTCGCGACGCTCGTCTGGGAGCTCGAGCCGAAGTTCGTCTGGATCGACATCAAGGTCGACGATGACGGGTGGGAGGACGACGGCAACAGCGTCTCGCCCGGCAGCGACTGGTATCCGTACGGCGAGACGGTGACGTTCACCGCCACGGCGGCCGCGGGATTCAGCTTCAACCAGTGGGTTCCCCAATTGGGCAAGCAACTGCCGGATTACCTCGACTCGTTCCGGAAGCAGGCCGATCTCTCGTTCAGCGCGGAGGAGCCGCTCTATCTCGTGGCGTACTTTAACGCGGGCGATCCGCAGGAAGAGGCGGTCTCCACCGCCGACCAGACCCTGACGGTCTGGGCAGCCGAGATGGAGATTGTCGATGGTGAATATTCCTATGTGGACACACTTTTCGATGACAATATGCCGGAGGTGGATGTGACGCTCTCTCCGGACGGCGGCAGCCAGCAGGTGACGATGGATGACGACGAGATCGATCTGCCGGCAGGGACGTCTGCGGTGGCGACCCTTGCGTCGAACACCTTTACCGATGCGGACGACGTCGAATGGAAATGCGTGGGATGGATATTGGCTGACGAGCAAGGGAAGCAGCTTGCCCAGGGCAATGGCACGGTCACCTCGCGCATTGTCTTGAAATCCGATGCGCAACTGATCTGGCTGTGGGTGTCATCGGAGGAGGAGGGGGAGGAAGATCCCGACTGACCGCTCGGGCCGGCGGAAGAGCCCAAGGGGGCGGGCGACGGCTCGCCGCTCACGATCTACTCGAACGCGGACGGCACGCTGACCGTGAAGGCGGACATCGTCAACGCCGCGAAGGGCTGGTGGTACGTGTTGCTGACGGCGGAGACGGTGTCGGGCGAGTATGAGCCTGTGTCGGCTGCGACGGCGGAGGACGTGTGCGCGAAGAAGGCCGACGAAAATGACGTGGCGCCTGGCACGCTCGTGCTGCAGTCGACCTTCACGCCCACGGAGGAGAAACGCTTCTACAAGGTCAGGGTCCAGGAGGACGAACCGTAAATTTCATGCTTGCCCGACATTCGGCTTCGTGCTAAAATGAGGGCGTGCTTTTGAGGAGATTCCATCTGCGAGAGGCATAAGACAATGAGGAGACGTCTGAAACAAGGACGCATCGCGCCGCGCGTGGCGGCGGTGATGCTGTTGCTCGCGGCCGTGTGCGGCTGCGAGAAGGAAGCCGTGCCCCCGAAGGCGACGGCTCCTGCGGAGACGAACAGCGTCGCGCGTCTCCCGCGCACGCAGGATCCCGAGTACTCGGCGGCGCTTCGCGACGTCCAGGCGAAGCGCAACACGGTCGCCGCGCGTCGGCACAAGATCGTGGAGCAGATGGAGGCGCTCGTCGCGCAGGCGCGGGCGGCCCTGCCGGCGGGCGCGACGGAGGAGCAGGTGCGCGACGAGCTCCAGAACAATCCCAAGAAGTATCCGGGCTGGCGCGAGCTTTCGCGCATCCTGCGCGCGCGCAACGAGCAGGCCGACAAGGAATTGGCAGACGCGCGCCGTCTCGTGATGGCGCGCATCCGGCAGGAGCAGGCAGAACTTTCACAAGACCTTTCCAAGAGAGGCGGTAGCAAATGAAAACATACAAGACGTTCGGAATCGCCGCAGCCGCGTGGGCTGCGCTCGCGTGCGTGGTGGCCCCGTCGGCGGCCTTCGCAGATGCGCCGGTCGGCGACATCTGGTACATCGGTCGCGCGTCGGGCGGCGCACACGCCATCGACGAGACGCTCTCGATGTCCGACAATCCCGTGCTGAAGGGCGAAGACATCCGCTTCAGGTTCCGCCTCCTCAACCGGAACTACATGGAGAAGAAGCTCGGGCACATCACCGATCCGATCAACTGGAATCTCAACTGGTACGGCACCGGCACGCCCGGAGATGTGAACGAGATGAAGGTGGGCGTGTGGATCAGCGGACAGCGCCGGTGGGCGACGGTGGTGGAGAACAAGATAAATCCCGTCAATCCCTACTTCAGCGAACTGGTCTGCTCGTATACCGCCCAGGCGGGTGACTTCGGCATCCTGACGCTCGCGACGGGACCCGAGGACGACAGGTACGCGGCGCCGGCGTCGGCCGACGCGACGAATCCGAGCTCGTACAGCCTCCTCAACAGGAACAGCGATCTCAACAACAAGCTGTGGGACATCGTTGACAACTACACGACGAACTCCTGCAACTTCAGGTTCGCGGTCGAGCAGGACGACGGTTCGCTGGACGCCCGCCTGGAGTGGCCGTACCCCGACGACATCCCGGGCGGCCGTCCCTGGCAGAGGGACGTCGACATGTCGCAGGCGGGAATCTACGTCAAGACGGTCGACTTTGACGACTACACGTTCAACACGAACGGCATCTGGCGCGAGGTCGCCCCTGACCACGGCACGTGCAAGATCGACGGCGGGCGTGGCGTGCGCGACCCCGGCTTCTCCGTTCCCGGCGGCGTGGCGGGCGGCAAGGCCGTGACGCTCTACGCGTGGATCGAGGACCCGACGATCGCCGAGATGGACACGGAAGACACGCGGACCTACCGTTTCGCGGACGGCGTCGAACGCCGTGTGGCCACGGTCAAGATCAACCCCGAGGCGGATGAGAAGATTCTCCAGAACAGCATCTATGCGCCCTTGTCCGCCACGAACAAGGAAACGCGGATCTTCCTCTGCGCCACGCCCACGAACATCTTCCGGAGCCTCGACGCGGGCTACGAGGTGATGATCACGAACTTCGTCACCCGCACCATCCGCGTGGGAGCGCCGGACAAGCCGTCGCTCAAGCTGCTGGTGCAATCCAAGGCCGACCACACGGCGACCGCCGAGTCGCCCGTCGAGATCGTGCCGATCAGCGTGGCCTTCAGCGGCATCAGCGCGTATCCCACCAGCCTCACCGTGAACGTCTCGGCCCGGCTGGCCTCCGGCAGCGCGGAGAGCGCCTACACGTTCATCGGCCTCTCGAACCACCGCGCCGAATCGGCCGATTCGATTCCGGCCAGCGACCTCAACGGCACGAGCGCGACGATTGAGATCGACGAGAGCGGGATTCCCGAAGGCGTCGTCTACGCCTACGTCAAGCGCGCGAACATCGATGAGACGACGGCCACCGAGAAGGGCATCCTGATCGAGGCCAGCGTGAACCTGGCGGCGACGAATTACTTCTCCGGCGGCATCGTTCCCGCCACGCTGCACATCAAGCCGGCTCCGGTCGTCATCACCTCCCCGGCCGAGGGTTCGAGCGTCCCGCACGTCCCCGGCGGCACGGAGCATCCCTTCAAGATCAAGGTGCGCGACGCGTACGGCGAGACGGTCTCCGGCTCGAAGTTCACGGTGTACTGGAGCAACTCCGGCAACGGAATCTACACGAAGTTCCCGGACCTCGAGCTGGTCAACGGCGAACTGACCGTCCCGGTCAAGTACATGACGGGCGGCACCTTCAACTCGCAGTTCTACGTGGCGAACCAGGACGCCCCCGCCGACGCCACGGCCAGCGTTGACGGCGACAACTTCGTTTCCGCCGTGCGCACGATCTCGGTGCAGGTGGACGAGCCGAAGGTGATCACCGTGACGGCGGATCGCGCGGAACGTCGGTACGAGGAAGGCGAAACGGCCCGGCTGACGCTCACGCTCTCGGAGCCGTTCTCCGCTGAAAGCGTCGGCTACCTCTTCCTCGTGCCGCAGGACGAGGACTCCTCCAACCTCGTGGATTGCGCCCAGTTCGAGACGGGCGTGCCGATCCAGGCCGGCTCCACGACGCCGGACACGACGCCCGAGATCCGCTTCCTCGACGGCAAGCCGTCGACGCTCCAGTACACGGCCGTGCTGCGCAACAACCGGAACTTCGCGGCGGGCGACGAGATCGGCGGCTTCGCCTCCAAGCTGCTCGTGCTGTCGGTGTCGAACGTGGTGCCGCGCGTGACCAGCGTCACCATGGCGGGTACGCCGCACGCCGTCAACAACGGACTCATCCAGGCGAAGCTCCCCAAGGGCGTGCTGACGGAATTCCGCGTGGCCTCCCTGTTCGAGCCGAGCGAGATCGACCTGACGAACGAGAACTTCACCGTCCAGTGGGAATTCTTCAACAAGGACGGCGCGCGGCTCTGGACGACGAACACGCTGGGCGACCCCTACGCGTCGACGGGCTCGGCGTGGTACGCCTTCCCGACGGAGGGTACGAACTCCGTGACGGTGAAGGTGCGCGACAAGGACATGACGAACACGCAGTTCGCGAACGCCGAGGCGTTCAAGTTCTACATCGAGACGATGGGCACGCCCGCCATCGCGATGAAGGCTGTCAAGGGCGCCCAGACCTACTGGACGGCCGACGAGGACAGCATAAACGAGGACGGCGAGTTTTACCTCGACCTCAACATGGCGGCGTCGGAGCCGCTGACGGTGGAGATCACGGTCAAGCGGATCGTCGAGGACGGATCCATGGCACCCGTCCTGAGCACGTACTACGTCGACTTCCCCCAGGGCGAGACGCACCAGAGCTTCTTCATCACGGAGATGGACGGCACGCCTTTGACGATGATGGGGCGGGGCGGCTTCACCTTCACGGCCGCGGTGACGAACGAGACGTTCGCGCCGAACTCCGGAAACAAGATGTGGAAGGAATACTACACGCCGGCCACGTACAAGGTCTACGTGAAGAACAAGGACCCTGTTCTTGACGGCATGAACGACAACACGGTCACGAACTATGCCACGCTCAACGTGCCCTACGATATCTCGTGGGGCGTCCAGGACGTGCTGCAAGACATGACGAACGACAATCTCAAGATCGAATGGGACGTGCCGGGCGAGGGCCGGTTCACCAGCTACCTCACCAACTGGACGACGACGGCGTACTCCGGCACCTACACCGTCACCTTCACGAAGCAGGGCAACCCCGTGCGAACCGTGCGGCTGACCGTGACGGACAAGGACGGCGGCAGGGCCACCCGCGACTTCATCTTCTGGATCGATCCGCAGAAGCAGCTCAAGCTGATCCCGCTCGGTCCGGTGGATAGCGGCCAGACCAAACTCAGCCAGAAGTACGCGCGCCAGCAAGGCAGGGGCTGGGGCCGCGTGTGGGCGGACGGCGCTCTCTCCGACATCCTGGCCTTCTGGCAGGAATGGAGCTACGAGCCAGCCTACAAGAAGGCGGTCATCTTCGGCTACGGCTACCGCGCGGGCGAAGAGGACGACGGCGCGCTCTCGCCGATGGTCGCGCAGGCCGGCGTGAAGCCGGGCATCGACGGAATCGGCAACAAGGCGGATGCCGCGCCGTGGTACAAGGCGGATGCCGAATATGACAGCTTCTTCTACTGCTGGGTCGGCGCGGGCGACGAAGGCGAGGACAACCAGGGCGGCGTCGTCGAGGGTGCCCACGTGGGACCGCTCAAGCCGGCCGTCGGCAAGCAGGCGTCGGTCAACAGCGGACGCCAGGAGGTCACGCTGGGCGAGACCGAGGACGAGGAGAACCCGACGTATCCGCCGGTGACCTTCGAGGCCATCTTCTCCAGGGAATATCTCGTCACGGACAACCTCGGCGACATCAACCTGGACGGCATCCCCGACAAGTACGCCGTCGACTTCGACTGGGAGCAGGGCGCGCTCTTCGAGGCGGCCGAGGGTTCGCTGGAGGACTTCGGCGACGTGAAGAACCTCCGCAACTGGAACGACGACACGGTTACCACCACGATCGGCGCGACCGCGAGCGGCGATACGGGCGACTTCCTGCCGTCCATGACGAGCGCGGGCAGCGGATCCCTGATCCCGAACGTGCAGTCCGAATGGGCGCTGTACGGGCGGCCGTTCCACGCGTACTTTGAGATCCGCGGCTACGGCGAGGGCCTGAACTACCGCAGCAAGGCGAGCGCGACGCAGGGACCGAACTCCGCAGGCGACTGGGTCTCGGACCGCGACTTCACGGACGTGGAGCTCGCCGCATGCTCGAACGCCTGGGTTGCCGCCGGCTCCCCCGGCAACTTCGAGGACTTCGACTGGACGCCGGAAAACCGCACGGACCCGACGATCGACGATACGGATCGCGACGGTCTGCCTGACGGCTACGAGTACTACTTCTGGTACCATGCCTTCGTGGGCGATCCCGAGACCGGGAAGAAGCTGGAGGGCGAGCACTTCAACATCGAAGACATCGCCGTGGGCACGAAGATGAAGTGGGACAAGGTCGCCGAGCTGTTCAACCCGAACGTGCCCTCCTCGACGCCGATCAACGAGCGCGATTCCGACGGCGACGGCCTCACGGACCTCGAGGAGTTCGCGATGGGCACCAACCCGATCCACTGGGACACGGACGGCGACGGCATCAGCGACTACTGGGAAGTGATGCGCGGCCTGAACCCGCTCGTGGTGGAGAGCGACACGACGACGCCCAACACGAACCCCGACAAGGACTACATGGCCTGGGCGGAGATCGGCAAGAACTACGCCGTGGTCACGCTCCCCGACGGCAGCATGTTCGCGGTGCCGAACAACGGCTCTGTCCTGCCCACCGTGGAGGATGGCGACAATCTCTTCATCCTGGCCGAGGCCACGAACAACGTGGCTGAGATCGCGATTCCCGTCTACCGCTACGGCGACGCGAAGTCGACGCTCGTCCCGAAGAACCGCGGCGCCTGGTCTTCGGAGACGAAGATGGGACTGAAAGGAAACGAGCTGAAGGAATTCCAGATCTTCACCTGCACGACTAAGCCGCTGGATCTCTCCCCGATCGACTGGGGGGAGGGCATTGAGGTGACGGCGCAGGGGGGCGGAGACGGCGATGAGCCTGCGGCGGGAGATGATCCGCCCGCAGCTGACACGCCTGCGACGGAAGTGCTCTCGAACGTGACGATCAAGAAGAACCAGACGCTCACGCTCGTCCACGAGCAGGTGCGCGCCCAGTACGGCTTCGATCCGCGCACGGCGTGGCACATGGATGTCAACGGCTACTGCGTTGAGCGCTGGGACCCGAACCTCAACCCGGTTCACGCGCGGCGCGCGGGCGAGTCGGGTCTCGCCGTCAACACGAAGCCCTACTCGAACAAGGACGAGTACCTGCTCCTGAAGTACCGCTATTTCACGCGCGGCGGCTCGTCCCAGAGCGACGGCCTTGACCGCGACCTCGCGAAGGACAAGGCGGATTACGCCAAGAAGACGACGGCCGTGGGCGGCATCTTCAGCGCGGGCACGACGAACCCGAACATTCGCTACACGGACAAGACGTACGGCTTGTCGGAGACGACGTACGGGGACAAGAAGCACGGCGCGGATACCGACAGCGACGGCGTGCCGGACGGCTGGGAGCTCTACGTGGGCTTCAACCCGAACAACACGAAGGACGGCATCGTGGAGGTTGACGGTGATACGCTCGCGCTCGCCCGCGAATACGCCGGCACCGATTCCTGCGGCGTCTATTCGAACGCCGTGTCGATCATCGAGGGGACGGAGTCCGGCTCGGAGGAGGAGGTCGCGACGATCTACAAGAACCATCCGGGCAACAGCACCGGCTGGTTCAACAAGTTCTTCCCGTCCGACCCGTGGAGCGGCGATACGGACGGCGACAACATCGACGACGCGACGGAAGGATCCTCGTGGAAGAACGCCTGCGTCCTCAACCACGCGATGCGCGTCTCCACCGGTGACGGCAACAGCTATACGTTCACCTTCATCTACGGCGCCCCCGAAGACGACAAGTCCCTCTGCATCCGCGGCGGCGGCATGAACCCCTGCTCCGTGGATACGGACTTCGACCTGCTGCCCGACCCGTGGGAAATGTGCTTCGCGGGCGTTCGCGCCGAGGGCGGCGAGCCGATTGGCGCTAACTTTGGCGAGTCCGTCACCACGCTGCTCAAGCGCAACGACGGCCTTGCCGCCACGAACACGACGGCTGAGGGCGTGTACATCACAGGCGGCATGGACGCCACCTTCGGCATCCGCGAGGACAACGCCACGTTCACGGGCGACGCCTACACGAACCCGTCCTTCAAGGATCCGCGTACGGGCACGATCCGCAACTTCGACTTCGACCAGGACGGCCTCCAGAACTTCCAGGAGTACCTGACGCAGACGCTCCGCCACCTCCGCTACGACGACAGCGAGACGCCCCTCATGGGCAGCTGGATGCCGGACGGCTCGCCGGCCTCGCGGAAGTTCCTCGGCTTCCTGCCGATGAACATCATGGACGGCGAGACGTTCTACGACGCGGCGAAGGAGGCCGGCTTCGTGGGCAGCGGCGCCTGGCAGTTCCGCGAGCTCGGCTACTTCGCGCGGCCGCCGCACGAGTGGGATCCCACCGCGCAGATTCCGCGCGCCGGCTCGAACTATGACCAGACCGGCTACCGCGTGCTGCTTCCGCCGCATGGCCTCGCCGGGAACGGCAAGCGCCTGGATTCGTTCGGCTACGCCTCCACCGACCCGCGCATGTGGGACTCGGACCTCGACAACATGGGCGACTACTACGAGATCTTCCACGGCCTCAACCCGCTCCTCGGCTCGATCGCCAACACGCAACCTGAGGGCATGCCGGACGCCTCCTGCGACGTGATTTCGCAGATCTACGGCGGCCCGATGATGGCCGCGTTCTGGAAGAACGCCTGGACGGGCTGGCCGATGCTGCCGCAGGACTGGCTCTCCGACGCCGCCGCTTACCGCGACATCGACGCGATCAAGTATCCGTGGATGATCGGCACCGCCGAGGCCGACGCGGATGGCGACGGCATCCGCAACCTCGAGGAAGCGCTCGTCGTGAACATGACGAGTCCACAGCCCACCCACACCGACCCGACGCCGCTGTGGATGACGGACTCCACCGCGCTCAACAAGGCGAGCTACACCTCGCAGTACTACATGCGCGATCCCGAGCTGGATCTCTACCTGTGGGGATGGACGGTCAACACGACCCAAACCGGCGACGGCGCCGCGACGGAATTCCTCTTCTCCTTCGAGGAGAACGAGGGTTACGATACGGACCACGACTGGATCTCGGACGGCGAGGAACAGCTCCAGACGTCCACGCCGACCTCCGATCCGCTCAAGTTCTCCGATCCCGACCTTCGCCAGGCGCTGTGGTTCCCGGGCGCGAACTCGGCGGCGATCTCCTACTCGGCAAACTACCACCGCCTCAACTACGCGTCCTACGACCTGCTGCGGCAGTTCACGGTGGAGGCGTGGATCAAGCCGGAGGTGCTGGACCGCGACCAGGTGATCCTCGAGCGCGTGGCCGTCTACGGCGCTTCGACGCTCTCCAACAACCTGGCGCAGGTGCGGGCGAACTTCCGCCTCGGCATCCGCGCGGACGGTCGCCTGTACGGTCTCTTCGACACGAGCGACGCCGTGACCTCGGGCGAGGGCGACGGCACGGCCTACGTGCTGGGTCTTCCCCTTGCGAACGAATGGACGCACGTGGCGCTGTCCTACGACGGGCAGAAGCTGACGCTCTACATGAACGGAATCGCCGTCAACTTCCGTACGACGACGCAAGCGCCGGCGAACGGCCTGATCAACTTCGTGGAGGACGCCGTGCCCAACATGGCCAACTTCCCCGTCTTGAACAACGGCTACAAGGCCCTGCCGTGCGCGATCGTGCTGGGCGCGCAGGCGCTGGACGTGAACGGCGTGACGCTCTCCGACAAGTCGACATGGGCCTCCTACGGCGCATTCTACGCAGGCTATCTCGACGAGGTGCGCGTGTGGGACGGCGTGCGCACGCCGGCGGAGATCAGAGAAGAGAGGTTGAAGCCCTACACGTTCAAGGCCGTGAGCGACTTGCGCGAGACAATCTACTCGGCATGGGTGACAGGTGCTACGCGCAACGATAATGACAATTATCCGAACCTGCCGGCCGAGCTGGTGGCGCACTATAACTTCCAGACGTTGCCGGGTGCGGCGGACAGCAAGTACGTGGCGTGGGAGCCGAGCGGCTTCACGAAGAACGTGCGCGACGTCGGCAAGGTGGAAGGCAACATCGTGCCGGGCGACATCTACTGCGGCTGGTGGTACGAGACCCCCGTTCGTAATACGGTCTACAGGAACTGGCGTATCGTGCCGTGGATCCCGAACACCGTCGGGCATCTCCCGCTCATGGACGGCTCGGTAGTCGACTCGCAGTACTGGAGCGAATCGTACGCCGGCATGACCGTCCCAAGCGAGTTGAATGTGCATTATAATTTGGCAGCCGGCTTGTGGGAGTCGCTCGAGAAGATCGTCTTCCCGAACACGGCGAACCCGTACCCGTACTACATCTTCACGACGGATCGTCGCTATCACGAGTTCAAGTTGGGTCAGATGGTAGACGCGAATATCTTGTCGTCGGGTGTGAAGGACAGATATGCTTTCGAGTTGCGCACGGCCATCGTCGGCTCGTCCGACCTCGTGCCGCTCGGCGGCGCGTTCGCGAAACGTAGCGACGAGATGTGGGACGAAAACGGCCCGGCGGACGCCTGGGCGCTGACGGGTCGCGACACTGACGCGAACGGCATCCCCGACTGGTGGGAGAAGGTCGCCGCTTCGAACTACGGCTTGACCGAACCGATCACGTGGGACTCGCTGGTGACATGGCCCGACGCGAGCGGACGCGAAATGACGGCGCGCGAGGCGTATCTGCGCGATTTGGCGCGCGGGATGATGCAGACGGGCACGACGACAGGTGCCGTCGATGGAAGCTATACGAGCAAGGCGGATACGGACAACGACGGCCTGCCCGACTGGTGGGAAGACCTTTACGGCATTCGCAGCCAGAACGGGCTTGACGATGCCGACAACGACCACCTTCCGAACTATGCGGAATTCCTGATCAGCGAGTGCTTCTCCAACTATGGCTTCAGGCGCGTCAGTCCGCTCTCCTCGATGTCGTTCATGTATGAGCTCGGACAGCGGGTGCCTGACTACTTCTTGCGGATGGGCAGCCTCTACTTTGGCGAGATGTTCACCGACCACGACTTCGTGGAAGACGAGTGGGAAGACCAGTACGAGCCGAACTTCGCCTCCCGCTTCAAGTTCGACGCATGGTCAGATCTTGATGACGACGGGTGGAGCAATTTCGCCGAGTGCCGTTCGGACTACTGGCGCGGGCTGACCTATGCCGACATCGTCGACACGTGGGTCGCCAGCGGCGACGACTACAACCTCAAGTGCTACCCGATGCCGACGCTGACGGTTCGGCCGGTATACTGGGGACTCCAGCCAGTGACCGGCAAGAGGATCGTCGTTCGCGCCAAGAGGAAGAACTTCCCCGGCTGGGACGCGGTTTTCGTTGCCGAAGGCGCGTCTGACACTGCGAATGTGAGTGGAACGGAAGAGTCGAAGATAATTGGAATTACCCGTAACGGGCCGCGCTATCTCCACGGTCACCTCCATCCTGGGCACATCCTCCCAGACGGTGTTGTAAAGTTTGAGTGGCGTAAGTTTAATGCTGAAGTCTTTTACAGCTGGGTGTGCACCGAGTGCGGTGAAAAAGGTGAAACAACTTATGAGGTTTATACCGCGCATGTTCAGAAGCACGGCAAGGCCAAAGACGAGAGTCAGAAGGGCGTGAAACTCAACAATACGTATTCCACGCCTCCGACTGAATTTGCCCATGCGAAAAGTGGTCCTGATGGACGCACCGGTATTATCGAGGAAAAAGCCTACGAGACGCCGATTGGTACAATCGACTTTTTCACTGGTGAATACGAGCTCGATCTCGCGAAGGCTAAGGCAGTTGGCTATGATTTATCAGACTCCTTCATCAGGCTTGCTTGGACTTATCGCATCGGCATGGAATGGCCGCAAGCCCTCTACTTCAGCAAGCCAAGCGTAGGGCGCTTGACGGAGGGATTACACACCATCGAGGCGTTTGTTGACATCGACGGTAACAATGAATGGACGCCTGGCGAACCCTATGGCGTGACGCCCGATGTGGATATCGGCTGGGCTGGCACGACTGTTGGCATTGAGCTGACCGATACGGCTCCGCAAACGGCGCGTATTGACTTGCGCGAGGCTGTTGGGCAGGATGGTTCTGGCGAGCAGAGTATGGCAACGGATCGTGGCGTCCTCGGTAACGGCGCGGCACCAAATGTGGAAGTGGCAGGCGGAATTGAGGGACTCGCCCCGAAAGAGATGTCTGTACGTGTGCGGATTGCCGTTCAGGCAGTCAACGGTCGAGAATCCAATCAAACGTCGCCAACGGCCGTCCGGACATATCCTAACGGGGTGTTCTTCGACCAGCGTATGAAGCTGGCCAACGACGCCGATCTGGGTGACGAAGATGAGGCAAAGCCCTTCCAGAACAAATATGGCTTCTTGAGCGAAATGGACATCTTGGAGGCTGGCAGTTATGACCTGGGGTGGGGTGCGCTGGCGACTCAAGCGTCGCTCGTGGGTGTCAGTTCCCTCGCGAGCGTGACGAGCGTGACATTCCGCGTCGTGTTGGGAGACGGCGATATCAATTCCGCCCATACCAACAACAACCTGTCGGTCGCGTTTGTCAATCAGTACGATTCGGCGCAGCCGACATGCACGTTCGTCGCGCCCGTCGGCGGGGTGGAATTCACGCAGCCGACGTTCACGTGGAGGTACAACAGCCCGATCGGCAAGCTGTATCCGGCGTTCCGCCTCCGCATTTACACAGCCAACACCGGCGGTACGCTCATCTACGATTCCGGTGCCAGACCTGCTCCGCCGCGGAATTTTGACGGAAGCTATTCGTGGACCGCGCCGATCTATCCCGACATGATGACGCCGGAAGGAAAGATCTTCTCCACGACGAATAACTACTTCTGGAATGTCTCGATGCTCGACGCGAAGTTCACGTCGTCGCCTATTTCGCCGCGCCAGGAGTTCCGCCTTGAGGCGTCCGGCCAGCTCGGCAAGATCAGCGACTACGGCATGATCAGAGCCAAGGTGCGTTACTTCGGTCCGGGTACGGTGGGAACCGGCAGCCTGAACAACCTTATTCACGTCCAGGCGTTCACGTCGCCCGACTTCACGGGCATGCCTGCCGGCGAGGGGTATGTGACGCGTACGGGCGACATCGCGTCCGTCGGCGACATCGAGCCGAACGCCTTGATCCTCGGCGTCAAGCCGGGCACGTACTACATCCGCGCGTTCATCGATTCGGACGGGGATTCCGCATGGTCCAAGTGGGAATCGTGGGGCTACGGCAACTACGTCGGCATGGACGACAATTCGATGCTGAGGCTCACCTATGGTACGCAGGAGATCGAAGCGCCCGGATTCCCGTTCGCCCCGCGCCCGTACACGGTTGTTTTGGGCGAAGGCAACCCTGTGGCCGAGATCTACATCGAGGACATGGACACGGATGCCGATCATCTTCCGGACGTGTACGAGTACGATACGCAAGGTTCGATCACCAAGCGTAGCGCGCCGAAGGGACCGACGTTCTTCACGCGCGTCAATCCCGACCTGAAGACGTCTCTCGCCGCCTATAAGCTCGTGAACGCCTCGTCCTATGGGCAGACCTACGCTCCGATCACGCTGCTGAACACGATCCTCTCCGGTTCCGATCCGTATGCCACCGCTGACGCGATCGACTTGATCTCCGGCGGCACGGTGTCGGAGAAGGTGGCCGTGAGGATCGATGCCTTCTCGCTGGACGAGGGACTCTCGCTGGTCATCTCCTCGGATGTGCCGCAGGTCGACGCGAGCGAATCTGGCGTGTTCATGGTGTCCGACTCGGCGAACGTGAAGGTGATTCTCGTGGCGGCCGATTCGCCCGACTTCGCGAACGCCCGCGAGACGATGGTGAAGACGATCACGCTCAAGGCCAACGAGCCGAAGAACGAGATCGTCACCCCCGCGGAGTTGCGCGCGGCGATCGATGACGCCGGGTTCGGCGACGCCGCCTTCTTCAAGGTGCGCCTCGAAGCGGCCCAGTAGTCGGCGGTGTGTTGGCTGTCGGGTGTCGTTCGACATCCGACAGCCAGCATTCCCATCCGCCAACTACCATCTATTATCTACCAACTCCCATCCGCCAACTCCCATCTACCAACTACCCTCTCCCAACTACCAACTACCATCTACCAACTACCAACTACCAACTATGAACAAAGTCCTAGTAGTCAACGCCGGTTCCTCGTCCCTCAAGTACATGCTGTTCGACATGCAGGCGGAGCAGATGCTCTGCAAGGGTCTCGTGGAGCGCATCGGCATCGCCGGCTCCCGCCTGGTCTACGCGAAGGCGGGCATGGAGAAGCTGGTGAAGGAAATGCCCATTCCCAACCACGTGGCCGCGATCAAGGCGGTCATGGAGGTTCTGTGCGACGCCGCGTGCGGCGTCGTGAAGTCCCTCAAGGAAGTGGATGCCATCGGCCACCGCGTGGTGCACGGCGCGTCGCTCTTCGCCGCGCCGGTGAAGATCACGGCCGCCACGAAGAAGGGGATCGCCAAGTGCTCGCCCCTCGCGCCGCTCCACAACCCGGCGAATCTTGACGGCATCACGGCCTGCGAGAAGGCGTGTCCCGGCGTGCCGAACGTGGCGGTCTTCGACACGGCCTTCCACCAGACGATGCCCGGCTGCGCCTACACCTACGCGATCCCGCGCAAGGTGGCGCGCAAGTTCGGCATCCGGAAGTACGGCTTCCACGGCACCTCGCACAAGTTCATCACGCAGGCCGCCGCCGCGTGGCTGAAGAAGCCGCTCAAGAAGGTGAACCTCGTCACGTGCCATCTCGGGAACGGCTCCTCCATCGCCGCCGTGAAGAATGGCCAGTGCATGGACACGACGATGGGCTTCACGCCGCTGGACGGCCTCATCATGGGCACGCGCTCCGGCACGATCGACCCGGCGGTCCTCTTCTTTCTCGGGAAGAACGGCTACACGCTCGACCAGATGGACAAGCTCCTCAACAAGGAGAGCGGCTTCCAGGGCCTGACGGGCGCGTTCGGCGGCGACACGCGCGACGTGGTGGCGAAGGCCGACGCGGGCGACGTGGACGCGATCGAGGCCCTTGAGGCGTTCGGCCATCGCGCGGCGCTCTACATCGGCGGCTACAACACGCTCGTGGGCGGCGCCGACGCCATCGTCATGGCGGGCGGCATCGGCGAGAACGCGGCCGAGCTGCGCGAGCAGATCGTCAAGCGCCTCGGCGCGCTCGGCGTGAAGCTCGACAAGAAGGCCAACAAGGCCATCCGCG
>JAEEGH010013643.1_pt1 | contig 17986 bp, 8 predicted proteins | sample 9134181 | NCBI WGS metagenome assembly JAEEGH01 (sample SAMN16246544, study PRJNA631951) | gut metagenome | biome: gut microbiome; feature: rumen; material: DP-attached | host: Bos | place: Iran: Karaj | collected 2018-10 | reverse complement strand
GGATTTCAACGTAGGCAACGGAGCACAGATAGGCCAAAACGCAATGGTAGCAGGCACTAGCAATGTGGACCGCCTCATCTATGCCGACCTGAGTGAATATTCGAAGATGATTATCAACGGCACACAAGAAATGAAGCTACGTGTGCTGTTGAGCAGGCAGGAGGGTCCAGCCAATACTCCTAATGAGGGTCCGATCGTGGAGAAGAACGTCACTATTGGCAACGATGGAACGATAGAGGTTAGTCTGAAGAATCTAGAACTTAATTCTAACCATACCTTGCCAACACGAACAGGTACAGCTGCCGTGAAAATGACCTACGTTAATGGTAGCAGCGACGCTGTAGATATTTCGAATGGAGAGGTCGCAGCGGGATATCCTGCTTATTGTGGATTCAACAAGATTTCTAATGGTAATACTGTTAATCTCGCAAATACAAGTTATGGCGTGAATAACATCGCTTACCTTCAGGTGGATGCTACCGCCATCAATGGAACAATTTCTAAGGTTACGCTGACAGGTGATTTCCAGCAGATTTCAGCACGAGGTTTGGAATATGGTGTAGGTTATAACAACTCACCTTGGTCATCAGCAATGACATGGAACTCAGCCGACCGTTCTATCACCATCTTGGATGAAACGCAGACAGTGTCAAGATCTTCAGACGATACAGAACTCTCCTTTAATATTACTGAAGCGTTCAGAGACAGTAAACTTAAGACCATTCTTGTTTATAACTTGCAAGCTGGTGGAGGCTACATCAAGAATCCGAGGGTTGAAGTGGAATATACCCCCAGCAATAGCGATGTAAATATCAACTTCGCCCATTTGAACGCTATCAAGACTGCCTCTGACAGTCCTGACGGCACCATCACCTCTATCACACTGTTGAAGGAAACTACCGGTGCCCGCTATCTGCACTATTCAAAAGGTGATGGTTGGCAAGTTGAACAATGGACTCAAAAGCACACCTCACCCTATGAGTTATGGGATGCCGCCTTTTACCCCGTGGAAGTGCCTGACCCCAATCAAGACAAGTATTATAGGGTATTGGCAGGCTTTAATAATGGTTATGGCGTTGATGGTAAGATGCTTACCGAAACAGGCTGGCTGGCTGACTATTCTGATGTTGACGGCGAGCGGCAACTGCTGTTCCTGTCGCAGGAGGATGATTACCAGCATTTCTACTTAAAGACTCCTTTGTTGAAATATATTAGGTCAACAGGCGGCACAACTAATAATAAAGCCGACGGAGAGCGCCTGACCAATACCAGTCTATATGATAAATTCTATCTGAAGTGGTATTACGTTGACCCCAAGCAGGCGAACATCGTGATTGACAACAGATACAGAGAGGTGGAGCACAAGACATCGTATCTGAGAAATTATGTCACTGAAAGTGGCAAGAGCCAAGGTCTGATAGGCAATGCCGACTCTGACTGGAGGAAAAATACGAATGGTCCGCAGATGGTGAACGAGTTCATGATTACCCACTACGTCAGAAGAGGGAATACTCGCCAGATTGTTCTTCCTACCACGCTGAGAGTGAATAACGACCATGTATTCTACCAGCGCTGGTACATCGGTAACGACGAGGAGAACCTCGCCAAGCTGCAACAGCATGTTTCGCTGAATGTTGACGGTGGAAACGGCGTGGCGTATTACATTTACAAGAATGGCCTGGTAACGGGCCAAAAGTTGCGATGGGACGACTATCCGAATTACAGCGAAGCAGAGCAGTGCGTACAGTACCGGTTCTCCTACACCAATCCTCTCGGCGTGGAAGAGGAATTGCCTATCACTGCCGATGTGTCGCGTTACAGTGACCTTACATACAAGGGCAGCGATCCATATAACGGCAATCTTGAAGAGCCGTCGCTCACCATGCGCTACATCTATAATATGAACGATGCCAAGAGCATGGCCAAACGGCTGATGTACTTTACTGGCAGTAATGGCTGGAAGGAGGACAAGCCTATTCGTTTCCCAGTGAAGAGGCTCGATTATGAGCAGGATAAAAATGAGGCTTATCGGGGTGACTTCCTGAGTCTGAGGCATCTGTTCCGTGACTATTGGATATTCGATGACCCAGCTTTTATCAAAGAATTTGTTTTTGATGAAAAGAAAAAAGAATACGTAGGAGTTATAGACTATGACTACATTAAAAACAAAACCGATTATAATGCTGAAATCACGACGAACTATGGCGAAGTGACCCAAGAAACTATGAATAAGTTCCTCGACGACCATCTGGTTTCTGCTGTGATGGCGGAAAGCTCAGGTATAGGCAGAATCAAGATAGAACTCCAAAACAACTATGCAGGTCTTTCGCTTGGTGGTCATAAAGAAAGTGGTGTTGCCCAGGGTTATTACCTCTATGACGAGGTTTACAATAAAAAAGATTATGGCGGTAGCCGTTTCATGGTGTTCAACTATCCAAGTGACGGCGAGGTGGATATCCCATCAGGCCAGAATTCAGTCAGCTCTGAACTGACAGCGTATTTCGAGTACACGAAAGGCGGAGCAACTTATAAATACCAGATATGCCGGTATACCATCATTTTCGAAAAGCTCAGTGACCCTACGATTGACAATCAGACGAAACCTTGGAGAGATGTGAAGGGTACTAACCGTGACCCCAACAAGCTTAGAGACATTGCAGGCCCCCCCATTGCCAAAGTTACCTTTGACTATCCTGACAGAAGTGAATCGGCTTCCACGAAGAATTTCTATCATATTCCGCAAAAAAGTGACGGATCATGGTATGACACGAAACATAATAATGGGACCTTGCCCCGTTGGGTAAACGAAAAAGAAAACGAGAGTGATCCAGACAATTGGGTGTCATATGGTGACATCCCTAACTCCAGTCCCATTCCTCTGCCATTTGATAAAACGAATTACTCATTCGACGGAGAAAACTGTAGCTGGGGTTCGTATGCACTTGTCTCTAAGTCGTTTACAACTTATGGCTACCAAAAGGACGTCTTGCCATCAAACACGAAAACAGATCCATCTTTAGGCTATGGCATCGATCCAGATGCGGGCATGCAGGATGGCTTTATGTATATCGACGCTTCCGAAATGCCTGGTGACATCTGCTCTATCAGCTTCCAAGGAGACTTCTGTCAGAATGACAAGCTGATGTGTACGGGCTGGATATCGGGTGCCAACAAGAAGAATTGGGACGCAAGTGATAGAGATAAGCGTTGTCCTGGCGGCATTACGCTCACCATGAAAGGTGAGGATGAGAATGGTGAGACTAAGACAATCTACCGCTTCTGCCCGGGGCAATGCTATGAGCTTACAGCTACCGATGATAGCCATGTGGAATGGCAACAGTTCTACTTTGAGTTCTCCACTGATAAGAAATACAAGCGCTATTGGATGGAGGTGAACAACAACTGCGTCAGCTCTAACGGTGGTGACTTTATGCTCGACAACATTGAGGTATATGCTATTGTACCCAAGGTGGAAGCCGATATCAACACGCCGCTCTGCGTCAGCGTCGATGAAGATGGTAATACGGTAACCGAGATGCGCCTGCTGAAGCTAAGGATTGACCACAACAAGCTGAAGTCGTCCAGAAATGTGAATGGCAGTACAGCCGAAGAGGGATTTGTGTTCTTGAATAAGTATAAGTTCCTTGATACTTTCCGAACAGAATTGTTGAATACGTATCCTTCAGGCTTTAATGGTTTCAATTTCAATACAATTACCTTAGATGAGCTGGCACTTGCCATAGAGAAAGGTGAATTATCATCATTGCCATCCCCAACGGAGGGTTCACCCTACAAGACCGCCTTCGATGCTGCCATCTTAGGAGAAAAAACCACTTGGCATTCTTCTTCTCCAACGGTAAACATGGGAGCTTCCGTGATGTATTACACGTGGAGCACCACTTTCGAAAATGACAATTATATGCCTGAGTTTTCATTTGCGGATGCCGTGAACAAGAATCATGCTGTTTACCGTGAGGTAGTAGCGACTGAGGAGGGCAATGTGAACTATGTGGTGATAAACGGTAACTACACAGGACTGAAGTGGGAAACCAATACCGACTATTATGTGATTAACACTAATCAGACGTTTGAATCTGGAAATCCATGTACGGCTTTCAACCTCTGCTCTGAATGTTGTAAGGCCGGCGAGTTCCGTATTAAGCCACCACTTGAGGTTCTGGGATTGGACGCTGCGGAGAATATGGAGGACTTGGTGGTGTGCGACGGACAGATTCCCACGCTGCTCACCAACCTGAAGGGCTACGACATCAAGGGCAAAGAGGTGAAGATGAAGAACCTGAACTTCGACTGGTGGTTGGGCAACAAGCGGGCTACTAATCCTGAAGACCGGCGGGCTACTTTGGCTAACTATCACAAGCAGCATAAGGAGATTGACGGAGTGGATGTCTACCTCGCCTACGCCCTCTCCACCATGCGTGCCTACTATCCAGGCATTACCTCTTTAGACGGCATCACAAAGCATCAGGAAGAAATCCCCTATCTCACCGTGCCCATGATCAAGTACCTGAAAGAGGTGGTGGCTACTGGCGAGCTACTGCTTCACCAGACGACTGTCAGCGTTCCTGCAGAGCAAGTGCTTGACAGCGATCCTTACTTCTACATGGTGGCTTGCCCCATCCACGATGAGATGTTTGATCAGGCACTGAATCCTTCAGCAAGTGAGTATGTGGCTTTCTACTGCGACGAGCCGCAGGGTGTTCGGATCAAGCTGGGTCAGAAGGCCCCGAGGCTGCAAACCGGCTTCGTGCCGGGCGAGCATGGATTCTCCTCATATAGTTACAATTTCCCTGAAGGCACCAACCCAGTGCTGAGTATCCGACTGGCCAAGGCTGCGCAGTTTGAGACTGTGAAGAATACGGATGCCGAGGGTACTACTCCAAGCAATGACGTAAACTACCTCTGGCTGCCCATCCGCAATGCACAGACGGAAGGTGCCGGTGGTGTCATCAAGAAGTCGCAAGACGACAACATCTACTTAGCTTCCTCCAACGACCTGACTTGGGACAAAAAGATTTCCAAGGAGATGAACACGAACAAGTCGCTGCCCGTCGTCGGAAGGATAGTACGGTTAGAGGCCATCAATACCAAGGACAACAGCGAGGGAGCGCAACAGGGAGCCACTGTGAATATCAGCTCTCAGATTGACAAAAACTACCTGAGCGTCTACTTCGTCAAGGACTTCAATGTGCGCGAGGGCTATAACTATACGCTTAGCCTGCCCTTCCAGGAGGATGACAACTCCAATGCCTGCGACGGCACTATCCTCATCAACCTGAAGATTGTGCCCGACTATGAGGTGTGGACGGGCGGAGCCGGCAACATCGACTGGAACAACGATGAGAACTGGCGGCGTGCCGATGGCAACACAACCATCAGCAATGCTTATTATGGCGACGAGCTGTACAGGGCTAACGGTGCCGTGTATAATAATGCCTCACCGCTTCATGAATACGTCACCAATAAAGACAACTACTACTCGTCAAGTAAGAAGGCTAACGCCAAGCCCAGTAAGGATCAGGTTCTGCGCAAGGGCTTCACACCGCTCTACTGCACGCATGTGCTGATGAAGAGCGACGAGTGGGGCAACGCACCTGAGCTCTACGATGCCCTTGACGTGGAGACTGCGGCGAACAATGGCCAACTGAAAGACGCACCCTTCCCCAACCTGCGCGACACGTCGACGCCCATCTTGAAGTTCGACATGCAGGCCCGAAAATATAGCATGTGGTCTGAGACCTATGGGACGAATCCCGACAGGGGACGCTCCGACCATCCTAACGACCTTATCGCTGAGATGTATAAGGTGAACAGTTGCGACGAGATTGCCTTCCAGCCCGGCACGGAGCTGCGCAACGCCCACCTGCTGAACTACAACAACGCGTGGGTGGAGTATGAGCTCGACAACAAGCGCTGGTACCTGCTTGGCTCGCCCCTGCAAGGCACTATCTCCGGCGAGTGGTATGCTCCCAGTGGAACAGCCCAGCAGAAGACGACATACTATGACCCTGTCACATTTATACCTCATTACGTCAAAGTCGCTCATCCACGAGCCACAGACAATCCATCGCAGCGGGGCTGGTACACAAAGAGTGGAGAGAACTATAGCCCTGCCACAGACACCGAGGTGAGCAGCAGCACGGATTATTATTATCTCTATCAACCGTCCTGGTATGACGACTACGACCGTTACAGTCCCGCCATCTACCAGCGCAGCTGGGACAAGGCCAAGGCCGTGCTCTATGAGGTGGGGGCAGATTATGATACCAACGATGACAGCCAGACTGAGAACCTCGGCTCTCCCTTGCAAGGACAATGGAGCAACAGCAATTGGGATACAACCAATGCTGACCGCTATCTTGACCGCTTAGGCTACAAGCCTATGGGCGACAAGAAGGTCAACGTGGCCATGAAGGGCATCTGGAGCAACACCTACAACGATGCCACGGTGGACTATGCCAAGGGCGGATTCTCGGTGATGGTGATGAACCACCTGAAGAATAATGACAACAGTGGCGGCAAGGCTATCGTCCGTCTGCCAAAGGAGGACACGATGTATGACTACTATAAATATTCTGAGACCAATACGGATGATGGTGGAACAGACACGGAGCTGAGCGATGTGCGCAGCAAGAATCGCGCCTTGAACCGCGGCCGCCTGAAGGCTGACCAGCTGCTGCCCCAGGTGCAGTGGCAGGTGACTGCCACGGGAACTGCTGGCGAAGGGACTGGAAACACAACACCCGTCGAGATGACATCATGGAGGCAAGAGACTGAGGCCAGCATCTATGGTGACATGCGCACCTACACCCGCGTGCCGACTACAGAAGCACCGTTGCAGAGTATGAATGGCGCAAACTTCAGCTTCACCGAGACCGTTCCTGCCGGAGCCTCCAACTTAGGCTTCTACTTGGTGGAGAACCCATTCACCTGCGGATTGGACATGGCAAAGTTCTTTGCTGCCAATTCCGTGACCTTCACACAGGACGAGATTGACAATGCCTCTGAAGGCGACCCCGCATACGGGAAGACGACCAACGACGTGAAGTCTGGCTTAGAGAGAAAATACTGGCTGCTGACTAAAACAGCTGAAGGCCAGAACCCGCGCCAGGTGTTGGTGCAGCTGGCACCCAATGGTGAATGGATTACCTCTGACGGAGACGCTGTTGAATATCAGAATCCCAACTACGTTGCCCCAGGCGCCGGTGACCCGGAACCCACTGAACCAGAGACGCTACAATTCTTACCCCACGCTGTCGTAGCTCCAGGACAGGGATTCTTCGTGCAGGCTACCGGCATCAGCGGCGACCTCACCGTCACCTTCAATAGGGATATGCAGGCTCAGTCGCGTTTCGGTATGATAGAGGGCATGGGTACGAAGTATACAATCGTTGTCGGACAGTCTCAGGTAATGAGGCCCTTGAGGAAGATGATTGATACCGACGATGATGGCATACCTGACACAGAAAACCCTGATGAAACCTCTACAGACTACGAAACAATTGACGTTGACTTGAATGGCAATGGCATCTATGGTGAAACATACACTGAAGAAGTAGAAGTAGATGGTGAAATGGTTACAAAGACAATAGTAGAGAAAGAACCAGTGCAGGTGCCTGTTTATGAAGAAATAGATGATCCAGATAATCCTGGAGAGACGATAAAGATTCTTAAACTTGAAGACATCGAGGAAGAGGTGACCATCTACAAGTATGTACCAGAGACACTGACCATCACCCCCGATGATCCAAATACACCTAGTGTTGATGAGTCTGTCACTTATGATAAGGAGTACCCGCTGTTGTCCCGTCAAACACGTGGCGGTAATTCGACTAGCCCGCTCGGCATGGTCATTACGGCAAAGCGCGGTGCCGACGAGAGCAGTGCCTTGGTGATGCTGCGCGAGAGTGCCAGCGACGACTTCCTGCCTGCTGAGGACACGGAGACCTTCATCAACAGCGACCTGAAGAACATTCCTACGGTCTATACGCTGTGCGGACGCCTGGCTACCACCATCAACAGCATCCATGACTTCACCTGCCTGCCGCTTGGCGTGGAGTCGAGCAGCAACGCACCCTGCGTGCTGACGCTCCAGGGCGTGGAGCTGCTGGGCGACTCGGTGAGCTTCTACGACGCCGTGGAGCGGAAGCTGACACCATTAGAGTCGGGCATGAAGTTCACCGTCAGCGGACAGACGCAGAACCGCTACTACCTGGTGAAGACACTGATAGAAGAGGAGGCTGCTGAGGAGACGCACCTGCAGATATTCACCGAGGGCCACGCCGTCAAGGTGATTGCCTCTACGGCAGAGCCTATCATCAGCGTGCGCTGCTTCGACACCAACGGTCGACTCGTGCATCAAGCCACACCGCAGTCGATGGACTACAGCTTCACCGTGGCCAACGACGGCATCTATGTCATAGAGGCACGGACGGAGAAAGACCGTAAGACGAAGAAGGTCATCGTGAAGTAAAAGCTACTGTTTACAATGGAACACAAAGACACAAGAACACAGAGAGCTGCAACGCGACACAAAGTGCTTTGGGCCTTTGTGTTTTTGTGTGCGTTATTCTCTTTGACGGCAGTAACGGGCTGCAGCATGAGTGACGACGACGAGGATGAGACGACAGAACGTGTGAGAGTGGGCGACCGCATGCCGCTGTTCACCGTGCAGATGGTAGACAGCGACGGCACGGCGGGGATGTTCACTACCGCTCAGCTGACGGGCGAGACGGTCATCGTGCTGTTTAACACGTCGTGCAGCGACTGCCAGCGCGACCTGCCGCTGCTCAACGACTATTACCTGCAGCACCGCAACGACAAGGGCTTCCAGATGGTGGCCATCAGCCGCGAAGAGGGTGCGGAAAGCGTGGCGGCATATTGGGCCGCCAACGGACTGGTCATCCCCTATTCGGCGCAGCCCGACCGCCGCATCTACAGCCTCTTTGCCTCGTCCATCATCCCCCGCATCTACTTCTGCGGTGCCAATGGCATCGTCACCCACGTCTTCATAGAGAAGTTTGAGGCCCCCAAGCCTTAACTTTGGTGATTCATGCATTTTCTTCTGGCGCAGCCATTCCCCTACTCTTTTTACACATCTCAGCAACGGAGGCGCAGGTAGAGCCCGAAGGGCTGAAAAGATTACTATCGGTGCAGATGAAAAAAGTCCGAAGGCTTCGGACACTCCGTCCGAAGGCTTCGGACTCGTTGTCCGAAGGCTTCGGACTTTTCGTCCGAAGGCTTCGGACGAAAAGTCCGAAAATGAAAAATAATTACTACTGTCATTAATATTTACAAATTCACGAAACATTTGCGTGTCATTTACGGATATTTGCGTAGCGCCGCAGGCAAAGGAAAAGGAAGTGGATTCAATATACATGTTGCTTAAAGCTATTGTCGATAGGAAAAGCAAAAGAAAAATGTGTTTTTCTTTCGCTTTTCGCTCGCTTATTTGTACCTTTGCAGGCAAATTGCAAAACATTTAAAAATGAAAAACTTGAAACGCTGGCTGCCCGACGTGTTGGCAGTCGTATTGTTTGCCGTGCTGGCCTTCGCCTACTTCTATCCCGCCGACACGGAGCACCGCATCCTCTACCAGCATGACACATCGGCAGGCGCCGGAGCTGGACAGGAGGCAAAGGAGTATTTGGAGAAAACCGGCGAGCGCACACGCTGGACCAACAGCCTCTTCGGAGGTATGCCCACCTATCAGATTGCACCGTCGTATGACAGCGACAAGCCTGTGACGACGGTGGAGAAGGCCTACCACCTGTGGCTGCCCGACTATGTGTGGCATCTCTTCGCCTACCTACTGGGTTTCTACATCCTGCTGCGCGCCTTCAATTTCAAGTCCTACTTAGCAGCCTTGGGCTCCATCCTGTGGGCCTTCAGCACCTATTTCCTCATCATCATCGCCGCCGGGCACATGTGGAAGGTGATGGCGCTGGCCTATCTGCCGCCCATGATTGCGGGCGTGGTGCTGGCCTACAGGGGCAAATACCTGTGGGGACTGCTCGTCACAGCCATCTTCACCACTTTGGAGATACACGCCAACCACGTGCAGATGACCTATTATTTCCTCTTCGTCATCCTCTTCATGGTGGTGGCATACCTCATTGAGTCCATTCGCGAAAAGCGAATGGCACAGTGGTTGAAGGCCACGGGCGTATGCATCGTCGGCGGACTGCTGGGCGTGATGGTGAACATCTCGAACCTCTACCACACCTGGGAGTACAGCAAGGCCACGATGCGCGGCGGCTCGGAGCTGAAAGCCGATGCACAGGGCGGCAACGACACGGGCGGCGGACTGGAGCGCAGCTACATCACGCAGTACAGCTATGGCAAGGGCGAGACGTGGTCGCTGCTCATTCCCAACGTGAAGGGCGGCGCCTCGATGCGCGCCGACGCAGAGCAGGGCACAGCCTTCTGCAGCCTCGGAGAGAACAGCGCCGCAAAGGCAAAAGCCAGCGAGGTGGTCAGCCTGCCCGACGGACAGAGCATACAGGCCGGACAGCTCTTCGACATGCTGCCGCAATACTGGGACGAGGGCGGCACGATGGGGCCCGTCTATGTGGGCGCCCTCGTCATCCTGCTCTTCGTGCTCAGCCTCTTTGTAGTAAAAGGGCCGATGAAATGGGCACTTTTGGCCGTCACCGTCGTCAGCATCCTGTTGTCGTGGGGACATAATTATCAGGGCTTCACCGACTTCTTCATCGACCACGTGCCGATGTATGCCAAGTTCCGCACGGTGGAGTCGATTCTCGTCATCGCCGAGTTCACCATACCCCTCTTGGCCATGCTGGGCCTGAAGCGCGTCATCGACGAGCCGGAGCTGCTGCGCAAACGCATCAACGTGACCACCCTCCTGGCCTGCTTGGCCGCCTTCATCATCCTGGTGGGCATCAGCAGCGGCATCGGAGTGACGCTGATGCTGGGATGCCTGGCCCTTCTCCTCGTGATGGTGAGCAGCACGATGAACTATTTCGGAAAGAAGAGCCCGCTGGCTGCTATGGACAAGAAAGAGCTGCCGCTGACACCGCTGACCGCAAGCTTCGGCCTCGTGGGCGGCGCACTGCTGCTCTTTGCCATCGCACCAACGGCATTCTTCAGCTTCGTAAAGCCCGACCAGCCCGAATGGGTGGAGCAGATCAGCGTGCTGCAGGAGGTGCGACAGAGCATCTTCACCAGCGACTGCTGGCGCTCGCTGGTCATTGTTGCCATCGGTGCCGTCATCCTCTGGCTCTACATGTCGAAGAAGCTGAAGGCACTGCCCGCAGTGGGCATCATCGCCGTGGTGTGCCTCTTCGACCTCTGGCAGGTGAACAAGAACTACCTCAACGACGGCATGTTCCGCAGTGACAGCATCAAGGAGGAGACACACGCCAAGACACCCCTCGACAACTATCTGCTGCAAGACAAGACCCTCGACTACCGCGTGCTGAACATGCCCTACGACGAGCAGCAGCTCACCACGGTGTTCAACGAAAACCAGACCAGCTACTACCATAAGAGCGTGGGCGGCTATCATGCAGCAAAGATGCAGCGCTATCAGGACCTCATCGACAGTTGCATCGTGCGCGAGATGTTGGCCATCAACCACTATGCGCCCGAGTTTGGCTATCAGCTCGACTCCATCGACAGCGACATGCTCATGCCCGTGCTCAACATGCTGAACACCCGATATGTCGTGGTGAAAACACCTCAGGGGCTCATGCCGATGCTCAACAGCAACACCTGCGGCAACGCCTGGTTCGTCAACAAGGTGAGCTACGTAGGGTCGGCGAAGGAAGAATTGGCTGCACTGCGACAGACAGACCTGCGGCACGAGGCGGTGGCCGACAAGCAGTTTGAGAAGGTGCTGGGACAGGCCGCACAGCAGGACAGCACTTCGGCCGTCACCTTAGAGAGCTACGAGCCCAACCATCTGACATACAACGTCGAGAGCAACAGCGGCGGCGTGCTCGTCTTCTCAGAAATCTACTATCCCGCCTGGACGGCTACCATCGACGGCAAGCCCGCAGAGCTGGGTCGCGTCAACTATGTGCTCCGTGCCCTCCACATCGACGGAGGCAAGCACAAGGTGGAACTCGACTTCCAGCCTGCCACCATCCATACCACTGAGACCATCGCCTACGTCGCCATGGCCGTCATCGTCCTGCTCCTCCTGGCTATCATCTTTTTGACATGGCGTAAGCGCAAATAGCAATGGCCAAAAACCTAAAAAAGAACCATATGAAGCCTCTTCTCTGCAAAAAAACTATGCTGATGGCTATGCTTGCCATCGCCCTCGTTGCCTGCAAAGGCACTAACAAGACAGCGGACACAAACAGCCCCTTCGTGCAGCGACAGGGCACGACATTCGTCGTCGACGGCCACGACTACCGCTTCGTAGGCACCAACTTCTGGTACGGCGCCATCCTCGGCAGTGAGGGACAGGGCGGCGACCGAGAGCGACTGTGCCGCGAGCTCGACCAGCTGCATGAGCTGGGGCTCGACAACCTGCGCATCCTCGTGGGGAGCGACGGCGAGCGAGGCGTCACCACGAAAGTAGAGCCTACGCTGCAAATAGCGCCGGGCGTCTACAACGACACCATCCTGGCGGGACTCGACTTCTTATTAAAAGAAATGAACGCGCGCAATATGAAGGCCGTCCTCTATCTCAACAACTCGTGGGAGTGGAGCGGAGGCTACGGCTTCTATCTGGAGCAGGCCGGCGAAGGGCCGCAGCCGCGACCCAACGAGGCAGGATATGGCGCCTTCATGCAGGCCATGAGCAAATATGCAGCCAACGAGAAGGCTCACCAGCTGTTCTACGACTACGTGCGCTTCATCATCGGCCGTACCAACCGATATACCAACGTGGCATACACCGACGACCCCACCATCATGGCATGGCAGATAGGCAACGAGCCGCGCGCATTCAGCAATGAGGCAAAAGAGCCCTTCGCAAAGTGGCTCAGCGAGGCATCGGCGCTGATACGGAGCTTGGATAAGAACCACCTCATCAGTATCGGCTCAGAGGGCATCTGGGGATGTGAGGGAGACACCGTACTCTATGAGCGCGTATCGGCCGACAAGAACATCGACTACCTCAACGCTCATATCTGGCCCTACAACTGGAACTGGGCGAAGCAGGACTCGCTGAAGGAGAACATACAGCGCGCATGCGACAACTCGGGCGAATACCTCAAGGAACATATACGCATAGCTCAGAAGCTGCAGAAACCCTTGGTGATAGAGGAGTTTGGCTACCCCCGCGACGGATTCCAGTTCGGATGCGCCACGCCCACCACAGCACGCGACCAGTATTACGACTATATCTTCTCGATGGCAATGGGCGACAGCACCGTCCGCGGATGCAACTTCTGGGGATGGGGAGGAGAGGCCCGGCCAGTACATGAGCAGTGGCAGGTGGGAGACCCCTACTGCGGAGACCCGGCACAGGAGGCACAAGGCCTGAACTCGGTCTTCGACTGCGACAGCTCAACCCTGCAAGTCATCAAGAAGCACAATCATCTGTAAAAGCAGACTGCTCGTTTACATCCTCTTTTTCACGGTGCTTTTTTCTTCAAAAAAATATTCGTTTTTTTGACAGAAAAAGGAAAAAATGATTAACTTTGCACTCGTGAATAGAATGATGCAGGCTTACGTCTGGCTCAGGCGCATCCGCCACTGTCAAGGCTTCGGCATACAGTCGCCCACCGACTTCAGCTTTGTCAAGGATGTGGTCAACGAGCAGCAGCCCTACTACGCATACAGCGAAGTGGGACAAGGCGACGACTGGCTGCGGCGCAAACTCGGGCAGCTATATCTGCGGCTGGCCAACTACGTGCAGCCGGCCGTCATCACAGACCTCGTAGGCTATGCCGACTACCTCCTTGCCGGATGCCACAAAGCACACATCACCTCACACCTCGCAGCATCCAAGGCGATGGACAGCCCCTCTGAACTCAGGCCTTCACTTATCATAGCGCCTGCCGATGATGCCGGGCCCCAACTGCTGTCCTGCTGTGGGAAAGAGACCATGCTGGTCGTAGAGGACATCGGACGGCATCAGCAGCAGTGGAAGGAGCTGGAGCAATGGCCGCAAGTCAGGGTCACCTTCGACCTCTACTACTGCGGCATAGCCACCTTCAACCCCCAGCGAGCCAAACAGCACTACGTCGTCAATTTCTGAACAACCATCAACCTTCAAACCTCTATGAAAATCACCAAAGTCTACACCCGCACAGGCGACAAAGGCATGACCAGCCTTATAGGCGGCATTCGCATCAGCAAGGCCGACCCACGACTCGAAGCCTATGGCACCACCGACGAGTTGGCCTCGCACATTGGGCTGCTCTGCGCTATGATGGCCGCCGACGAACACCCGCTCGAAGAAGAACGGCAGTTGCTGGTGCGTGCGCAAAACAATCTTTTCATCATCGGCTCTTACCTTGCCATAGACCAAAGTCAGACACCGCTCTACGATTTCGCCCAATTGCCAGAAGGCGAGACCGAGCTGTTGGAGCAGCGCATCGACCAGCTCATGGCCACCCTGCCGGAGAAACAAGGTTTTGTCCTGCCGGGAGGAACCGTCAGCGCAGCCCAGTGCCATGTCTGCCGTACCGTCTGCAGAAGGGCAGAGCGCCGCATCCTGGAACTCGCGCAGCATGCCGTCGTCGACGATATACTAGTCAGTTTTGTCAACCGTCTCAGCGACTATCTCTTCGTTTTGGCCAAAATAATAAATTTTAACGCAGGTCAGAGCGAAATATTATGGGAAAAACCTTGCAGATAAAAAAAATATTATTACTTTTGCGCCCTCGAAAAAAAACACTAAACTCTAAACACTAAACGCTATGTATTGGACACTTGAATTAGCATCAAAGCTGGAGGACGCTCCTTGGCCCGCTACCAAGGAAGAACTCATAGACTATGCCATCCGCTCCGGCGCTCCTCTTGAAGTGCTGGAGAATCTGCAGGAGATAGAAGATGAGGGCGATGTCTACGAAAGCATCGAGGATATTTGGCCCGATTACCCCACCAAGGAAGATTTCCTGTTCAACGAGGATGAGTATTAGACGCTTGTTTTAAGCGTAACTAATTGGGATTCAGTGAGGTGTGTAAAATATTATTTTTTGCACACCTCATTTTCTATGTCCTTTTAGCCGTTTGCCAACCATCATGACAATGGCAGTAGTGAACAGGAAGAAATCCAAGACGAAAAAGAACCAGAAGACCAGACAAACTTTCTCAAAAAGACACCGGATACATGTGGAACAAAGTTGCATAATGATGTCTTTGAAGGGCCAAACCTGTTTGGTAGAACCAAGTCCTATTCGATTTCCGTGTCATTTGTGACGGCAGAATCAAATAAATGGGATTCATTTAACAAAAATGCGTATTTACGCAAAAAAAGTAAGTGAAGTTTTTTTTTGTTGTTTTTGCTTGTACAATTGAGCAAAAAGCACTATCTTTGCAGCACAAATCTGTAGATTGCTACAAAAATATTCCAAAAACGCATGTATTTTGAACGAAAGACTTATCTTCAAGAACTGATTTCTGCCGAAGGGAACGGAATGATAAAGATTATCACAGGCATACGCCGTTGTGGCAAGTCATTCTTGATTTTCAATATCTTCCGCAACCATCTGCTGGAAAGAGGAGTTCAGGAGAGTCATATCATACAAGTCAACTTGGAAGACCGCAGGAACAAACGACTGCGTGATCCAGATGTGTTGCTAGATTATGTGGATAGGCAGTTGACCGATGATGACATGTTCTACATTCTGTTGGACGAAATACAGATGGTACCTGAGTTTGAAGATTTCTTGAACTCCTACCTGCATATCAAGAATGTCGAAGTCTATGTCACAGGATCCAATGCCAAGTTTCTGTCGAAGGATGTCATCACTGAGTTTCGTGGACGTGGTTGGGAGATACGTGTCCACCCGCTGAGTTTTGCGGAATACTTCGAAGGCGTTGGTGGCGAGATGGCGCCGGCACTTGAAACCTATTATCTCTATGGCGGACTTCCTGGCGTAGCACAGTTCGACAATCCTGCAGAGAAACAGAGCTATCTGAGTGAGGTTTTCGAGACTGTATATTTGAAGGATGTTATTGAGCGAAACCATCTGCACAATGCCGACGGGATGCGAGAACTGACACGCATCTTGGCTTCTGGGATGGGAGCCAGCTTGAACGTCCGGCGTATTGCCAACACGTTCAAGTCAGCAGCTGGCATGGAGATTGGCCCCAACACAATTTCACGTTATTTGGAACATCTGCAGGATGCTTTCATCATCAACGAAGCCCTGCGTTATGATGTGAAAGGACGTAAATACATTGGCACTGAGACAAAATACTATTTTGAGGATGTCGGTATCCGGAATGCCATTCTTGGTTTCCGGCAGATAGAGCCAAACCACACTATGGAGAATGTCATTTACAATGAACTGAGAAGGCTGAAATATACCGTTGATGTGGGTCTCATAGAGATTGTCAGGCGAAACAAGGAAGGGAAGAGTGTCAGAAGTAATCTTGAAATCGATTTTGTGGTGAACCGAATAGATGAGCGCGTTTATATACAGTCTGCCTATATGATGCCCGATAGGGAGAAGGTTGAGCAGGAGCAGGCATCCTTACTCCGTGTGCCAGATGGCTTTAAGAAGGTAATCGTCACCGGCGATCGATTTCACTCGCATTATAACGACGATGGCATCCTCATCAAAGGCATTTACGACTTTTTGCTACATGGTTTATAGTGGATTCCCTACTAACCGCACTTGTCTTCATCTTGTTGAACAAATGCTTTATCATCTTTCGGACGGACTGCTTCTATCTTCCTACCCTGCTCATTGCTTGATAAAATGTGGATAATCCGGTTCTTGCTCTAGCAAGCGTCCCATAGGGCCGAGCGCTCCTAATGTGGGTTCGTATTCAAAGCCCTCATAAGAGAAGGCTGAAAGGTCATCGGGGTTCGTGATTCGATTCTGAATGATGAACCTCGTCATTGCTCCCCTGCATGTCTTTGCCCATACTGCCTGAATCTTCAAGTCGTTCCCTTTCCTCACGTAGAACAATGGCTGAATGACTCGGATCTCCTTACGGACACGCTGCCAGTCAAACAGGTGCTGGTATTCCTCAGTAGCAAGGTGTATCAGTATTCCGTCATCTGCTTTCACACTGTCTATAAGAACGTCAGTCAGGCGGTTCTTCCAAAATCCAAACATATTCTGCCCCTCTCCGCTCGGAAGTTCTACATGCCCTTCCATCCGATAAGGCAGAATACCATCAAGCGGACGAAGTAGTCCATATAGGAAAGATGTTATCCATAACTTCCCCTGAGAATAATTGAGGTCATCAGCAGTCAGAGTCTCAGCCTTCAGATGTTTGTATGCCTGACCGTGATAAGCGAGGATAGCTGGAAGTTTGGGCGCATCTTCAAAGAATCGCAAATACCGCATCCTGTTCTGAACGGCAATCTGTTGACTACAGCCCAGCATTTCGGCAATCGTCTCTGTAGAATACTGAGCCATATCCTTTGCAAAAGCCTGAGCCTCATTCTTGAAACGAGGTAATGACAGACTAACGCCAGGAACAGACTTTAGCTTGTCATTCATTATCTTTGCGGAAGCGAGTATTATCTGCATATTTGAATCCTACCCATTTAATTGTTCTTCAAGAAACTCTGCTGCATCGGCTACACAGTCAGGACATTCACGCAACACTACCTTTGTTCCAATGCCTTTCAGTAACTTGCATTGGGTAGCTCCGTTTCTTTCCTGGAACTTGGTCATAATCTGCCGCATCTGTTTCATGGACTTCACCTTGTCCTTGTTGACCAATCCTAAGACAAGACCAGACCCAACGAGTGCGCCACAGGTTCCTTCCATGTTTCCCATACCACCACCAAAAGCTCCTGCAATATTCATGGCTTCATCTTCACTTATCCCTGCTACGTCCGCATAGGTATGGAGGATGGCTT
>JAEEGH010013641.1_pt1 | contig 17986 bp, 18 predicted proteins | sample 9134181 | NCBI WGS metagenome assembly JAEEGH01 (sample SAMN16246544, study PRJNA631951) | gut metagenome | biome: gut microbiome; feature: rumen; material: DP-attached | host: Bos | place: Iran: Karaj | collected 2018-10 | reverse complement strand
GGTCTGACAGATGATGCTGCCAAACAAATAAGACAAGCCGTTTTCTGTGTCGGAACAGGCAAAATGACCATAGACGAAGCCGTCGCCAGCTTTGGCAGTTTTCCACAATAACCGAACCCTGCATTAAAGCGCGAGGTAAAAATAACAGAGCCGATGAATTATGTGTTTCAAGATGTAAGCATCGGAAAAATGAAATACAAGAAGCTGTCAGCAAAACTTGCATCAGATTCGCAGCTTCAAATGACAGATGAAGCAAGAGGAAGACTGACAGAGTATTCCATATTGGGATTTCCTTTCTTTGAAAATAAAATAATTCAGTTAGATTACAAAAATAAGGTCTTCAGAATCAAAAAGTAAGACAGAACAGGCCGGATTTGCAAATATCATTTGATATTTTGTTGGATATAAAATTTTCAGTCAATTATCAAATGATATTTCGTTGGACATAAAATCTTTGGTCAATTATCAAATGATATTTCGCTCAAAATGACAAAAGGAAGCAAATATCATTTGATATTTCGTTCAAAACGCAAAAAGGAAACAATTATCATTTGATATTTCGTCCAAAATGACAAAAGGAAGCAATTATCAAATGATATTTCGCCCAAAACGAAAAAAGAAAGCAAATATCATTTGATATTCAGTAGGTCAAAACTTGCAGCGGTTCGCCAGACAAGGCTTATATTGTAATATAAGCTTAATTGCGAACCCGAGATTGCCGGGTCACGCCCGGCAATGACAGGTTAAAAAACTTACCCGCGAAGCACAACCTAAAACGTAGATTAAATCCGGGGTTTTTAGGGGCGGCAAGCCCCTAAGCCGTGCCGGAAAAGGATGGGGTCGAAGGGGAAGGAAAAACCGCGCCTCGGATGAAGGGGGTTTCCCTTCCCTTTCATTATTTAATCATAAAGTTATGCATCATCGGGCCGGAACCTTTGCCGAGATTCAGCATGGCGGCAAGCGCTTCTGAAATATAGTCTTTGGCGTTTTTCACGCTCTGTTCAAGGTTGCAGCCCTTCGCAAGGTTTGCGGCGATTGCGCTTGAAAGCGTGCAGCCTGTGCCGTGCGTGTTCGGGTTGTTGATTCTCTTGCCGTTGAACCACTTCGATTTTCCGCTTTTCTCAAAAAGAAAGTCGTTCGCGTCGTTCATGTTGTGGCCGCCCTTCAAAAGCACGCTGCAACCATAATTTCCGGCAATCAGCTTTGCGGCTTTTTCCATATCTTCAGGCGTTTCAATCTTCATGCCGGCAAGAATTTCAGCTTCCGGGATATTCGGCGTTACTACGGCCGCAAGCGGCAGCAGCTTTTCTTTGAGCGTCTCAACTGCTTCATCAGAGATGAGCTTCGCGCCGCTTGTTGCAACCATAACCGGGTCAACGACGATGTTTTCAGCCTTATAATGCACAAGCCGTTCAGCGATGGCGTTTATCAAATTAACAGAAGAAACCATGCCGATTTTTACAGCGTCAGGGCGGATATCGTCAAACACGCTTGAAATCTGCATCGCAAGAAATTCCGGCGTAACCTCAAAAATGCCCTGAACACCGGTCGTGTTCTGCGCGGTTAAAGCTGTAATTGCGCTCATTGCATAAACGCCGTTGCAGGTCATTGTCTTTATGTCAGCCTGAATTCCTGCTCCACCGGAAGAATCGCTTCCGGCAATAGTCAATGCTGTTCTCATTTTGCTCTCCTTAAGCTTTTGCAAGAACTTTTTCAAATTCCATTAGATTCTGTACATAGCAGTCTGCAATTTCTTTTATTTTTCCGGCTTCGTGCTGATAAGCGGCTTCTTCTACCGCGCATACATGAAAGCCCGCCTTTTTTGCTGTTTTCAGTGCAAACAAAGCATCTTCAAAAACCCACACATTATCTTTCGAAAGTTCCATTTTTGCCAAGGCTTTCTCGTAAACTTCAGCGCTTTCGTCTTTGCCCTGCATACAGTCATTGCAAGATTCAATGCAGACAAAATCAACAGGCAGCAGGCGCTTAAGTGCTGCTTCTGCAAGGTGCGCCGGCGAAGAAGTTGCAACCGCAAGCTTCACATGCATTTCAGCCAGCAGAGCTGCAAATTCTTTTACGCCCAGTTTAAGCTGAACTTCTTCTTTATAGAATTTTTCAATTGTCTGATTTATTCCGTCTATAACCTGACTTACGCTAAGCTTGAGCTTGAATTTTTCAATAAAAAATGCCGCGCTTTCTTTAAGAGAAAATGAATCAATCTGTCTGGCTAAATCTTTATCAGCTTTTATGCCGATAGTTTTCAGATATTTTTCAGGCACAATATCCCAAAAACCAAGAGAATCAATCAGTGTGCCGTCCAAATCAAAAATAATTCCGAGAATCATGTTGAGCCTGATTCTATCATACTATATACAGAATGAACAGGCACAACGTAATTGCAAGCCGAATATGCGCAGGCGGTTTCAGAGATTGTGCTTTAATGCCGGCTTTTCTGATTTCACTTTGGCATTACTGAAAATTTTACTAAACAAAAAATTGTGTAATAAACAAAACAATGTTAGAATAATACTGTTATTTGTGAATTGTTCTTAATGAACACCGTATATTGTTTATAGGATTAACGAGAGTTTATATGGATTTTCAGAAATTTGTAGACGGTTTTAAATCTATGACTTGTGTTATCTCTGTAGAAATACTTGATGACGGATCATACGGAGCTATAAGAATCGTAACAGGAAACAAACCATACATTGCTTCTATCGAACAAGTAAATCCTGATGCACCGCAGATGCTCACAAATAAATTTATTCCAAACCTGGAATATCAGAATTATTTTCCTAAAGACTTGAATTTTGAGGATTTCTGTTACCGCTGTGCAGTTTTAAAAGAGCCGCTGCACACTTATATTCACCCTGACCGTTATGATTTCTGGTTCAATCTGTTTATGCTGCCAATTGATGCAGGCGACGAACACATCGGCTACTGTACCTACACGCAGGAACTTTCTCAGAAACCTGAAACTGAAAAAATGTCGAATATTTCATACGAGGCTGCATCTGCTGTACTTAATGCCTGCATTAAGCTCCGTGGAACAGATAACTTTGAAAAATCTATGGGCGATGTCCTTAAAGATATCCGCGAAGAGTGCGATGCAAATTACGGCTGCATTCTTATGATAGACTTTTTCACCAGCAAGTATTCGATTTTGTGTGAAGCAGTTAAAGACCCGAATGATCCGACGACGTTTAAAGAAAACTGGCTGACGGATGATTTCTATGAAATCGTAGATACTTGGGAAGACTGCATCGCCGGAAGCAACTGTCTTATCATTAAAAATGACCATGATATGGAATTCTTACGCGAGCACAATCCGCGCTGGTATGAGTCATTGAAAGCGTCACAGGTCAAAAGCCTCCTGCTTTTCCCTTTGAAAAACGGCTGTGAGCTTTTGGGCTATCTCTGGTTTACAAATTTTGACACAAAGAATGCTGTCCGGCTGAAAGAGACTTTTGAGCTTGTGTCATATTTTCTTGCTTCAGAAATTTCGAATTATCAGCTTTTTGACAGATTTCGCATTATAAGCACCATTGATATGCTGACCGGTGTTTTTAACCGCAATGAAATGAACGAGCGTGTTACACAGCTCAGTCTGGACACAAACCCGAACAGAAAAAACATCGGGGTAATCTTTGCGGACTTGAACGGTCTTAAAAGAATAAACGACGACCAGGGACACTCTGCAGGTGACGTGCTGCTCAAAGACGCTGCAAAACTTCTTAAAGATGTCTTTCCTAATGATGAGATTTTCCGTGCGGGCGGTGACGAATTCATGGTGCTTGCACGTGACACATCAGAAGAAATTCTTAATGAAAAAGCTGCTGAACTGAAACAGAAAATGAAACTTACAGAGAGCGTGCGCTTTGCGATCGGCACATACTTTGACAAGGAATGCAACAACATTCATCTTGCCATGAAAATTGCGGACGGCCGCATGTACGAGGATAAAAAGCTTTTCTATGAAAAGCACCCTGAATTGCGCCGTTCCTCTGAAAGAACTATAAGGTGAGTTTCTAGAAAAAATTCATTGCCATTGCCGGACTTGATACGGCAATCTGTAAATAGCCCAAACTTCGAGTTTTAACAGATTATCGGGTCACGCCCGATAATGACATAAGCGCAAAAAAAGCCGGCTCCGTAAAACAGAACCGGCTTTTCTGTATTTCTTGAACGTTATTCTGAAAAATCTGAATTACAAAGAAGAAATGGATTCGTAGCCGTTGTCTTTCAGCACTTTAAGACCGGCATCAGGGTCTTCAACCTTAAAAATGATTACTGTGCTGTCTTCGGTCATTTCAAACGAAGCATAAAGATATTCAATATTTATGCTGTTTTTCTGAAAAAGCACCATCACATCATGAAGGCTGCCTACCTGATCTGGAATCTTAACAGCGAGAACATCAGTTGTTCTTGTTGTAAAATTTGCTTTCTTAAGAACTTCAAGAGTTCTTTCAGAATCACTTGTAATAAGGCGCAGAATACCGAAATCAGCTGTATCTGCAATTGAAATAGCACGCAGATTAACACCTGCTTCTTTCAATACGCGGGTAACTTCAGCAATGCGGCCTGTTGAGTTTTCCAAAAAAATTGATATTTGCTTCATTTTCATAGCACACCTCTCTATTTTTAAGACTAAAGTTTGCGGTTGTCTATAACACGCTTAGACTTGCCGGTAAAACGTTCGATTGTTTTTGGCTCAACCAGTTTTATCTTCAAGTGAATTCCAAGCTTGCTCTTCATTACAGCGTCAATATTAGCGCGCAGTGCCTCAAGGTTCTTGGTTTCATCGCTGAAAGCTTCTGCGCTTACTTCAACCTGAAGCTCAGCTTCATCAAGATGAGTGTTCGGGTTGCGGTTGAGTGTAATAAGGTAGTTAGGCTCTACACCTTTTATGCCTACAAGAGCATTTTCAACCTGACTTGGGAATACGTTAACACCGCGGATAATCATCATGTCGTCTGTTCTGCCGAAGAGGCGGTGGATTCTGCGGGTTGTTCTTCCGCAGCCACATTCTTCGTCCATAATGAAGGTGATGTCTCTTGTGCGGTAGCGGATAAGCGGAGTGCCCTGCTTTGTAAGTGTTGTGAATACAAGCTCGCCTTTTTCACCGTCTGGGAGAGGCTCGCCTGTTTCAGGGTTGATAATCTCAGGGTAGAACAAATCTTCATTTACGTGCATACCGTTCTGGGCTTCGCACTCACATGCAACGCCAGGGCCGGTAATTTCTGTAAGACCGTAAATGTCATAAGCTTTAATGCCCCACTCTTCTTCGATCTTTATTCGCATTCCCTCTGACCAAGGCTCTGCACCGAAAATGCCGGCGCGTACAGGAAGTGCTTTTAAGTCAATGCCAAGTTCTTTTGCACGTTCAGCCATATAAAGCGCATAAGACGGTGTGCATGTAAAAACTGAAGACTTAAAATCGCGGAGCATTGCCAGCTGCTTTTCTGTATTTCCTGAAGAAATAGGAACAATTGTTGCACCGAGCTTGCGTGTTCCGTGGTGAACGCCCATACCGCCTGTAAAAAGGCCGTAACCGTATGCATTCTGAATCGTATCGTTTTTGCATGCGCCTGCACCGGCAAGAGAGCGTGCCATGGCTTCTGCCCAGTCATTCAAGTCACTGTCTGTGTAGGCGTCTACAACAGGTGTACCAGTTGTGCCTGATGACATATGAACTTCAACAATTTCAGACTGAGGAACTGCAAGCAGTCCGTAAGGATAAGTTTCGCGCAAATCACTTTTTGTAGTAAACGGCAGTTTTGCAATATCAGCAATACAAGTAATATCGGAAGGTTTAACACCGGCGGCGTCAAACTTCTGCCTGTAAAAAGGAACAGCATTATATACATGCTCTACAAGGTTTTTCAGCCGTGCAAATTGCAGTCTTTTTCGTGCTGCTCTGTCCATACATTCTAATTCTGGATTCCAAATCATAATGTGATTATACTATACTTTTTTTCAATTTCATACAATAAAAAAAAGCGAAGCCCATTGTGCACGGACTCCGCTTTTTTTTTCAAACATCAGTTTTGAAATTACTTAAGTTTAGCAAGAACTTTGTCAGCAAAGAACGAATCGAAATTGTCGCGGTTTACGCCTGTAACAATTTCACCGTCAATTTTCATGTTGACGCCGCCCGATGCACACTGACCAAGGCAAATTGAACCAGTCAGCGTAACTTTGTCTTCAAGGTTTTCAGTCTTGATTTTTTCCTTAAGCATTTCAACTATAGGTTTTGAGCCTTTTACGTGGCAAGAACTTCCCATGCATACTGCAACTGTCATTTTTTCCTCCAGAGTTCCTCTATTTTAGAAAGGCTTCTTCACGATTTCCGTGTTGCCATGCGTATAAGTCGGCAGCAGCTTCGGTGAAACGGCGTCGCCTTTGATTCCGGCGGCAGCGCGTTCTTTTTCAAAGTCCTTTACATGCTGAAGGCTCAACTTTGAAGGCATCTTGATGTCCTTGAAAATCTTTCCGGCTTCAATTCCGGCTTCGCGGCCGAATACAACAACATCAAGAAGACTGTTTCCCATAAGGCGGTTTGTACCATGAACGCCGCCAGATGCCTCACCTGCAACAAGCAGATTGCCTACGTTTGTGTGGCAGGTCTTGTCGATTTCTACACCGCCGTTCTGATAGTGCAGTGTCGGATAAACAAGAATCGGGTCTTTTCTGATGTCGATGCCGTATTTTCCGAACATGCGGAGCATTGCAGGAATGCGCTTTTCGATTGTGCCTTCGCCGTGGATTTTTTCAATCATCGGAGTATCAAGCCAGACACCTTCAGAAATATCTGTCTTGATGCCGTTGCCGAGGCGGCACTGCTTGATGATGCCAGAAGCGTTTACGTCGCGTGTTTCAAGCGGGTGAATGTAGACTTCGCCCTTTGAGTTGATGAGCTTTGCACCAAGCGAGCGCACTTTTTCCGTTACGAGCGCACCGAGAATCTGCACCGGATAAGCCGCGCCTGTCGGGTGATACTGCAATGAATCTTGATAGAGCAGCTTTGCACCGGCACGGTAAGCAAGCACAAGACCGTCTGCCGTTGCGCCGTAGTGGTTCGATGTCGGAAAACCCTGATAGTGCATGCGCCCTGCACCACCTGTAGCGATGATTACAACCTTTGCCTTTGCAATGAGGGTTTCCTTTGTTTCCATATTCATGAGCACTGCACCGCATGCATTGCCCTTTTCGTCTTTGAGAATCTCAACGGCAGACGTAAAATCAACAACAGTGATTTTATCTGCGCGGTTGAAAGTTTCATCGCGCAATGTACGCATAATCTCTGCACCAGAATAGTCTTTGCAGGCATGCATTCTCTTGCGGCTTGTTCCGCCGCCATGTGTTGTAACCATTGTGCCGTCCGGCATTTTGTCGAATTCAACGCCGAGGTCGTTGAGCCATTTGATTACGCCTGGCGCTTTGTTTACGAGCGTGTACACAAGCTCCGGCTTGCCGTCAAAGTGGCCGCCGCCGAAAGCATCGAGATAATGCTGTGCAGGCGAATCGTTCGGCTTGTCGGCAGCCTGAATGCCGCCTTCTGCCATCATAGTGTTTGCATCGCCGACGCGGAGCTTTGTTACGAGCAGAACTTTTGCACCGGCTTCAGAAGCCATGATTGCGGCAGAAGTGCCTGCACCGCCGCCACCGATTACAAGCACGTCAGCTTCATAATCAGTTTTTGAAAGGTCAACATCTTCCGGCTCAATGCGCGGTTTTGCCTGAAGCATTTCTGCAAGCTCAATTGGTGCTTTTTCGCCCTTGTTAGGGCCAATCTTGATTTCAGCAAACTGGCTTGCAATGCGGTCAGGATGATATTTTGCAAGAATTTCGTCTTTTTCATCAGCTGTAAGGCGCGCATGCTCAAATTTGATGTTCTCTTCACGTTTTGCAGCAACAATTTTTGCTGACTCAATCATCTCGTCTGTGTAGCTGTTTGCCACATCAGCAATATATTTATCGCTCATCATACGCTCCTTATTTTTCGATTTCGCGGTTGTTATACAGATTCTTAATCTGCTCTTTGTCGCCTGTAGACATTTCTACGAACTTCTTGATTGCTTCTTCGCATTTGCCTGCGTCAATTTCAGCAACGCGGTCAAGCAGATGCTTTGTTTCAGGCTGAATGTACTTGCCGTTAAGACGGCGCGCAAGCTCTGCAACCTGCGGGTGGCTTATGCCGGCCGGGCAGCGTGAACTGCACACACCGCACATTACGCAGTCAAAAGACTCATCTGCACATTTTGCGTATTCGCCGCGCTGTGCATAGGCAATGTACTGCATTACGTTCAAGCCCTGTGTACAAGACTTTGTACATGCGTTGCAGCCGATACAGCTGTAAATTTCAGGGTAAAGCTGCATCATAATCTGCTCTGTAGGCTTTATCTTGTTGATGTCGTAAACCTGCTTTTCAAGCGGAAAGAAAGGCAGCGTGGCAACATACATGTTGTTCTCAACCTTTGTCTGGCATGCAAGGCAAGTCTTAAGCTCACGCTCGCCCTTGATGCGGTAAATTGTTGCGCAAGCGCCGCAGAAGCCGTTACGGCAGCCACAGCCACGAACAAGCTGATAACCTGCATATTCCATGGCGTTCATAATCGTCAATTCAGCAGGAACTTCGTATTTTTTTCCAAAAAGGAAGATGCTTACCATCTTTTCCATCATAAATCTCCTATAAAAATATGAAACAATCCGTAAAGACTAATACTCGTTCGGAAGCTCGTCGAGCTGGTCAAATCTGAAAACAGGCCCGTCTTTGCAGACATACTTGTTGCCGATGTTGCAGCGGCCGCATTTGCCGATTCCGCACTTCATGCGGAGCTCCATCGTCGTATAAACCTGATTTTCCTTAAAGCCAAGCTCTTTCAAGCCTGCCAAAGTGAACTTAATCATGATTGGTGGGCCGCACATCAGAATAGTCTTGCGCAAATCGGGGTTGAGTTCCTTTACATAGTTCGGAATAAACCCAACGTGACCGTCCCAATCCGGCTGCGGATTATCGATTGTAAGATCAACTTCCATGTTCGGGTCTTTGCACCATTCGTCGAGAATTTCTTTATAGTCAACCAAATCCTGCTTTGAGCGCGAACCGTAAATAACTTGAAGCTTGCCATAATCTTTTGCGTTTGCACGGCAATAGTTGATAACTGAATGAAGCGGTGCAAGACCGATTCCGCCGGCAATAAACACAAGGTCTTTGCCTTTAAAGTCTGTATCAACAGGGAATCCGTTTCCGTAAGGGCCGCGGACTGTAATCATCTGCCCCGGCTCTGTTGCATGAAGCCAAGTTGTAAGGCAGCCGCATTTCTTTACGCTGAATTCCATATATTCTTTAACCGTCGGCGATGATGTAATCGAAATCATCGCTTCGCTTACGCCGGGCACAGAAAGCATTGCGCACTGCCCCGGAATATGCTCAAAAAGCTTCTTTCCGTCAGTTGAAACTACACGGAAGGTCTTTACGTCAGGCGTGTCCTGCCGTATTTCAGTGATAACGCCGACACGCGGAATAAGTGCTTCCTGTTCCATTATTTACCTTCCTTGTTTTCAAGCTCGGCAGAAAGTGCCTTTGCAACTTTTACTATGTTCATGCTTATCGGGCATTTTGCAAGACAGCGTCCGCAGCCCACACAGCCTGACATTCCGTTGTAATAAGACGGATAATAGACAAGCTTGTGCATGAAGCGCTGGCGGAAACGTTCAAGCTGCGTAAGGCGCGGCTGACCGGCAGACATTTTTGTAAAGTCTGAATACATACAGCTGTCCCAGCAGCGGTAGCGTCTTATGCCTGAGCCTGTGTCAAAGTCGCGGATATCGTAGCACTGGCAGGTTGGGCACACAAAAGTGCAAGTACCGCATGCAAGGCAAGTCTCTGAAAGTTCGCCCCAGACTTTTGCGTTGAACACAGTCTTGAGGTTTTTCTCGTCAAAAATTGCATTGTCAGGCATTTTAATCGGCAGCTTGGCAACTTCTGTCTTGATTACAGCCTTTGCTTCTTCAACAGCTTTTTCTGCTGCGGCGTCTTCTGCAAGACCGCAAGCTGAAACTTTTGCAAGCAAAGCCTTGCCCTTTTCGCTTACTGCTTCAAAATAGTAGCTTCCGTCTTTTTTCCAGCCGCGCACGTCAACTGCACCGTCTTTTGAGCCGGGGTTTGCGGCGTCAATGCCGAGGTTCTGGCAGAAGCAAGTCTGAGCAGGTTTTGCACACGCCATTGCGATAATTGTCGCATGGTCGCGGCGGTTCTTGTAATAAGTGTCAACAGGCTGCTGCTTAAGATAAACATTATCAAGCACGGCAAAGCTCTGAACGTCGCAGGCGCGCACGCCAAAGATGATGAAATCTTCATGCTCTTTGCGCGTATCGATTACCTCGATTTTCTTGCCTTCCATCTTCAGCTCAAAAAGGTTTTCGGTCTGCGGAAAGAAGAAATCTTTTGCGCTGCGGCTTGTGTTGAGGCAGTCTGCATATTCTGTGCCTTCGCTCCATTCCTTGTAATTCGCGGCAAAGTTTGAAGCAGCGCCGCTTGAATCGTCTTTGACAGGCAGATAAAGCTTTTCTGTCTTAGCCAAAGCAGCAAGGAAATCATTCAATTTATTTTCAGCAAGTCTGTACATCATTCAGCCCCCTTTGAGGCTTCGCGTGCTTCTGCACGCTCGTATACAACACCCGGCTCAACGTCGCCTTTGTCAAATACGTTGAGCGGTGCGCGTGTTTCGGTGTCTTCACCGGCCTGAAATTCGCCGTAAAGTTCGTTTATATCTTTGATGAACTTGCGGTTCAGCAGATGAAGCGGAATGTTCTGCGGGCAGACACGGCTGCATTCGCCGCAGTCTGTGCAGCGGCCGGCAACGTGAAAAGCGCGTATAATATGGAACATATTCTCTTCAAAGCTGTCAGCGGCTGCTTTCTGCGCAATGCCGCTTTCAGGGTTGTCGAAAACGCAATGCTCGCATGAACAAGCCGGGCAAATGTTGCGGCAGGCGTTGCAGCGGATGCACTTTGAAAGCTCGCCGCGCCAGAATTCGTAACGCTCATCAGGGCTCATCGCTTCAAGCTTTGCAACTTCGTCAAAGCGCTTTGAATCTTTTATCTCGCCTTCTTCGCCGATAAGCTCGTCATACACAACATGCTTTGTGCTTTTGCAGACTTCACAGCGGTCTGTTGGTTTTGCATCGGCAATTGTACCGCCCTCAGGCACAGTCTTGAAATCACCGCAAGGAACACCGATTACATACACGTTGTCGCGCAAGATGCGGTGCTCTTTTAAAAGCTGGTTGAAGCTGTATGTGTCGCAAGGCTTCAAGAAAACTGCAATCTTGCCTTCGTTCGGTGCACCGTTAGCCTTTACCGGCCGTGACTGTGCAATCATATATTTTGAAAGGTTCGAGCAGCAGAAATCGTTGTAGACGAATTCCGCATCAAGCTGCGCTTCAGATGTGAACACACCCGGAGTCACGTCATATTCGAACAAACCCTTACGCCAGCCTGCAACGCGTGTTACAGTTCCGTCTTTAAGAAGGGCCTTTGCGCGTTCAAGCATCTTTTCTTCTAGTGCTTTTTGCATCTTAAGTCCTCCAGGCGTTTATTTTTGCCGAGCTTCGTAATCGTCTCAGCGAATTCATTCATTGTCTTTGCAAATTTTGCACCTTCTGCGGCGCTGACCCATTCAACGCGTGTGCGTCCTTTCTCAATGCCGAGAAAGTCGAGCATACTGAAAAGAAGCGTCATGCGGCGGCGTGCAAAATAGTTGCCGCTTGTGTAGTGGCAGTCGCCCGGGTGGCAGCCGCACATAATAACGCCGTCTGCACCGCGCTGAAAAGCACGGAGAATGAACATCGGGTTTACGCGGCATGAACACGGCACACGGATAATCTTTACGTTTGCCGGATAATTCAAGCGGTTTGTTCCTGCAAGGTCTGCGCCTGCATAAGAACACCAGTTGCAGCAGAATGCAACGATAGTCGGCCGCCATTCTGCATTAGTTTCTGCTATCTGCATATTGCATCAACCTCCGCCATAATCTGTTTATTGCTGAATCCTTTCAAATCCATTGCGCCAGAAGGACAGGCAACTGTACATGCACCGCAGCCCTGGCATACAGCTTCGTTTACACTTGCCACGCGGCGCACAATTGTTGAGCGGTTCGGACCGCGGAATTCTTTGTCGCTGTAAGTGATTGCACCATAAGGACAAACCTTCTCGCAAGAAGAACAGCCGTTACACATGTTCTCGTTAGGATGCGCAACGCACGGGTTGCCGAGCAGCTTGTCTTTGGCAAGCACGCCCACAACCTTTACAGCAGCGGCGCTTGCCTGTGCGACTGTTTCTGGAATATCTTTCGGGCCTTGGCAGCAGCCTGCAAGGAAAATGCCGGCAGTCGGGCTTTCAACCGGGCGCAGCTTTGCATGAGCTTCTGTAAAGAAGTCGTTCGTATCCATGCTTGCCGTAAGCATTGTGGCAAGCGGCCGCGCGCTCTTATCAGGCTCAATCGCAGCCGCAAGCACAACCATGTCGGCCTTTATCTTGAGCTGCTTGTTCTCAATAAGGTCAGAGCCCTGCACGAGCAATGTGCCGTCTGCCTGCGGTGCAACCTTGCCGACCATTCCTTTGATGTAGTGAACACCGTACTGCTCTACAGCGCGGCGGTAGAATTCGTCAAAGTTTTTGCCCGGCGTGCGCACATCAATATAGAAGACATAAACGTCTGTGTCCGGGTATTTTTCGCGCGTAAGCATTGCATGTTTTGCCGTGTACATACAGCAAATCTTTGAACAATACTCTTTTCCGCCTTTTGTGCATGGCGGTGCTTCGCGGCTGCCCACACACTGAACAAAAACGATTGTGTGCGGATGCTTTCCGTCTGACGGGCGGAGCAATGTGCCGCCTGTTGGGCCGGCTGCGTTCGTGATGCGCTCAAATTCAAGCGACGTAACAACGTCTTTGCTCTGCGAATAAGCGAATTCGTCATATTTTTCGATATTAATCGGGTTATAGCCTGTAGCAACAACGATTGCGCCGTACTTTTTCTCGATTATTTCGTCTTTCTGCTTGTAATCGATTGCGCCAGCGCCGCACACTTTTGAGCAGATGCCGCATTTGCCTGTCTTGAGCATCATGCAGTAGTTTGCGTCGATTGTTGCAACTTTCGGCACAGCCTGTGCAAACGGAATATAGATTGCAGTGCGGTTGTTAAGACCGAGATTGAATTCGTTCGGCACTTTTTTCTGCGGGCACTTTTCAGTACAGATGCCACAGCCGGTGCATTTTGTCTCGTCAACGTAGCGCGCCTTTCTTGTAATTGAAACGTCAAAGTTGCCGATAAAGCCCTTCACTGCTGAAACTTCGCTGTAAGCGTAAATGTTGATTTTCTCGTTCTGGGCGCAGTCAACCATTTTCGGGGTTGAAATACAAGCCGCACAGTCAAGCGTCGGGAAAGTCTTGTCAATCTGGGTCATTTTGCCACCGATTGTAGATTTTTTCTCAACGATGTCTACTTCGTAGCCGGCTTCTGCAATATCAAGCGCAGCCTGCATACCGGCAATGCCGCCGCCGATAACAAGCGCACGCTTGGTAACAGGGCTTTCGCCCGGAACGAGCGGCGCATTCAGATGAACTTTTGCAATTGCGGCGCGGCCGATGATTACAGCTTTTTCAGTTGCTTCTGCCTTATCTTTATGAATCCACGAGCACTGCTCGCGGATATTTGCGATTTCAACCATATAAGAGTTGATGCCTGCGCCTGCACAAGCTTTTCTGAAAGTTGCTTCGTGCATACGCGGAGAACATGAGCAGATGACAACACCTGTAAGCCCATGCTCTTTGATTGCGTTCTTAATCAAGTTCTGACCGGCTTCAGAACACATGTACTGATAGTCGGTAGCGAACGCAACGCCCGGCTCTTTGCCGAGCTGCTCTGCAACAGCCTTTACGTCAACTGTCGCAGCGATGTTGGTGCCACAATGACACACAAAAACACCAATTTTCTGCATAACGATTGCAGCTCCTTATTTTGAATATTTTCTGAATGCTGTGACAATTGCCTGCTGCGGCAGCTCTTCATCAAGCATTTCCGGAATCTGATTCGGTTTCAAATGATTGTTGCCCTGCACACGGAGCGCGGCTACACGAACAGCCTCAACAACCTTTGCAGGCTCAACATTTCTTGGGCAGCGGTCTACACACGCAAAGCAAGAAAGGCACTTGAACAGCGAAGGCGAATTCAGAAGCGGCTCAATGTTGCCGCTTTCGACCATCGCCACAAACTGATGCGGATGATATTCCATCTCGTCGTAGCTTGGGCATGTGCCGGAACATTTGCCGCATTTCATGCATTTGCGCGGGTTTACGCCAGAAATGCGCACGATGTCATCTCTTGTTACTTGTGACATGGGCAGCCTCCTTCAACTGTTGCGGCTGGAACGGCAGATTCAAGAGCTTTCATTGCTTCTTCGTCGCCGAGAGCAGCGGCAAGCACCTGAGTAAAGTACACAACTTTCGGGGCGTCTGCTACGTTAGCTGCGCCGTTCTTGTTCAGGTTGTAAAGGCAGAGCGGGCAAGCTGTAACGATAAGCTCTGCACCTGCATTCTTTGCGCTTTCAAGCACGGCTGCGCTTTTTTTAGCGGCAAGCTGCTTGTCTTCAAGCGTAACGTAGCCGCCGCAACATTCGTTGCGCATCGGATAAACTACAGGCTCTGCTCCGACAGCCTTGATAAAATCTTCTATAATTTTTGGGTTTTCGGCGTTGTCCATCTGAAGCACTTTGCCCGGTCTTAAAAGAAGGCAGCCGTAATAGGCGGCAATCTTTTTTCCGGCAAATGGCTTTGTAACAGCCTGTGCAACTTTGTCAAAGCCAATCTTGTCGCGCAAAAGCTCAAGATAATGAATTACGTTAGTTTCGCCGTTATATGGAGTTTCAAGTTTAAGATAATTATTTGCCTTGAAATTGATGTTCTCATCAGTTTTCATGTCATTGTTGACCTGCTTGAGAACATTGTGACAAGCAGAGCAAAGCGTAACAACGTCGTTGCCTGCATCGCGGGCAGAAGCCAAAGCGCGCACAGCCGAAAGCTTTGACGCAATTTCGTCGCGAGCCATTGTGTATGCACCGCCGCAGCACTGCCAGTCTGCAATTTCTTCAAGGGTAACACCGAGCTTTTCAGCGGCAAAGCGGCCGTAGCGGTCTAAGTCTTTGCCTTTAGTTTTCAAGGTGCATCCCGGATAATAGCTGTAAGTCATAAAGTCATTTTCCTCAATAATTTGCTGAACTAGCACATCTGTTCTGGGTGAAATACTTCGTCGAATTTTTCTTCAGTCAAGAAACCGAGCGCAACGCAAGCTTCTTTAAGCGAAATATTCTCTTTGAACGCCTTCTTTGCTGTCTTTGCCGCATTCTCATAGCCGATGTACGGGTTGAGCGCGGTTACGAGCATAAGCGAATTGTGCAGGTTGTGGTGCATCTTCTCTTTGTTTGCAGTAATTCCCACAGCGCAATTGTCGTTGAACGAAACGATTGATTCAGCAAGAAGCCGCGCGCTCTGAAGGAAGTTGTAAATGCACACAGGCATGAACACGTTAAGCTCAAAGTTGCCCTGGCTTGCAGCCATGCCGACAGCAACATCGTTGCCCATAACCTGAACTGCAACCATCGTCACCTGTTCGCACTGTGTCGGGTTTACTTTTCCCGGCATAATCGAAGAACCCGGCTCGTTTTCCGGAATGCGGATTTCACCAAGCCCGTCGCGCGGACCAGAAGCAAGCCAGCGAACGTCGTTGGCAATCTTCATCATGTCGCAGGCAAGAGCTTTGAGCGCACCATGCGCAAACACAAGCTCGTCTTTGCTTGTAAGCGCATGGAACTTGTTCGGCGCAGTTACGAATTCTTTGCCGGTCAATCTTGAAACAGCTTCTGCAACCTTTTCGTCGAACTTTTCAGGCGCGTTCAAGCCAGTGCCTACAGCCGTACCGCCGAGCGCAAGCTCTTTAAGCGGCGGAAGCGCGGCGTTCAAAAGCTGCTTATCACGTTCAAGCGAAGCTCTCCAGCCCGAAATTTCCTGGCTGAATTTGATTGGCGTTGCATCTTGAAGATGAGTGCGGCCGCTCTTTACGATGCCTTCGTTCTCTTTTTCAAGGCGCACAAAAGTTGCAATGAGCTTGTCAATTGCAGGAATAACTTTGTCTTCTATAATAGTAACTGCTGCAATGTGCATTGCAGTCGGGAATGTGTCGTTTGACGACTGGCTCATGTTGATGTCGTCATTCGGGTGAAGCAGACGCGGAATGTTTGCATCAGGGGCGAAAAAAGCACCTGCATTAAGACCGGCCGCAATTTCGTTGCCGCGGTTTGCAATAACTTCGTTTGCGTTCATATTGCTCTGCGTGCCAGAACCTGTCTGCCACACAACAAGCGGAAAATGGTCGTTGAGAGCGCCAGAAATAACTTCGTCACAGGCAGCGCAGATTGCGGCAAGTTTTTCGCTCGTCATTTTCTGCGGCTTGAGCATGTTGTTTGCCATTGCGGCAGCCTTTTTGAGAATGCCGAAAGCCTGTGTTATTTCTCTCGGCATGGTTTCAATGCCTACGCCGATTTTAAAGTTTTCATGGCTGCGCTCGGTCTGTGCCGCCCAGTATTTGTCGGCAGGCACCTGCATCTCGCCCATTGAATCGTGTTCTGTTCTATAATTCATGATTAATTCCTCTTAGCAAAAACTTTTAGTTAGAACTCAAGCTGTTTGATTACGTCTTTCAATGCATCAGCTGATTTTTTAAGCGATGCAATTTCATCGTCTGTAAGAGGAGCTGTAAGCTTGCCGGAAATTCCGTTGTGGTCAACAATTGCGAGAGTGCTCAATGCAACGTCGTCGATGCCGTATTCGCCGTGCATCATTGTTGAAACTGTGAGGGTTGTATCCATGTCGCTGAAAAGACAGCGGATGATGTGGCATACAGAAATTGCAACCGCATAGAAAGTTGCGCCCTTGCGCTGAATGACCTTTGCACCAGACTTGCGGATATAGTCCTCAACTTCTGAATGAATCAAAGACGGAACAATCTTGTCCTGGTTTGTCATGCAAGAAGCATATTTGTCAATCGGAACATTCGAGATGTTTGCCAAAGACCACGGCACAAATGATGAATCGCCGTGCTCACCGAAAACATGCGCATGTACATTCTTCTGGTTTATTCCATAATATTCAGCAATGCGGGCGCGGAGACGTGCCGTATCAAGAATTGTGCCTGAACCGATGATGCGGTGTTCTGGAATGCCAGAAGTCTTTATAAACTGATAAGTCAAAATGTCTACAGGGTTTGCAACGATAATATAGATTGCATTCGGCGCATATTTTGTAATCTGCGGAATGATTGACTTTGTAATGTTGACGTTTGTCTGAGCAAGGTCAAGACGTGTCTGACCAGGCTTGCGTGCCATACCTGATGTCAAAATAACAATGTCAGAATCTTTTGTATCTTCATAATTGCCGGCATAAATTGAACAAGGAGCACAGAACGGAGTGCCCTGACGGATATCCAAAGCTTCTCCGAGCGATTTTTCTACATTAATGTCTACCATGACAATTTCAGAAGCTGTTCCCTGAACAGCCAAGGTGTAGGCAATTGTAGAACCAACACTGCCTGAACCTATAATCGTTACCTTGTTTCCCATAACAACCTTCCTTAACGAATCTTTAAAACTTGAGCAGCTATAGACCGTTCAAGCCCGATGATATGAATTATCCGCAAATATTGCGGTTTGTTCTCATTCTGTTGATTAATCTAGCATTTCAAACTATTTTTGTGAAGTAATTCAGGCTACATTTAGATAAAATTTTATCCAAACTATGTGAAATTTTCACAGGCTGTGTATAATAGTAGCTCAATCCGCCGTGTTTTTGCGAAAAGAGGTCATGCCGAACTTGTTTCGGCATCTGCAAAACCACAGATTCTGAAACAAGTTCAGAATGACGTTGA
>JAEEGH010013640.1_pt1 | contig 17986 bp, 10 predicted proteins | sample 9134181 | NCBI WGS metagenome assembly JAEEGH01 (sample SAMN16246544, study PRJNA631951) | gut metagenome | biome: gut microbiome; feature: rumen; material: DP-attached | host: Bos | place: Iran: Karaj | collected 2018-10 | reverse complement strand
TTGCCGGAACATGAGTACACGCTTCCGCAATCAAAACTCTGGAAGAATCCGTAAGCTTCTTGATTGCCTGTGCGCCTTTCATAAAAAGTTCAATATTACCCTTGTGTGCCGCCATCATAATAGAAAAAGAAGTAAGCTTTGAAGCGGCGGGTTTGTTCTGACTAACAAAAGAAAAAATCTGGGAATCAGTGATGATGAGGTCCGGTGGATTTTTCAGGCTTTCAATCGTCTGCAAGAAAGTGTCCTGAGTGCAGCAGTGAACAAGAACCTTTCTGTCCAGTAAATCACGGATTGTCTGAACCTGCGGTAAAATCAATCTGCCCTTAGGAGCCTGAATATCTTGCGGCATTACAAGAAGAACGCTATCCCCCGGATTGCAGTATTTTCCGGTAAGAGAAGACTGAAACATTTCCAAAAAATCTGCAGGAACCTTTTCTTTAATCGCTTGAATAAGCTTGTCTTTATTTTTCCCAGTGATGGAATCCACAAAAACTACAGGATTATTCTGAAACAGTTCCGGCTTTGTTAGCCTCTCCTTACACAACGCATCTGTTTCCGCTTCTGCTTTCGTGATAACCCAAACTAACGGTTTTCCGCTCTGAATCAGCTTCTGAAATCCTTCAGACTGAATCGCAGCTTCCACATCTTCTTCGCCCGAAATCACTGCCAGAATCAAATCACACTTTGCCAGCGCATCGTAAGTTTTTGCAACCCTTTGTTTTCCCAGCTCCGACTCATCATCAAAACCGGCAGTATCAATAAACACACAGGGACCAACTCCAGGCAGCTCCATGTTTTTCTGCACGCAATCCGTCGTTGTCCCGGAAACATCAGAAACAATAGAAAAGCTCTGCCCAATAAGCATATTCATCAAGGATGATTTCCCACTGTTCGTATTCCCGAAAATCCCAATGTAAAGCCGTTCCCCTTTTGTTACTTCCATAAAACCCCACATGTCATCTTCAGGTTTCTCCCGAAGATCTTGTTAAAATCTAAAGTCTCGCTTACCGTTTACTTCTTCTTTCAAATACTGCACACATCGTTCGCGCACAAGCTGGTTCGGAATAGTCAAAAGCTCTTTTTCTATAAGCCTGTCCCCAACCTCTTTGGTTTCCGGCGAAGCATAATCTTCCAGATATTCCTTGAGCGTCATCAGCGCATTCGGATGGCAGCAGTTTGCAATCTGTCCCGATTTTACAAGCGACATAAATCTGTCACCAGTTCGCCCTGCCCTATAGCATGCAGTACAAAACGATGGCACATAATCCATTTTCATCAGCCAATTCAAAACCTCATCCAAGGTGCGACGGTCACTTACATCAAACTGAGTCGTATCCTCCGGCCTTTCTTCTTCGCAATAGCCACCGACACTCGTTCTACTGCCGCCACTTATCTGACTCACTCCAAGCGCCAAAACCCTCTCGCGAGATTTCTGTGACTCTCTTGTAGAAACAATCATACCAGTGTATGGCACTGCAATTCGAATGCAGGCTACAATCTTGGCAAAAGTTTCATCATCAATTGCATCAGGATACAAGCTTGGATCTACTCCATCAGCCGCACGCAAACGAGGCACCGAAATTGTATGAGGCCCACAACCCTTTGCCGCTTCCAAATGTTCAGCATGCATCAGCTGACCAACAAACTCATATTTATAAGTTCCAAGCCCGTACAAAACACCGCAGCCAACATCATCAATTCCACCATCCATTGCGCGGTCCATTGCTTCTGTATGGTACGCATAATCCGACTTTGGTCCCGTAGGATGAAGCTGTTCATAACGCTTTTTGTTATACGTTTCCTGGAAAAGAATGTACGTTCCAATTTCTGCATCCTTAAGCCGCTTGTAATTTTCAACTGTTGTTGCCGCAATATTTACGTTCACCCTGCGGATTGCACCATTCTTGTGTTTTATTGAATAAATTGTTTTTATAGATTCAATAATATATTCAATAGGATTATGAACAGGATCTTCGCCCGACTCAATTGCAAGCCGCTTGTGTCCCATATTCTGAAGCGCAATTACCTCTGCACGGATTTCTTCCTGAGTTAGCTTTTTGCGCGGAATATGCCTGTTCGTTCCATGGTAAGGACAATAGGTACAACCGTTTATGCAGTAATTAGAAAGATAAAGAGGCGCAAACATTACGATTCTGTTTCCGTAGAACTTAAGCTTTATTTCCTTTGCAAGCTCTTCTATTTTTTTGTTCAGTTCCGGTACTTCGCAGGCAAGCAACACGGCCGCCTTTCTGTGATTAAGTCCATTGCATTTTGCCGCTTCTTCCAGTATCTCTGTGATTAACTTTTCATCGGTTTTATGCTTTTCTGCATAATCCAGACTTTCAAGGATTTCTTCATCGTTGATAAAATCCTCAGCTTTAGATGACATAACATCATAACTCATATAACGCTCCTATAATTGATGATGAGAAAAAATCTTATTTGTGTTTTTATTTGTTTGGAAAAATTGTCTTTGCGCTTATTCCGTTAATTGCACCTAACTTCCCGCTCAACGCATTTATCTTGTCCTGCGGTGCATCAATCGCAACACTTATTAATGAGATATTATCCTTTCTGTAAGGGATTCCCATACGACCAATTATATATTCGCCGTATTCATGAAGAAGATGATTCAGCTTTTCCACAGCATTTAAGTCCGAAACTACAATGCCGATTAAAGCAACCTTTGTTTCCATACGATTCTCCTTTCCCATCAGATTTGATACAATTTGTCATTATCGGACTTGTTCCGATAATCTCTCAATCTTTTGGGTCAGCAAAAATGATTTCTTTCTATAATTATATATATGTTTACACTTATTGCAAGACACAGGCAGTTGAAAAAATTAGTAAAACGTTTTACTATAAATATATTTGGAGGAACTTTTTTATGAAAAGAAATAAACTTTCTATTTTATTAATGCTGGTCACATTTATTTGTACCGCATTTATCGGGTGCGCGTCAACAGGAAAATCAGCAGGGACAAGCACAAATAAAGCTGCAAAAAACGGCTACCTTACAACCGAAGGTGGAAAAGCAGTTTTTAAAAATGTTGATTATGATGGTAATGCTGCCGTATTTGGAAAAGGCATTGACGGTTATGATAATGTCACTGTAATTACTTGTGCAAAATCACAAGCCAGAAATCTTGTAACTGTAGATTTATCTGCATACGAGGATATGGAAGTTGATGTTGTTTTCTCCTGCGACATGAAGGTAGTAAATGCTGCAGGTGAGGATGTTGATGTAATCTGGATGATAAACGAAGTTGAGGCTAACTTCCCTCAGATTGACAGACAGAAAGTAAAGTCTGGTGAATGGACTCATTTCTCAGGAAAGAAAACAGTTTCTCTTGCAGGCAAACGTCAGTTCTATTTTTCAGCTGCCGGACTAAACAAAGAAGACCTCAAAATCTTTATAAGAAACTTTAACCTCACTCTTTACAGTGATGATATTGGCAAAGAAAAAGTTGTACAGATCAGCTGGGAAGAAGCTCCAAGTCTTGCAGAAGCTTACAAGCCATATTTTGATTACATTGGATTTGCAACTCCACTCAGCGGTGTTCTTAATAATTCAATGGTTCAGGAAGGACTAAAATATCAGGCAAGCTGCATTACAATGGAAAACGAGTTCAAGCCTGATTTTGTATTCGCCTGGCAGAAGCCTGGTAACTTAAAAGATTTCGTTGCTGAAGATGGAAAAACTTATAAGGTTCCGGGCAACACTCCAACCATGGAAGGCGTTGCAAGCATTCTTAGAATTGCACAGTATCTTGGAATAAAAATGCGCGGTCACACTCTGGTTTGGCACAATCAGACTCCAGACTGGTTCTTCCGCGAAAACTTTGGCAGCAGCAAAGAAGCTTACGTTGACCCTGCAACAATGAATGCCCGCCTTGAATGGTACATTAAAACTGTTCTTGAGTTTATTAAGGATTGGGAAGCAAAAAACAATAACGGTGAACACATCATCATTGCATGGGATGTTGTAAACGAAGCCGCTTCAGACTCTGCTACACAGAAGGCCTGGATCAGAACAAACGGCAACTGGTACAATGTTTACCACAACGACACATATATCGTAAATGCATTCCGCTATGCAAACAAATACGCTCCAAAGGATGTTCTTCTTGCTTACAATGATTATGGCTGTGCTTCTGTTGCTAAGTGTGGCGCAATCTGTAATATAGTTGATGCAATCCGTGCTGCTCCAGATGCAAGAATTGATGTTGTTGGTATGCAGACTCACGTTGGAATGAACACTCCTGTAACAGGTCCTAACAGCTTTGAAACTTCAGTTCAGAAGTTTATTGCAAAAGGTGTAGATGTTCAGATTACAGAAATGGATATTGGCCAGGACGGACAGCGCTACAACTCTGAACGCCTCAAGGCAAAATACAAAGAGTTCTTTACAATGTTCCTGAACAACCGAAAGGTAGACGGCAAAAACGGAATCCGCGGTGTAACTCTCTGGGGTATTATTGATGAGCGCTCCTGGATTTACAACAACAACGGAACAAAACAGCATCCACTTTTGTTCAGCGGTGCCTACACCTGTAAACCAGCCTTCTACGGAGTTCTCGAAGCCGCCGAAGAAGTAAACTAATTTACTTGTTGTCATTCCCGTGCCCGACACGGGAATCTACATCACATAACTGTTCGTAAGCTTGTCACCGCTACCGCGGACGCACTACCGTGCTTGACTTACCTACGCCCTGTATTGCTTACTTTCCCTTATGGGTGTTACTGAGCGGAGCGGACAAGCCGGAAACCGTTGTCGCTGTAGCGGCCGTTCGGGTTGCGGTCGTTCCGGAAAGAAACAGGACAGACGGAGGCGCCGCTGCTCCAGCTACCGCCACGCTCAACGCGGTTAGAGCCCGACGACGCGCCACAAGGATTAGTTGCAGTTCCTGTAGATATTGTTCCATACCAATCCCAGCACCATTCCCAAACATTTCCACTCATATCATAAAGTCCTAATGCATTCGGAAGCTTTAATCCCACTTGATGACTACCATAACCAGCAGTACCGCTCGCAATACCATTTCCAGTAACACCATTATTACAAGCATTATAACAATACCATCCTACTTTATCCAAATTACTGTTTTTATCAGCAGTGCTTGAAGAACTTGCTCCAGCAAAATAATAATTGAACTCTACAGAAGATGCCTTTTTTCCACCACGCGCGGCATATTCCCATTCTGCTTCGGTTGGTAAACGGTATCCGTTTTTATTAAGGTTCATTGAAACACTTGCACTTGTAATACTCTTTATAGAGTCTCCTGTAATAGTTATATCTGTTATTGTATATACAGGTTCTAATCCCATTTTTATGCTATAAAGGTTACAGAAATAAATTGCATTATACCAGGTAACACCTTCCATTGCTCTCAATTCATCAACCTCATCCTGTGCAATAATAAAAGTAGATGAACTATTTGTTGAATAAGAAGGGTCTGGCGTGAGACCTATTGTATTATCAGCCATAATACTTGTATATAATGTCTTTGTAACCTCATATTTACTTATATAGAAATCGCTTAATGTTACAGGTCTGCCAGAAATAAATACTGAAGAAGAACTTGCAGTAGGAACAACTCCTCCTTCTACAAAAATAAAATCATTGTTTATTACTTTTCGTGCAAGACTCCAGCAGTTACTTACATAAGCCATAATACTTACTTTATAGTTTTCGTTATATTCAATATAATCAAAGGTTACTGTCGCTATATTCACAGTAGAAGACATTAATTCTTCATCATCTTTTGAATAAATAATTACTTTATATTTTGTTGCATCTGTCACAGAAGTCCAATTAACTTCAACTTTATTTCCATTCAGCACAGGAGAAATGCTTACTTCAATATTCTGTGCCGGCTCCGTTGGTATACAACCCATTCCACTGCTTGCAGTAGATTCTGTTGAAGCATCTGTTGCTTTAACACGGAAGTAATATGTAGTTCCTGCTGTAAGCGCAGATACTGTATAAACAGTATCTGTTGTAGAAGCAGCTTTTGTCATAGTACCGATAGAGTTTGACGTTCCATAATAAACATCGTAACCAGTAGCACCAATTACAGAATCCCAGGTTACTTCTACAGAGGTTGTAGAAACGGCAGCTGCAAAAATATTCTGAGGAGCGGCAAGCAAAGTTTTACATGTAAAGGCTTCAGAGAAATCTCCTGCATCATTTGTTGAATTAAGGCTTCTTATCCAGAAGTAATAAACTGTACCAGAAGAAAGACCTTTTATTTCTGCGCTTACTCCTGTCTGTGTTTTCATAAGCTCCGCGGTAGCTGAATTGTTAGTATTATTTTTATAAATCTCATAACCTGAGGCACCAGTAACCGCTGTCCAAGAAAGTGTTGCAGAGCTTGTTGAAACACTAGTTATGTTTATTTCTGTCGGTGGAGCTATAAATGCAGCAGAAACTACAGAAGAATAAACTGTACTTGGAGCTGTTTCTCCATTATCAGATTCCCAGGCAGAAACCCAGAAATACCAGGTATCTCCGCTTGTTAAACCAGTAAGAGTGTACTCTGTATTTCTAATTGAATTAGTTTTCGTTGCTGTGTCAAAATCCTCAGAGCTATTGTAGTAAACATAATAGCCTTCTGCTCCCAATACTTCATTCCACTTGATTGTTATTGATGATGTTGTTTTTCCAGAAGTGGCTACTCCAGTAACCTCTGTTATTTTTGTTGTGTCTATAACAGAGGTACATTTTTGGCTTTCTCCACTAATAGAATTATAAGCACTTACCCAGAAATAATATGTTGTACAACCGCTTAATCCTGTTATTGTACAAGAGTTTGTTTCTACTGTATTAAAGAATGTAGCTGAATTAGCATTGTTTACTGTTCCATAGTAAACTTTATAAGACTCTGCTCCATTAACTGTGTTCCAGGCAATTGTTGCTGATGATGCTGTCTTGCTATTTACATATAAACCAGTAGGTATTGCAGGAGTTTTTAAAAGCTCTTTTTCTGTAAGAGCTATTGTTTTTGTTGTTTCACAAGCAGGAGCAAACCTTATATAATCACCATAGCGATTAATATATAAATCATTTTCATCATAAAAAAGAAACTTTATATAAAATGTACCACTTGCAACCGATGAAAGTGAATAGGTTATTTGAGATTTATTTGCATCAAGATTATCTACAGCATCTATTTGAACCTCTGTAAAACCTGCTGACAAACTGTCATGATTTCCTGTCTGATACAAGCCGGCATTTGCATAACTTACACCTATTGTTTTAGGAAATACCAGAGTCACAGACATTGTTCCATTACCGTCTTCAACTTCCGAAAGCTCAAAAAGTATTGTCTGATTACCGGCAACAATGGTTTTCTCTATTGTACAGCCAAGGCAATCTATACTATCTTTTTGTAATGTAAGCACAAAAGTCCATTTGTCTGGTTTAATTGCAATTACTGAACAAAGCATTTCGTCTAATGAATCCCATTCCCTGGAAAGGTCATAACCTTCTTCGGAGCTTCCTGTTAGAATTACACCATTTATATCATCTTCTGTAACAGGTGTATTAAAAATCATTCTTGAGCTTTGAAGCAGAGCTTGCTCCTTTGGACTGAATTGTATGTATGCCAATTCTTCTGTCTGTTTTTCTTGTTCACTATCTTTATTTTGTATAGGATTGTCACCATTTTCTGTAATATTTACAGCAGAATCCTTACAAGAATAAAAAAATAGGGTTGCACAAACAAAAAATAAAGATGTAATTCCCATTAAGATAGATTTTGTTTTCATAGTCTTCTCCTAAAACTTTAATTCTTAATTCTTATATAACTTGCAACAGAATAATAGTTCCCCATTGAATCTGTCACAACAAGTAGTAACGGATAACTTCCAATATCTAATGCTGATGTATCAAGCTCAAGAACATTTTTTCCTTCACCTAAATCTTCATCATTTAAATACCAACTGTAAGAGGTAAAGCCTTTTGTTGCAGTAAGAGTAATAATGCTTCCCTTTGTTGTAATAAGTGTCTTATTTTCCATTAAGTAAGGAATATTTTGTACAGGGAATCTTACTGTAAGAGCAATATTAACTGGTAGATTGTATTCTATTCCTCCATACGTAGGATATTGAACCTGTATTGTTTCATTTGCTCCACTTCCAGGATTATCTAGTTCTGTCGTACAACTATACTGTTTGCCTGTGTCAACATAACTTTGTCCTGCTCTGTTGCGACTTACAACCCAGAAATAATATTTTGTGTTTTTAGATAATCCTGTAATTTCAAAGGCAAACTCTGAAGTTTCTCCTGCGTAGTTTACATTACTAATATCATTTTCTGTAGAATAGAAAACCGCATAGGTGTTGGCATAATCAACCTTGTTCCAATTAAGCTTTACACTGTTTGAAGTTATACTCGTAAAATTAATTTCATTTGGTGAAACTGGATAAGGCTCATAATCTGTTGTCTGCATAATTCTAAAGCCTATTGCAGAGCCAGCACTTTCTGGTGAGAACATTAATCTGTAACTTAAACAACAAGCATAAGCCTCATAGAAATAGGAACCTCCTGGTGCCAGCCTATTTAATACAGACTGTCCATTATCATCCTCTTGATTAATAATTGTAAAGCACCATTCACAAACATTTCCAGACATATCGTAAAGATTTAATCTGTTAGGCAGTTTTTTTCCAACCTCATGAGAACCGGTTTCTGTTAAGTTATTTTCATACCAACCATAATTATCTAAATTAGAATCTGCTTTATAAGAATCTCCAAATGTAGTTGCAGACTGTGTTCCCGAGAATGCATATTTCCAGTCTTCTGCATTAACATCACCACCACGTGCAGCAAACTCCCATTCGTAATACTCTGGTAATCTGTATCCATTCTTGGATGGATCAAAAGATATGTTATTCCATTTTTCGTTATATTCGGTAGGAATTTCATCATATTCAAGTGTTGCAAAATTAACATCTTGGAGAACATAATATGGCTCAAGACCCATAAACAAACTCAGTTTATTGCAGAATACTATAGCATCATACCAGCTTACTGTTTCAACAGGTCTCAAAACAGGATTTTCTTCTGCTATAGCAGGAATATTCTCAGTTGAACACCAACTTGGATTTATACCCATAACCTCTTCATAGAATTCTTGCGTAACCTCATACTGACCAATATCAAAAGGATATATTATGCGAGTATAATCTTCTATGGAAGAACCTTTCATATATCTTTTTTCGCCAACATAGTAAGAGTTCCAAGTATCATCGCCAAACTTAACTTTATTAAAAGAAGAAGTTCCTGTTACTAATGCGGTCTTTTTAAGTTCTTTTCCGTCATGAACAAAATTGCCATTATCCGCTTTCCACCAACCAGCTTTTATCCATTTTGCATATAGAGTTATTGAAATACTATCTCCTAAAGGAAGTTGTTTTAAAGGTTCTCCATCGAAATTAGAATTTAAATACCACCCCAAAAAATAGTGACCGTCTTTAACTGCATTTTTCAAAGAAAGATCTTTTGTTTCGATAGAATATGATTCCACATTTGAAGAATCATTTGTTCCACCATTCAATTCATAGGAAACCGAATATGTTATTAGATTCCACTTTGCAAATAAAGTCACTGGTTGTGTACAACCTTTTTCGATTGAGGTAACTTGCGTATCCGAAAAGTCTGATACCCTGTACCATCCATCAAACTTATATCCCTTCCTTACAGGATTGTTGAGGATAATTGTATCTGTGAAAATTGTGAATGATGAAGGATTACTCGAAGAGTTTGTTCCACCATCAAGATTATATTTTATAGGATAAACCGACAGTTGCCATTTTGCTTTAAGTGTAGTGTTTTTCTTAATAGCGTAAGTTCCTGCTGTTACTTTTTCATTTCCATCAAACCAACCTAAAAAATCATATCCAGTATAACTAAGCGTTGGAAGATAAGCTGATGAAAGGACAGCATCTTCTCCTACAACTACAGTTTCTGGAACTTCACCCATATCATTTTCATAACTCAAGCTATACCAGCTTTTACCTGTTGGAGTATAATACTGCTCACTATCCGCTTCAATGGAATAGTAATCTATTTCGCCTTTACTCAAATAAGCTTCAAACGCATCTTCCACAAGAAAGGCATTTTCTTCAAGATGATTCTGGCCCCCAAAATTTATATAAAATGCAAGCTCGTCTCTTGTTCCTGTTGTTATAATTTGCTTTGGTGTTATTGTTGCTGGGGCAACTGTATAATACATTTCTGTACTTTCAGATAAGGTTGATGTTACTGTAGCTCCACTAAATACCAATTTATAAGGTTTTCCCTTTCCAAAGGCAGGCACAAAGATTACCCTACATTGGTTCTCTGGAACACTAAAAAACTGATTATTTCCATCTGGATAAATTACAAAACCATTTAATGCAGCATTTAAATTTGTTTCAGGACTTTTTGCAGAAACTGTAATAGGAATAGTCCCTTTAAAGAAACGTAAAGGAATATAATCAGTCCATTCCTGATTTGTATTTGGATTATAAATGTTAATATTTATACCAGTATCTATATAAGGCTTCGACAATTCCCCATAATGAAGATTTATGTTTATTGTTTTCGTTGCATTCTGTGGTAATGTCGAAATTGTGAAGCTCTTTGACAAGTCTTCATCCGTTGAATCTAAAACAAGCTCTTTATCATCTGGAGTAATAGTACATATTGATGTAGAGCATTCAACCTCTCCAATATTTGTTATTGTTAGCTTTAAATCATAACTCTTAGAATTATTTCCATATAAATATCTGTCATCCTTCTGTTCATCGCTTATTGTACCTGTTATTTTCAAGTTATATTGATTTTTATCAACTAATGCGACAGTTCCCATAAAATCTCCATTATTTGAGATTTTAAGTCCTGGAATTACAACTATGTCTTTTCCATCTTCTATGGAAACCGTTTGTAAATCATTCGCTGTAGGAGCCTTTAAGTTAAGTATTCCATTCTCATCACTATAAGCTTCACTCTCAAAGCCTGTATATTTTGAGGACCTTCCCTTTCCTTTTATTCCACCCTTTGTAGAAATTGTAGAAGCTGCTCTTGTAGAATTTGAAAAACCTACAATTTTTAAAGAATAGTCCAGATTTGCACCACCATTTCTGAAATAAGGAATATTATCTTTGACAATTACACTGTCAGATTGTTTCTCAAAAGAGCCAAGTCCTTTTACTTGTAACTCATTTTCAGAAGAAGCAATAACACTCGAATAAACATTATTCGACAGAACTTTAGTTTCAAGAACTTCGTATTCTTGTCCATTATCCATTCTAACCCAACGTCCCCAGAAAAATGAGTCAGCCTGAATGTTTGATTTTTCAGTAACATATATATAAAAAGAAGTTTCTAAACCTTCATATTCTACATTAATTAATATCTTTCCAGCCTTATCTAATTCAATTCCATTTCCTATGGATGTTTTGTACCCAGAAATAGAAGACTTTGAACCATCCGAATAAATACCTTCTATCTCCAGACCATAAATACTGAATTGTTCGCCTTCTTCATAATCAACTTTCTGTGGCTCTGATTTTACTACTATATTTACTAATTTCGTATTTTGAGGATTTTCTGGTTCAGGCCCTTTTTGAGGAGTTGTTTCTTGAGTGGCGGTTGTTTGATTTTGACAGGATGTAAGAAATCCACAAAAAGCACCACACAACAACAGTAGTAACAATGATTGAAAAGCGGATTTTTTCATAAACTTCTCCAAATATATAATTTTGATATAACAAAAGGATTTAATGCTAAAAACTAATTTTTTTGTTTTTTTGGCTCATATATACTTCTATGAATTATAACACAAAAAGAAGTTACTATAAATAATTTCTTGTAATACTCGTATAATTTTCTTGTAATACTTGTACAATCAAGTAAAATAAGACTATAGGAGTTCTTCTGTGAACCACCCATCTCGAAATCCATACAATAAAATACTAACTCTTTGCATATTACTTTTATTTTCAGTATACGGAAAAACCTTTGCATATACTGAAAAACTACGTATACCTCCAAAGTCAGATATTGTAAGAGAAATACTTGTTTACGATAATAATTACAATAAATTATCAAATAAATTCAAGAACAATGCTTTTGGAAGATACGGCACCTATTATTCCAATCTACTTTCAGAAGATGAGGATATAGACGAACATTTAACAGTATTAAACGAAATCAGAGTTTTATATAAATCTGTTCAAGGCTGTGAATTCAATAACCCTGCACTTCTTAATGGACTAACTCTTGATGAGATAAATGTAAAAATCATACAGCCTGCAAAGAAGCTTGCCAATAACGAAACTTTCGGCGAAAATCAAGATACTCTTATTTTTATGATATTCAATACTACGTGTGACTCTCAGAATGCATTCGTAAATGACCTCGCAACCGATACATTTACCTGCAAAAAAAGCAACCTTTCATCCTTCTATTTTGACTTTGACGAAGCATTTTTTGAACATTACGATAATATAATCTTAATGCAACCAAACAACGGACAGTCAGCGGACAAAACCCTTGATATTCTTTTTTCTAAATTGGAGAAATGTATTGGTGATAACGCAAGAATAGACATTGCCTTTATGGGACATGGAAATGAAAAAAATAATTCAGTTTTACTTGGCTCCGGCAATTCTTTATCAGAAAATGTACATATGGATTCATCAGATTTTGAACCCATTGAAAATGGCGGAAACAGCTTTGCCCAAAGCATGAAAAATATTTTTATAAAATCAATTGACGGTGGTTATAAACCAAGAATAATTGGTATAGGGTGTTACTCAGATTTTATGCAGCCAGCTATGAATAAACTGATGCCAGAAGAATATATAAATAGCGTAAAAGTCTTTGGAGCTCCATCTGCTTCTGGCGGACGAACTACTTTAGGATTTACTAAAAATTCTCTTCAAATGGTTTTTTACATCAGCCTTAACTCTACAAAATTCTTTTTAATAGTAGATATTACAGATGGCAATTACAAAAAAACTAATAATGAGGATGTAGATCTTTTTATGATTTTTCCAAAAAGCGAAGAAGAAATACACGATATGCATATATTTAAACAGTACGTTGAAGAAAACATAGAAACTGGATGGCTCACAAAACCAAGCGGTGTTTCCATGCAGTATGTTGTCAGAGAATACAACAAAAACTATAGAGTACCATCAAGATCTGATTATTAATTGTTCTTTATCATGAAAATATAGTTACCATTACTAAAAGCATTGCTATTATCCACATTTCTCTTATCCGCTTGACACTAAAACTATTAAATGCTTGTATTATTCTATAGATAATTTTTGGAGGAACAAATGAAAAAAATCTTTAAGAAATCTTCTATTTTGTTTGCCCTTGTTGCAACATCTTTACTATTTTTTTCCTGCGCACGAACTCCTGATGATAGCAAAAAAAATGGTTCAGATACTACAAACACAGATACAAAGAAGGATGATACCAACAAAGATTCAACAGACAATACTAATGAAGACGATACTAACGAATCTGTAACTATCACAGTTGGAAATCTCACAATCACTACTCTCAAAGCTTACGAAAAAACAGTTACCAGCGATGAAGCTACAAAAACAATTACTTTCGAACCTGCAGAAGAAAAGGTTGAATACACCCTTTCCGGCAGCTTTGAAGGTCAGATTATCAACAAAACAAAAAACACAGTATTTATCTTAAGCGGTGTAAGTCTTTCTAACACAGATGGTCTTCCTGCTGTTTATGGTGAACTTAAAACAGAAATTAAAGCTGAAAAAGAAACAGAAAATACAATCTCTGTTCCAGGCGAAGTTTTAGATTCCAAATCTGGTGCTTTACAATGTGATAAAGCTCTGGAGATTGGTGGTGCCGGAACTTTGACAGTTACCTGCGAAAATGCACACGGTGTAAAAGCAAGCAAGGTTGAACTTAAAGGAAGCGGTACTTTCACTTTTGATGGCGGAGCCGACAGTTCAGCCGTAAACTGTAACGAGTTTGTTGTAGATACAGATAAAACCTTTACAGCTACTTTCAAAGATTCAAAAAACGGAATCAAAGCTGATGAAACAATCACCATTGCTTCCGGCACATTCAATTTTGAAAACATCACAAAGGTAGCTTTAAAGACCGACAAAGATAAAGATGATCCTGAAAAACCTCACTTCATACAGCTGGATGGCGGTACCTTCAGTTTCACAAAATGCAAGAAAATCTATGAAACAGAAACTGACAAGTTCACCAAAGCCGAAGCTATAGAAGGGGACTTTGAATAATCGGAAAAAATCTTAACCCTTATTTTCTTTCTTTTAATATGCCGGCAATTTTGCTAATAACAATTTTGTCGGCATCATCATTTATACGCCCTTCCTTACGCAGATAAAAGTTTTCAGGAGTATCCCAAATCACAGGAACAAAACCGTTATCTGTAAGCTTTGTAAGTACATATTCCAGACACTCTGATGAAGCAGCATACTTAGCAGCAACTATAATATTTTCCTTAGGATAGTGGGCAGTTGTTTCTCCAAGGAAAACCGGAATCCCTCTGCTGGTAAACGCTTTATTCAACAATGCAATCTGACCGTCAATATATTTTTCCCACGCAGCACCGCCAATTTGTCTGGACCAGTACATGGAATTATCAACATAATGAACAGAAACCATCAATCTGTCTGGCACAGAATCTTCAGGAACAATAAACTCTTTGCTCGTAGTTAAATCAATATTTGTCCAATATCCGGAGATTATAAGAACTCTGTTTTCATTATTTCCACCAGTTGCCCTTACTGCATCAACAAAAGCTTTATTCATTTCATTTGTCAATTCATAAGCCTTGCTCTTAGGCAACTCTGCAAGATACCCTGATGAAGAAAACTGTTTACCTCCCAAGTATTCATTGTAGCCTTCAAAAACAAGCTTCTCAGAATAATTATTAAAATATGAAGCAATCTGCGACCAGAGATTTGTAAAAATAATTCTACAGTCATCAATACTGTTGCGGCGGATAACAAACTCATCAAAGTGATGAATATTCACAACAACATACAAATCATCATTAAAGCAGTAGTCTACAATTTCTCTTACCCTTTCAAGATACTTTTTGTTGATTGTCCAGGTTCCGTCATTCTCCATCATATTTCCCCAGAAAACAGGGATTCTTACTGTGTTAAAACCGGCAGCCTTAATCCCGTCAATCATCTCCTGCGTTGTAACAGGCGCACCCCAGCAGGTCTCGTAATTTGCTGGGGTATTATTGCCGATTACAGGAATCCAGGTATATGAATATTTTTCACAACCGCTGGCATTATAAGCTTCCATTGTATTTCCAAGATTAAGACCAAGCTGCATATCTTTTGCAATAAAAGCAGCATCATGGAAAGTTCCATCCCCCATATTTTCAGCTGATGTTTCAAACGGTTCCAAAATAAGTGGCTCCTTAATATTCAGGATTGCTAATCCATTCGGCTGTAAATTGTCATCATCATTTTCATCTGACATTGTTCTTGCAGTCTGACAAGATGAAATACCAAAAATAAAACTAAATGCTGCAACCATTAAAACAATAAAAGATTTTTTATTTAACTCAATTTTCACCATAATTTTATGATACGCTGACATTTTACGCCAGCTTTCTCCTTGCAGATAATGATTTTTATTTTACTTTATTCAGTATATAATTCTTTTTTTCAATTGTCACTTTGTAATTTTGACATAAATACTTTGTTATTTTTTATATAAAAAATGAGGTTACTATGAATACAAAATCCAACAAAAAAAACTGCAAAAAATCACATATAATGATTGTCGCAGCTCTTATCCTGTCAGCAATCTTTACCACAAGCTGTGCCACAACAATCAACCTTAGGGTTACCCGCCCTGCACAAGTTAATTCATTTGGTGCAGAATCAATTGCCATTCTTCCATTTGGAACAGAAGGTTCACGAAGACTCAGTAAGCGAAACGGTAAAAAAATCCCTGTAATTGATTTTTTTGTGGATCTGGCAACTAACGAAGGTGAACAAAAGGATATTGCAAATTATATGAAAACAGAGCTTGAAGCAGATTTCGCAAAATCTCCTTATCTGACTTTGATTGATTCTTCAAGGGTTCTTGAATCTTTAAAAAATGGAAACGATTCTCCAGCCGACATCTATTTAACAGGCGATATTATTTCTTTAACTTCAAGAGATAAAAATATCGAGCGAAAAGAAAAACGAGGGCAAAAAACTGTTATTAATAACTATCACAAACGTATTGTCCACATGAAGTTCAACTATCAGATTATTGATGGAAGAACAAGCAAAGTTCTTCATCAGGAGCAGCTTAATATTTCCCGGGAAAGCTCTGAACAAAAGGAAGATTACTCCCTTCCTTCGGCTTATGATTTAATCATAAAATCAATTGGAAATGATTTAAAAGATATTGTTCACAAAATCCAGCCGTATGATGTAAACAAAACAATCTTCCTTAAAAAGCCGGATAAAAATTCCCCGGACATGAAAAACGCAGATTTGTTTGCAAAAGACGGTGAACTGAAAACTGCATATGAAATATTCCTTGTTGTTTACAGAGAAGATGGTATTTTTGAATCAGGCTATAATGCTGCCGCCCTTCTGGAAGCCATGCAAAGATTCGAAGAAGCAAAAACACTTGCAGAAGAGCTTGCCGAAAAATATGGCACCAGAAAAGTTCAACGCCTGTTAGACGACATTAACTACGAAATAGAAATGGCAGAAAAGTTTGAATTGCAAAGAGGTCCGTTTTCTCAAATCCAGACTGAATAAAGAATAAAACAATTACAGCGTTTTTTTCATACAGATACATTCAAAAACGCTGTTTTGTTTTATATTGCCGTCAACAATTTTGTAACCAAGCTTTTCGTAAAAACCCACAACTTCTTTGCGACTGTCTATGACAATCTGTTTGTAGCCAAGCTCTTTAATCCACTTTTCGGCTTCGAGTACAACCTTAGCTCCAAGCTTTTTCCCACGGTATTCAGGAAGCACAACAACTCGCCCAAGAATTACAGCAGCCTCCTCAGAGCATTGGTAGTTAGAACTAACACAGCCACAAGCTTTTTCCCCACTCTTGTTAGTCCCGGCTGCATAAAAACGGCAGGTTGCAATCGGGTAGCCGTCATCCAGCAGAACAATGTAACGCGTTCCGTCGCAGTCATGTTCATCAAACTCTTCTCTCAAAGAAATATGATGCTGCCTGTTCATCCCCTGGATTCTGACAGAATAAGCTCCCGCCCTCTGCCATTCAGCTTCTGCCCGAATTACTTCCATAAAAACTCATGCCTCAGATACAACAATCAGTTCGTTCTATTCAAAACGTCTGTCGTCAATTCGCTTTGTCTTCTTTTCGCTGCGAGGAAGCTCTCCAATTCCAACAACCTTTACAAGCGGAGTCATATTGTACTTCTGCTTAAAGATATACTGAATTGCAATTGAAACTTCTGTTCGGTCAGTGCCGCCTTCAACCTCAACCATAACAGTCATCTGGTCTTTGCCGTCAACGTGTTCAATAATTGCACGGTACTCACTTGAAGTGCCCGGTACAGAATTGATTACATCTTCAATTGTGCTTGGAAAAATGATGTTGCCCTTAACTTTAACCATATCGTCGCTGCGGCCCATAATGTGGCTGATTCTTGGGAACTTTGAACCACAAGGACATTCGCCGGTAACAAAAGAAGCCAGATCGTGCGTTCTAAAGCGGAACAAAGGTGCACCTTCTTTTACAAGAGTTGTCAAAGTAATTTCTCCAATTTCTCCATCCTTTACAGGCTCGCCAGTAAGAGGATCAAGAATCTCTATATAAAGGTAATCATCAAAAACATGGATTCCTTCTGTCTGCTTTGTACAGTTAATACCTATTCCAGGACCATAACATTCTGTAAGTCCATAGATATCGTAAAGCTCAATTCCCAGAATAGAACTGATTCTTTCGCGCATTTTTTCGCCCCATCGTTCA